>Ga0172375_10005831_pt1 | contig 17551 bp, 10 predicted proteins | sample LakKiv1m_FD_114537 | JGI IMG/M metagenome (GOLD analysis project Ga0172375, IMG submission 114537) | Freshwater microbial communities from Kabuno Bay, South-Kivu, Congo - kab_092012_11.1m | ecosystem: Environmental > Aquatic > Freshwater > Lake | place: Democratic Republic of the Congo...
GAGGAACATCCACTGGTTGTCCGGGGGAAGGGCTGCTACATAGTCCTCCGGGTCGAAAGCCGCATGGGTCTGTCCCCTGGTGCTCCCGATGATCTGCCCCGTCTTCCTGCGACGGAGAGTCGGTGATCGGAAAGCACCATCCCGGTCCACCTGGAACATCGCCACAGGACCAGCACCCAGAACCCCACTACCTACCGGGTTGCCATAGGCATCGTTGACCGTGCGGTGCCCCCAAACCTGGTAGCCCAGGACTATTGGGTCGTTTTGCCACCCGAGATGGACCACATGGGGACTCCGACCTTGCAAACCGGCATAGGTGAAGAACGGGTTGCTCATGTCTTCTTCCCCCGTTGCTTGGCGTCCCGAGCACGCTTCTCGTACTCCGAGGTGTCCTTGCCCTGGGAGGCTGCCAGACGGGCAGCATCATCCCAGGAGTCCACCCGTTCACCCCCGACGTTGGGTGCCAGGCTGAACTGGGGACCTTCCATCTTCAGCACCTTCTCACGCTCGCCCACCGCAGCACGACGTTGGTGCATCTGGTTCTTGACCCGGATGTTCTTCCCAGGCCACACGTCCCCTCGGAGAACCCCACCCACCCCCTCGGCAATCACCTTGTCCGCCGGAGCGGAGCACTTGGGGCACACCTGGGGCTGATTCCTGTTCACGATAGCCAGGGTCACGAAGAACCCTGTATCGCATCCTGACTGACTGCATTTGTACGAGTACGACGGCATCACTGCACCTCCCTGGTTGCAAGATACCGCAATGCCAGCCGTTCGATGATATCCAGGGGCTGCACCTGCACCTCACCCTGATCCAGGGTATCAGCCAGATACCGCAGCCCCGCCTGCTTCGACCGTAGCTCCGGCACATCCCACTTCCGATCCGTCACGAAGTCTAGGGTCGCCAGGACGTGCTTGCACGCCCGATGCTTCCCCTGGGGGTCCTTCTCCAACGGAGCCGAGGCCGTGCCCACCGGACGCCCGTACAGGTAGTCCCCCTGCTGTGCGTGGTATTCCGGTCCCTGCCACTGCCAGAAGGGACAGGAACAGGACACCCGGACATGGGTCTTCGCCAAGGACCGCACGTTCCCCTGCCGGACTGCCTGGAGTCGAACCCGATAGGGTTCCTTGGACCCCTGCACGTCGAACAGCCACATGGCGTTAGCAGCATCGACTCGCTTCAGGACGACCTTCAGCCCCCGAGCCTTGGACAGGAGATCCGGGGCACACCCCTGGCGGATATCCTGGATGAGAGCAGCCTCCTTCTCCACATGCCCGGCTCCACTGGGCAGGACCCTAGACCCAGGATTGCCCTCGTTCTTCCCACTCCACTCGCTGATGTCTTCCAAGTGCTTCCGGTCCCGACGAGCCCACTCGTCATGGTTGTCGGCACGGTCGTACCAGGTGTCCTTGTCCATGTCCGGGGGACGCATCTCCCGAAAGAAGTCCGCCAGTACCAATCCGCCCAACTTGGAAAGATCCGCTGGGGATTGGAGCCACGCATCGAAAACGGTGTCGTCATCCTCGGGGTCATCCTCATCAATGTCCCCGGGGTCGTACTCAAACACATCATCCATGTAGGCTTCCAGGTCATCCAAACGGTCTTCATCGACTACGACCTCATCGAAGAAGGTGTCAAGGTCTTCCGTGTACCGCCGACCACCCATCTCGTAGTGGACCTTGCCCATCGGGCTGACATCCAGGATGTAGCCCCAGTCCTCCTTGGTGTAGAAGTAGAAGGGGACAGGCTGAAGCTCCTCAATGGCTTTCTTCTTCTGCCGGTAGTCCCGGCTTCGCTCTGCCGTGGAGAAGGCTCCCCCACCGGGCTTCGTCTTGAAACGCTCTGGGGTCTCCTTCCGACGCTGGCGATCCCGCTTGAATCGAGGGTCCACTCGCAGACGCTTGTACCGCCGCTTCTGTCTCTGCTTGATGCGACCTCGCATCCGCTGGTACCGCTTGTGGAAGTAGCGGTACGCCTGCCCTCGCTGCTTGTGATGCCTGGAGGTGCTCGTAGGGTACGCCGGGGGGTACATCCCTGCCAGACGGATGATCTCTGCGATCAGAGCTGGGTCTTCCTCCCCCAGGAACTGGTCCTCAGCCGTCATACCAGGTCGCCGAGTCGGACCAATCCGTGCCGGAGGATTCGCAGGTGGCGAATCTTCTCCTGGGGTTCCCTTCGTCCGTACCTTGTCCTTGTGGACCGTCCCACTGGAGTCGGACCCCGACTCCCCAGGGGTGTTGTAGATGGCAGGTCCGAGGTCGGACTTGGACCGGGACCACGGTGGACCTGGAAGTCCTCGGGTGGGGTACTTCCCGTCTCCGCCTTCGGGCTTGTCCGTGTCGGACTCGTTCGGATGCGGGTTCTTGACGAGGGTCCTAATCCCCGAGTAGTCCTCCACGTCCTTCGCCGTGTGAAGGTGATTGGGATGAGTACCACAGGTCTGAGGTCGGGGGTCGGGTTCGCCCTTCCAGTAGGTCGTCACGATAGTGGCTTCACCCCGCCCCGTGATCTCAAAGACCACCTGAAGGTCACCGAGTCGCTTGTCCACCCACTCCACCAACTGCCCACTGGACAGCAGAGAAGTGTAATGGCCGTACTCCCATGCCTTCTGGCTCTTCCAGTCGTTGAGCTTCTTCGTGAAGTCCATAAAGAAGGACCTCAAGTCCCCCACCGTGATCGCCCGCTGATCCATCCGGTACTGGGCGTGTGGGGTGATACGGATCCGCTCGATGAGCCCGCCTCCCCGGTTGGCCTCCATCTGGTAGACCTTGGAAGCCTCGGGGTTGGTCAACTTCTGCCCATGCTCTACCTTCTCTGCCAGGTCCTCACGCAAGGCTGGCGTCCGCACCCCATCCTCGATGCGTTCTACTACCTTGCATGGTCCGCCCATCCAGCCGAGGGGCGGTGTGAGGTCGGCTTGCTTGGTCATGATAGGTACGCCAGCACCTCGTATTTGTCGCTCTCCTTGAAGTATTGCCAGAAGATGGAGAGCAGGGAGTTGCGAATAGGCTGAGGCGAGAAGGGATCCGCTGTCTTGAAGGCGAGGTGCAACGTCCGAGAACCAGCATCCCCACGGAACAAGTCCCCCGAGGGAACATCGTCCAACTCCATAGAGACCTTGACCCCGCCCCCAAGGTCGTAATCTTCCTGGAGGATGCTATGGATGACGTTGAGAGCCTTCCCGATGGAGGGGAACCTTCCGTTGCCATCCAGACCATGAGCCTTGGCTCGGCGTCCAAACTCAGACCGGATCTTGGTCGTCACATTGGCTTGTGCCAATGCCCACCGATGAACCAGGCGGTCCTCCGAAGTGGTCCGCATCTTTCCACCCCCAAAGGACGGTTGTACCGCCTCGTCCACCTCGGTCTTGTCGCTGATGGGGAGCCTGGCTTCCAGGAACTCCGCCCCCATCTTCGACAACGCCAGAGCCGTGCGGTCCAGGTGCCGCTCAAGTTGATCCAGCCGCCGAGGCACCCCCATGAGGATATCCCCAGCAACCTGCTTGATGTGTGCCTTCTCAGCAGAGTTCTCTACCAGGGAGACGGCTCGGTTGATGAGATGGTGGAGCCGATGTGCCTCGACACGGGCGCTCACAACCCCTTCGGTGAGCAGAGCCCAGGCAGCTTGGCTACTGGCAGTCTTCACGGGCGTCCTCCAAGTAGGGGGGGTGCTTCGGCCGCACGCCATCCCTACCCTGTCCGCCCGATTGAAGAATTAGCGGGTCAGCCCGCAGAACGCTCGGCAACCTTGGTCTGGATCTGCTTGACCACTGCCGGGGACTCGACCGCGTAGATGGCTTCCAGAGCCTCGGGCCACTCGCCGTAGAACTCGACGGCTTCCTCCACCCGCTTCTGCCAGTTCCGCTTGATGGACCAGTTCGCCACGATCTCCTTGATCTCATCCGCCTCGGAAATGCGAGGCGGCGGAGCAGGAGCACGCCGCTGGGGCTCAGAGCCGACCCGCCCTGCCACGGCAGCACCGGGCACCAGGTCTTCCAGGGCATCGGCACTCACCGCCTGGAACACGTCCCCCGTGGACCCATCGGGACCAATCTCATCGATCCCCACGTTGCCCCCACCTCGGGTCACCTGAGTGGTCCCACGGGCTCGGGCAGCCTGGGGCTCATGCAGAGTCATGGGGTCGTCGATGACCTGTGCTCCCTGGATGGCTCGCTTGGGCGTGTGAGCAACAGCCTCCCCTACCTGAATGGGGATGGTCGCAGGTGCCCGAGACACGTCCGTCGCCTTGGCAGCTCGACGGGTGTCCTCGGCAGCCCCAACCGTGGCTCCCGAGCTGAACCTGTAGTTCCCGACAGGGACGCCATCGTCCTGCTCATCCCGGATGAGACCGTACTTGCCGCCACCCACACGGGTCTGTCCTTCCAGGGAGTCGTGCCTCGTGCCCCCCATCTGATCCCGGGTCTTGCGAGGATCGGCCTGCTCTAGTTCCGCCGCCTTGCGGGCGATGATCTCCTGATTGATGGCGTTGGCTCGGGCGACAGCCTCCATCTCCACAGGGGACGCCACCGTGGTTCCCGGCTGAAGGAGGGGCTGTGCTCGGGTGTACTGCTCCGTAGGCATGAGAGCCGCTTCTGCCTCGGGGTCCACATCCGACGCATTTTCCGGCGGGGGGGCCTCAGGGTTGGACTCCCAGGAGGCTGCGGCCCGGCTCTGGGCGGCTGCCCTCTGGTTCTGCCGAAGAGCCGCTACCTGGGACGCATCGACATGGGACGCCTTGCGGATCGCCTGGGCGTTGTCCATCGTGCCAACCACAGCTTCCTCTTCGGAAGCCTGCCCCATCGAGAAGCTCGCACCACGGTTCTCGCCCTCGGGGGTTGCCGCTCGAACCTGGACCCCCGCAGGACGACTCCGGTACTGCGTCGTGGTGTCCGCCGCTGGGACGATCCAGGTCCCGACAACACCCCGAAGCTGGGGCACGTCGTACTCCTTCCCCCCGTAACGGACGACAGACCCATCGAACAGGAACTCGCTGTCCAGAGGGATGTCCAGGCCATACTGCCCTAGATGGATCTTGTTGGTCGCCCGGAAGGGCCTGAACTGACCACGATCAAACTGCATTGGACTCATCTGCATTTTCCTCCCGCGAAGGGTTGACAACCCCTCGCGACCGTACCCCGGAACCTGGAGTTTTGCTTCGGGGTCATCGGGCTAGTCATCTGGACTGCCATGAAGAACTTCGGTGATCCGGTCCCGAATCCTCGGGAGGAGAACCTTCTTCACTTGTACCCTACCCACTACCTGAGCCACACCCTCTGACTTGGAGTACAACAGGAACTCCAACAAGCAGTCATCCGGGCTCGGGGATGAACCCACCCGGAAGGCGTTGGCATAGATCCCCAGGGGGGTTACCAGTTGTGATGTGCTACTGGGCAAGGGACCACCATCGTGATCCCATCATACCCGTGAGACTTCAGGCAGGCTTCTTGATGCAGTAGTGCTCCATCGTGCAGACCTTCCCGTCCTTGCAGTCCGTATCCCCCATGCACTCCACGCACACGGAAGGGTTGCCCATGATCCCAGGCTTGCAGACAGGATGGTTCGGGGGGCAGATTTGCTTGATGCCTGGGACCAGCTCACCGCACTCGGGCATACAGAACGGCCCTTCCCCGCAGTTGTAACCCTTCGGACAGACCCACCCGCCACCCCAGTCACATGGGATCTCCGAGGGGTTTTCCGGGATGGTCAAGCAGACGTGCTCGACACAAGCCTTCCCCGCACCGCAGTGGCTATGGACCTCGCACTCCCCGCACAACCCAGGCTTCGTTCCGGTTGGAGGGTTGCAGGGAACCCCATCGGGACAGACCTTCCCTCCAGCGTACCCGCAATTTGCCTTGCAGAAGGTCGCCTTCCCCCCATAGCCACAGGTGTAACCCTTGGGACAAGGGTTGCCTGGGCCATTGGGGCAAGGGACCGTGAGAGGGTCCACGTCAGGACCCGCGTCCCCTGCATCCGCATCGCTTGGCAGGGGTGACCCGGAATCCTGACCGGCATCGGTAGGAAGGGTCGCCGAATCCGGGTCCCCCAGGTCCTCGGGGGGCACCTGAACATCCCCTGGCAGGGTATCCAACCCGAGATCCTGATCCGTCAGACCATCGGGCGCATCCGGTGACCCCAGATCCGCCCCGAAGTCCTGGTCGGTGTAGGAATCCGAACCGGCGTCGAACGACCGCCGGGAAGGGGTTGTCTCCTCGTCCCCCCAAGAGACGGTATAGCCCACACTCGGGGGGGCGGGCTGGGCACAACCCCCAACGAGAACAAGGGCGAGAACGAAAAGGAACTGGATAGGCGTCTTCATGCGAACCTCCTACCCCCTACTACGGGCGAGGTTCCACGATTGAGCCCCCAAAATATCAGGCGGACAACGCCGGGTCCACCGAGACGGGGATGGCAGCCGGTGCTTCCATCAGACGCTTCACCTGAACGATCCGCTTCATGGCGTCCTGCTTCTGCTGGAGGGTCGGATTCTTCCCCTTGGGCATGATGTCGTCCACGTTGACCCCGTACTCCTCCGCCTTGGCTCGGATGTCCCCCACTGACGGGATATTGGACTTGCCGGTCGGGGTTGCCTTGACGACAGGAGCCTTGGGCGCTGGGGCATCCGGGACCGAATCCACAGCCCCATCATCATCATCCAGGAACATCGCTTTGAGTTCCTTCGCCTGGGTCCGCAGACCGGACGCCATCTCTTCGAGCTTGGTCGCCTGGTCGTACAGGTCCTGAATCCGCTTGATCACGTTCATCTCTATGGTCCTCCCTTGGGTCGAGTTCGACCAGCCCCCTTACTCTTGTGGGGGGTGTAGTCTGCCTGCTCAAGTTCGGGCTTCAGCATAGAGAGGAGCACCTCCTAGCCAGGTCTACCCTTCTGGGGCGAGGATCGGACCCTTCCTGAAAACAAGGATCGGTTCCCCCGAGGTAGCCCTCCGACCCAGAGGAGAGATGGGCATCTGAAGTTCCGTCTCCAAGGTAAAGCCCCCACCCAACGCCACCTGCCGAGTCCGCTCCACCAAGGGGATGGTCCCGGATCCCTCCCGCACGTCAGCCACATTCAAGATCAAGCACCCTCCAGGCTTCAAAACCCCCCAGGGAGTCTTCACCACAGGACGCAAGAACCCCGCAACCCAGGACTCGAAGTCGGTGTAGGCTGCCCAGGACTGATCCCCCCCCGCGTACTGCTCTTGCCGGAAGTACGGCGGGGAGGTGAACACCATGTCCACCTCCGGGGGCTGGAACTTGGCAGCATCCTCCTGATGGATCTCAACCAATCCCGAAGCCCCCATCCAGACTGCCAACTTCCGATTTCCCTCCACGGTCTCAGGGGCAACATCCGTCCCGATGTACTTCCCCACTCCTGCGGCTAAGGCCCCCACCAGGCGACCCCCGAACCCTGCACAAGGGTCCCAGACCACCCCTCCAGCCGGGCAATACCTTTGATAGAGGGCCTTGGCGACCGCGGGACGGAAGATGGTAGGAGTCCGAGCATTTGCCGTGACTGCCCGAAGTACCCTAGAAGGAGTGACGGGGTCGCCCACCCGGAACTGCCACCGGATAGCAGCCCTCAAGGGCTTGTCCTCGAACCATGCCTCATAGGCGGAGGACCTACCCTGATACCTCGCATGGTAACGGTTCGGGAAGAAGGAGTAGCACAACTTCAACCCCGCCGTTGCCAGGGACAAATCAGGGGAAAGACCTCGTAAGTGCTTCCAAATAGCATCCCGCTCGGGATCCGTAATCTGCTCAGGGTACGGGAACGGCCCCTTTCGTAGTGCCCCCAGCACGTCATCAATCCAAGAGGCTTGCTCCTCCGAAGTCAGATCCCCCCACTTGGACGTGTCGGGATACTTGGCGGAAAGAACCTGGGTGACCCCCCCAACCGTCATAGAAGCCTTCGGTCCAGGTACACCCCGATAACCCAGAGACTGGTACCTCCGACGAACCGTCCCTGCCCCCACACCGTAAAGTGCAGCAACCTCATCCACGGACAAGCCCGCCATTGCAAGGTCCCGAGCCTTCTTCGCAGTCAATTGCCGGGCATTACGATCCAGAGCTTGCCGGGGAGACTCAACAGGGAGCTTGTAGGCCATGCAGGCGGGCACATGGGGGGCAATCAGGTCCCGGAACTTCTTGGTCTGAGCCAGGAACCATATCCCCCGGGCACCTCCCGTCCCATAGACCGAGGCAGTCAAACCAAGACGACGAACTGCTCGTAGAACACGTTGCAGGCTCAGGTCATCCAACCCGAATGCAATACGGGCATTTTGTCCCCCAAAAGACCCCTTCCCAATGCTCCCGTCATCCAAATACCAGACAGCCAACACCAGGGGAGTCATCAAGTCAGGCAGGTTCGGAGGGAAGACCCTCTTCCGTTCCGGGGCGGGGTAGAACAAGTCGTAGTACGGTCGAAGTTGTGGGCAAGCATGTGTAGCAAGGTTCCACGCATGGAAGTCCTTATGCGGACCCTGCTTCACTGAGGGGTACTGCTTGGTCACAAAGGGACCCAGTACCTCAGCCTTCCACCGGGTGTACCCGGCTTGCGCCTCACAATGCCCCTCGGTGAACCGGGCGCACTGTTCACTCGTGGCAACCATGTGTCCGTCACCCAGCAAGGACCCTATCAGAACTTGCTCCTGCTCCGAGGTCAACTTCTCCGGGAGGTCATGGCCTACCCGGTCACCTTTGGTAAGGGTCGGGATGCCCCAACGCTTGCGGAACCGACCAACCTGTACTTGGGTGACCCCAAATGTGGACGCAATCTGAGTCTCCATCTGGCGCTCTTCCAGATACAGATTTCGGAGAACTTCGGGCGTCAGACCGGATACTTCCAACCGACGGGTCATTATAGCAGGTCCAAACAGCCACTCCGGGGCTGCTTCGACACAGGTATAAACGGTCTATGGATAGAAGTCAAGTGGAGGGAAAGGGGCCACCAAAAAGCAAGGGGCTCGGAAACCGAAGTCGCCGAGCCCCTTGACAGGTTTCCCTGTGTTTCCCGCTACTAACGGGTGACCGTGAGGCGAGCCAACCCACGCGGGTTGTAGGCCCCGAGGCCAAGGTTCTCAAAGATCGAGAACCCGATCATGCGGCGCTTCGGATCGTCCGCCGAGAGGACCGTGAGTTCGGTACGAACCGGGATTCGGCCGAACATCTCGGGCTCACAGCAAAGGTACACGGTTCCGTTCGGAACGAGGCGGCTGGTGACGACGTTGGCACCGTAGATCACGCCCTGGAGACCCGTCTTCAGCAGCGTCGCCTGGGACTCGATGTCCAGGATGTCGCGGCCGAACTTGCGGATGTCCGCGTAGTCGCGGGCGTTCATGTAGATGCGGGCGACACGGAGATCGTGGCGCTCGATCAGGGCGAAGGCGTCCGCGAGCACAGCACCCGAGATGGGGGCGATGACCGGGATGTCGGCGTTCGTCTGCCCGGGGAGGGAGTCGAAGCCTGCCGTTGCCACGGAGTCGAGGACCGCGAAGACACGCTCGTCCTCTGCGGCCTGGATCTGCGCCCGGCCCAGGTCCTGGGACCGCTCGATGAGGTCGAAGCGGCGCTCCTTGATCTGGGTGAGCGGGATCTCAGGGTTGGACGCGATCTCGAACAGGGGGAAGATCACGCGGCGTGGCTTGGTGATCGCCAAGATGTTCTGGCCTTCTTCACCGACCACATACGCGGTCACGTCGGGGTCCTTATCGTAGATCGGAAGTGCGCCATCGGGAAGCTGCTCGACCAGGAAGGTCTTGCGGCCCACGGCGGCGTAGTCGCGGCGAGTACGCAGCGGCTGGGTCATGGATGCGGCGAGCTTGGCACGACCCTGGGGGGTCTTGATGTACTCGCCGATGATTTTCTGCTTGACGCTGTTGGTCACTTCACTCATCGGTTTTCTCCTTCTCCCCTTGGGTCAGATTCGCTGGTCGTAGACCAGGTCGCCCTGGACGGCATCAGGTGGCATCTTCACGATGCCCATGAGCGTCGGCAGCCCCACGATCCCCGTGGTAAGGATGGCACCCATAGCACTGATCAGATCCCCGTCCTCCCAGGTTTGCTCGGTAGAGACCACAGCATAGTCCGCGAGCACGAGGTTGGTCAGATAGCCGTTCTGAGAGGTGTACAGCTTCTGACCCGTCGTGTAGGCGGTCAGGGCATTGCCAGCATTGGCCCCCGTCAGCACCTTGTCCTCGAACAGGGTGTTGCCGAACGTACCCATGCCGGACACGTAGGGGCACTTGCCCGAAGCCACGCCAGGCGTGTTCTCGAAGGCGTTGCCGTTGGCGTTGCTGATGAACACGCCGATGGGACGAACGTTGGCTGTCGCCGGGGTCGTCGGTCCACCGATGTGGTTGCTACCACCCGCCACGTCGCCACGAGCGAACGCGACCGAACCGGAGAGCACGCCCGTGAGGGTCGTGTCAACCTGGTCCGTGATCGTCGTTGCACCAGTCACGATGGGGGGGTTGGTCTGGGTGAAGGCGTCGTCCGTGAGCACGCCCACGCTGTTTGCGATCCCGAGATTCAGGACACGCAGGGCGCTGCTCGACTCCGTCCATCCACCGCTCGCCTGTCCGAGAAGAGGCATCTTGCCCTCCTACTCCCTGTTTACAGGGGCTGGTTTCTGGAACCACTAGCCTCCCCCATCACCGTTGATGAGCTTGGCTCTCACACATACAGCCCAGGTATTGAATGACTAACGAGGGAGGGGTGCAGAATTCTCATCCCTCCGGGGGCGTCCACATCGAATAGGACACCCCCAGGGGATGAAAGAGCTTACCGGAAGCTGCCGCTCACGTCCGGGTCGGTCGCCCAGAGCTTGGACAGTTCACCGACTTCGCCGCCGGTTGAGGCCGTCTTGCCGACAGCACCTACCGAACGGACGCCCGTGGAGGGCTTGCGGGGCTGGGGCTTGAGCAGGCTGGCGAGGCGCTGGTTGGCCTCCTTCTCCGCCTTGTCCTCACCCTCCTTGGGGTCCGAGTCTCCGCCCACGTCATCGGCGTCATCGTCCTCCGATCCGAAGACCTCCCGGAAGGCAGCCTGGTCGGCTGCCGTCAGTTCGGTTCCGTCTGCGAGGCCCATCGGGTCGAAGCCAGTGGCGAAGAAGGACGCTTCCTTGTCGGCTTCGTCCTCATCGGGGTCCGAGTCTCCACCCACGTCATCCGCATCCTCGTCATCATCGGACTTCTTGGAGGCTTCCTTGGGGTCCGAGTCTCCGCCCACGTCATCCGCATCCTCATCCTCATCGGACTTCTTGGAGGCTTCCTTGCCCTCGTCCTCGCCTTCATCGAGACCGTACTGGGCGGCGGCGAGCATCTCCAACTCGTCCTCCGAGAAATCGGCGAGGTGGCCAAACGCCTTCTTCACGGACTCCTTCTTGTCGTCGGCGTCCTCATCTTCGCTCGCCTTCTTGCCCGACTTCTTGCCCTCGGTCTTCTCGTCCTTGGGCTCCTCTTCGGACTTCTTGCCACCCTTCTTGCCAGCGGCCTTGTCGTCGGCGTCCTCGTCGTCATTGGACTTCTTGGCAGCCTTCTTGCCGGACTCCTTCTCGTCCTTCTTGTCCTCGTCCTTTTTGTCCCACTGCTTCTTGAAAGCCTCGGGGACCTCACCGGCCAGGACTTCGTGCTTGGCGAGAATGCCATCACCGTCCATGTCGAGGTCATTGAAGACCTCAGGCGGCCCCATCCAGTCGTCCTGGGTCACGAAGCCGTCGTTGTCGAGGTCACAGGCGGTGAAGAGACGGGCGAGCTTGGCACGAGCAGCCTTGTCGCTGACGACCTTCTCATCCTTCTTCTCCTCCTGCTCGGACTTGCCGGAGGTGCCCAGCGTCGGACCTGTGGGGTCGTTCTGAGCAGCCATCCTGAGCGCCTGGAGTTCGTCCTCCAGAGCCGTCAGGCGAGCCATCACGGGGTCAGCGTCATCCGCCTTGGGGGCGAAGCCTGCCATCGGGTCCTCGTCCTCCGCCAGGAACCCACCGCTCAGGCGAGCGAGGCTGGCGTCGAGCTTCTCATCGTCCATCGACATGTAGTCGAACGCCTGGTCCTCGATGGCGGCCTCACAGGCAGACTTCCCGAGGGTGGCCTTGGCGAGCTTGAGGGCCTTGGCAGCCTTCTGGCGAACCAGGGTCATCAGGCTGGCCTGGCGACCGACCTGGCCCTGGTGAGCCGGGTGGTCCTGGTCTTCGACGCCGTAACCGGGGGTGGCGGGGGCACCGGAGTCGCCATAGGGCGGCTCCCGCACGTCCTCACCGAACTCCGAGGGACCACCGATGATGTACGGGGCGCTGCCCGGGTCATCCTGGTCGTGTGCCGGATGATCCTGGTCTTCGACTCCGTAGCCAGGGATTGCAGGTGCAGCAGCCGCCTCACGGTTGAGGGCCGCCCACGTCATGCGCTCACGCATTCCGCTCATTGTCTTTCTCCTTCGCTGTGGCGACTGCCAGGTGAAGTACCTGCCCCACGACGATCCTGGCCTCGCCGGGAGAAGAGCTTGCCGAGCCTGATCAAAGTCTTGACCTCGGCGATGGTGGGCGTCGTGCCGAGAACGGCTTGACAAGCCCGAACGAACTGGCCCGTCGAGGCATAGCCCTTCAGGGAACCCAGTCGTAGAGCCGCCCTGTACAGGGGGACGGGGATTTCAATCCCATACTCCCGGTTCAGGGTGGCTACCCGATCCATCAGTTCCACCTCGGATGAGGCGGTCCTGCATAGGAACGACACTGTACTGCCATAGGCGAACCGCTGGCGGGAATCCGCCACCAGGTCGTCCAACTGTAGCGTACCCTCCTTGACCAGGCCCTCGTTGGTACTCGAAGCCTGCTCAGGGGTCAGGGTCTGCTCGACGTTGTCGGTGTCCATGTCCTTCTTGAGCTTCTTGCGGACACGGTCTTTCAGATGGTCCGTGAGTTCCTGTTCCAGGTCATCGAACGGACCCTTGGATTCTGCGGGGGCTGCGGGGGCGGCATCCCCACCACCCTCTTCGGGGGCGGCATCGCCACCGCCCTCGTCATCCCAGCCAGCTAGGAAACCCGTAGAAAGTGCAGAAGCAGCCTTCTTGCGAGCGTCCTTCGACCACTCCGGGGGAGGGGATGAAAGGATGGCGGCAGCCTTGGCTACCACATCATCGGAGACGGCGGTCAGCACGTTGCGAAGAACCGCACCCGTGAATGCCGGAGTCCCCACCCAGGAACCTTCCACGAACTGAACACCACCCGTGGGCTCGATGGAGGCATGACCGCAGTTGTGAACAGCAAGCCCCTCTACCAAGTAGGAATGATCTCCCTCTACCTCAATATTGTGGACCGGACCTGAGTACATCTCATTCGAGACAGCCCTCACCCGATACAGCATGTACCCATCATATTCGCGCCACGCCGGCACAAGGCGGCGAACCGAAGCATCTTCCGCGAAAGCAATAGACGCCTCTCGTGATGGCTGGAAGTGCAGGGTGTGCAAAGGCCGCCAACCCCGGCTGTCTACCGGCACTGACTCACCGCCTACCACGGAAAGCAAGTCTGTGGACTTCCCCCCGAAGACAATCTGACGACGGGTCCAGAAACCACATCGGGCCGCCACCAGTTGAATCTGCGAAATCAGGTCATCGGACACAGAGACGACACTGACTCGCCCCTGCACATCACAAGAACCGTCACCGCCCACGTACCCCTGCAACAACGACCGCTGAAGGGCCCGGGGCCATGCAAGAGCCTCCTCGGACAGCCGCTTGTCTCCGGCATATTCTCCTGCATGTCGGAAGAACCAACCCGCTCCTGACTTGGAGCGGTACTGAATGACCAGCTTCCGCCCACCCTCCGTCCGTTCGTAGTTGTAGACCTTTGGGGTGTTGGTAAGGGCTGCCGGTCCCTGAGTCCCCCACAAGAACACCACCCCCTTACACCGGAGACCCCTCTGCACCTTTTCATCAGACGACAATTTCCGGCGAGAAAGCACACCCGCATGGAGCAAGTTGTTAAGGACCGGGAGCAAATATCGAGGATTTTTCCCCAACACAGAACCGAGTTCTTTCGTCGTGGCGGGCTGCCCCACCAATACGTCGAAGACCGCCTGAGTAGTTTCCCGGCGACCATCCACCTCGGGAGGGAACTCCTGCTGAAGCCTGGCCGCAATCAACTCTGCAATGCTTTGTTCATCGTCAGCATTCAGGGTGAACTGAACCCCTGTTCGACGACCCCGAGTTTTCAGGAAACTTCCTTCGGCCAAGAACCACCCGAGGAGCCATGCCTGAGCTTCCGTAGCGTTGGTACAACCCTCCACCTTGGGGACGGGCAACGCCAGCATGTCCCCAACATGAATCTCCGCCGCTGTTTTGAAATCGAAAGCAGGCACTTCCAAGGACTCAACATTGAGCCCATTCGGGTGGTGACCGAGGACATAACTCCGCAGAAACTCACGACGCTCTCCTGCGCCCCGAGGCTGCCTCAAAGGAGTCCCACATCCACAAACGCAGGTGGTCCGTGGCGACAAGACAAAATAGGGGTGATTCGGCGTGGACCGAAGAGCCTGTGGGACACCCACCACATCCAGGTTCACCACGGGTCCAGTATAGTTCCGCTCGTAGAGCCGGGTAACCTCGTGCTTGTGCCCCGTGTGGGTCAGCACCATGTCCCCGACCTGCACATCCTCGATGGCCCGGCGGGTCCCATCCCCCAGCACAACACGAGACCCTGATGGGAAACACAGCTCGGCAACCCGATGCTGGCGTCCTTGGTCATCGAAGAAGGTGTTGCCCTTCTCGTACTTGATGTGCGGGCAGTTGTGGACGGCCAGGCCCTCCACGACATAGCTCTCGTCTCCGGCGACCTCAATGTTGTGAACCTGACCAGAGAAACACTCATTCCACGCCTCTCGGACCCGGTACAGCAAGTAGTTGCCCACCCGCTTGAACCCATCTGTGACGCCCAATAGCGTGACCCGTGCGTTCTCAGGGTCCGTGAAGCGGACTTCGCCGCCAAAGCCCACAGGCTCCGGCAAGGTCAACGAGAACGACGGAAGACAGCCATGACTGTCCCGTACTGTGACAGGACCGGACCCGTTGATCACTTCATCCAGAACGGCAGCACGACGGTCAAAGGTGACCTGCTTGCGGCTGTACCAGCCACACCGAGCGGCCAGAACGTGCATCTGGCTCATCAGGTCGAACGACACCGTGTTGCCTGTGATCCCTAGTCGGGACTGCGTACCGTCCCCACCGAGCCAGCCAAACAGGACGTGCTTCTGAACATCCTGCGGCCATGACATGACCTCAGGGTCCAGCGCCTTGCCGTAGGCGTACTCACCGCAGAAGTGGTGGAACCACTCAGCGGCTTCGGCCCACATCAGCCGCACCGTACAGGCAGACTCACCCACCAGATTGCGGTGAGACTTCACAGCCCTGTCGGCACTCTCAACCCACTGGCGGTCACAGACCTTGCACTGATAGCAATCGTCCTGCCCCTTCTTGAAACGGACGTTGTAGGCGTACTCCGAAGGGGCCTCACACGAAGGGCAGGTGAGATCGGAGGGCACAGAGCGACTGGTCTTGCGACGACTGATAGGCTTGATACCCTCTGCGCCCACCTTGGTCTGCCAGTCGAAACCCACCGTGCGGCGCTCGTCCCGACCCCAGACCTCATTGAGCAGCCCCTCGACCTCGGCGGCCAGGGTGTCGTGCTCCTGTACCCCGAAGTCGAAACTCACCCCGACAAGGGCACCGTCTCGCTTGATGAAGCTGCCTTCGGCCAAGAAGAACCCGATGAGACGGGCCTTTGACTCGGTGGCCTCTGAGGAGGCGATGACCTGCTGTGGAATAGGGAACGTCAGGTAGTCGCCCTTGCGGAGGTCCTTCGCCGGGACGAACTCCAACTTGGCTTCCTGGCTAGGTGCGATGCCCACCACCTTGTTGTGGCCTGGAAGGAATCGACGCTGGAATGCCTGAACAGCACCCCGTTCATGCTCTACGGTTCGTCGCAGAGGCTCTCCACAACCACATTGGCATTGGGTCTCGGGGCGCATGACCCAGAAACGGTGCCCGGTAGTCGCCCGAATCGGCTGGGGGACACCATCGACAGTCAACACAGTGACGTTGCCGTCGTGATGCCGACCCATTGTGTGCAGGACCGGCTGCACAGCTCCCGTATGGGTGACAACGAGATCGCCTTCAACCACCTCCTCTATGGGGACGTACTTGCCATCCGCCATAAGGACTCGGGTGCCGGTCGGGAAACACATCTCCGTCTCATCGGCTGCCCAGTGACCACACTTGGTGCAGATCGTCCCGTCCACGGTGCAATTATGACTGCAAGTGCCCGAAACTACATAGGAATTGTCCTCGTCCACCTCCATGTTATGAACCCACCCGTCGTAGGTGGCTTCTCCGATGGATGTGATCGGGAACATCACCACATCGTCTCGAACCCGAGGCCCCTGCGAATCGAAAGCAGCTTCCGTAGCCGCCTTGTCCGTGTAGGGGGCCATTGAGACGGCCTGCGTCTTGCCGACGATCAGGTTGAAGTGCGGGAGCTTTCCCGTGGCTTCATCTCGCTGGAAACCACCATTGACGATTTCCTTCACCTCGACGCACTTGGCTCCAATCTTCGCCTCCATCCTGGCAAACCAGCCGCAGCGAGCCATGAGCATGTGCATCTGGCAGGCGAGGTTATAGGAAGTCGTCGTTCCACTGGTGTGCTCGTGGATACCATGAAGATGCCCATCACCGTTGATCCACGCTCCGATCAAGTGCTTGTGAGCCTCAACCGGCCACGACATGGCAGCAGCGGAAAGGGTCTTGTGGTTGCTGTACTCCCCACCATGCTGGAAGAACCACTGAGCGGCTTCCCTGTCCCCGAGCCGGACAGCGCAGACGTTTCGATGATCGTAGTCGTATACGTTCGGCTCCTTGCCAGGGAACTCCTGCTTAAGGAGATCCACAACCTCGGCAACGAACGTGTTCTTCTCACCCATCGAGAAAGAGAATTCAACGGCTGACAGCTCGCCCTTGTACTTCTGGAACGACCCCTCGGCCAAGAAATAACCCAGCAGACGGGCCTTGCCTGTACTGATATCCGCCGTACCTTCGGCCAGAACCCGAGGGAAACACAGGAAGTCGCCCACACGAAGCTCGTCTGCCCGCACCCACTGACCGTCACCGGCCTTGGTGGCGTCGAGACGGGCCTTGCACTCCTGAAATTCCTTCATGGAGTAGGTGCCGTTGGGGTTCAGGATGCGCTTGTCGTGCCCCCGCAAGAATCGACGCTTGATGCTACGGGTGGCGTTCTTGCGACCGTTCTTGTACTCGGGCAACGCCTCCCCGCACCCGCAGGCGCAGGCATCGGGCTGGCGGAAAACGAAGAAGGGGTGGTTGTCCGTCGCCTCTATGGTGTCGGGCACGCCGACCGCCTGGATGCGCCGAATGCCCCATTTGCCGCCCCGGATCTGCTTGTTCAGCACTTCACGGGCACGACCTTTATGGGTCAGCACCATGTCCCCAGGCTGCACGTCCTCGATGGCGATGCGGCGACCATCAGCCATCGTCACCTGTGTACCCGGCAGGAA
>Ga0172375_10005833_pt1 | contig 17548 bp, 13 predicted proteins | sample LakKiv1m_FD_114537 | JGI IMG/M metagenome (GOLD analysis project Ga0172375, IMG submission 114537) | Freshwater microbial communities from Kabuno Bay, South-Kivu, Congo - kab_092012_11.1m | ecosystem: Environmental > Aquatic > Freshwater > Lake | place: Democratic Republic of the Congo...
CGCCGCAAGTGGGTGCGACTGGCCATGCTGGACAACCCGGACGCCGGCCAAAAGCTGTCTTTCGTGGCTCCGAGGCTCGCCAAGCCTGTCTTAGAGGCGTCCTTGCCGTCTCCTATGCGCCGCACCAGCTTCCGCCTGGCCCGTATTCGCGACACCGTTGCTGTTTTGAGGGGTCGCCGATAGCAATTATGCGTATCATCGCCAGCGAATTCCTTTGGGGTGGGGTCTTGCGAGGTGATTCCATCGCACTTCGCAGGTAGAGTCAAGGCGTTGAAGCACCGCCAGTTGAGTCGCTTTAACCAACGCACGCGGACGCACGCGGGACGCGCAATGCTCGCCAGAACGGAGGGGTGGGGAGGGTTTTGTGGGGTGGTATGAGGCTCGAAATTGATGCGTATGCCCCTTTTCTCGTTCCGACAGTCACCGTCCCCTAGGCAATCTCCATAGGGGCCTGCTGTTTGTTCACCTAAGGGCTCACCTACTCCGCTGTAGTGCTTGATGCTCGAACCGTGTACCACCGCTACCTGCAGCCATTACGTCGGCTTGGGTGGGTTTTTTGCAGTACGATCCTCAGTTGTGTCTGGATTAACGCGACTTCCGAGAGTTCACTTGAGGCACACGATGCAACCAGTCACGGGGGGTATGGGGGGTGTTTTCGGGTTGGGTGTCAAGACTATTTTTGGGCAATCGTGTATAACCTGTTGAGTGGTTGGGAGATATTTTTGCATCAGCGCACCGCCTTACCGGCTATCGGTTCCGTTGTGGTTCACTACAAGTGATTGATTCATGGGCTTCATTGAGTTCTCCCAACAAGTTTACTTGGCATAGGCGCGGGCGGTTACGAGCAACCCGTGGATGTCCGGCGTGAACTCAACCGTCAACTGCTTGTGACGTGCCGCGCCGCGCAGTTGGTTGTGGATGGCCACGGCGGGCCGGTTGAACTGTTCGGCCAGCTTGGCTAGGGCCCATGTCTGGCCCAGATACGGCGCCATGTGCGATACGAACTCCTCGCGTCGCAATCGCGCCTCCTTCTTTGCTTCCGTCTCCGGCTTGGTGTTGAAGAAGCGGTCGCGTGTGGTGATAACTTCGCCGAGGCCGTCACACTTGAGGCGGATGGCGTCTTTGAAGTCATACGAGTCAATATGAGTGGCTGTCACATAGCGCCGGCCACACTTAAAGAAGGCCGTCGCGCGGGCGGGTGGTGAGCCTGATGGGATGACGGTTTGGTTCATGGATGTGGGTGGTATGCGTGTGTTCAGCGTCTCGGCGTGGCGTTCGTGGTTTCCCACCCAGGCCGTTTTGACGGTAAAGGTTTGGTTAGACGAAGCGAACAGTGGAGGCTTGGCGTCTCACGACGCAGGTTGAGGGATGTTTGGATTGGTGGATGGGAGCTGTGACAAGATCGCATCCGCGTGCTGATCGCGTATAACATAGAAGCGCTGGCTCTCGCGGTAGGACGCTTCCGTCTCGTAGCGTTGGTTCAGTTCGCGCAGTGCTTGCACGGCCACCGCGAGCCGTGTGCTGATGGCGTTTAGGTCGTGTGTTGTTGTCATGGTATTGTCATCGGTTGTTGGTTATGGCGGCGGCCCCGCAGATCCGCTGCGGCGCCGGGCTTTCAGGTTTCCCACTAATTGATTCAAGGCCCTGAACATAAAAAGAACGCCGCCGCCACAGGGTTAGAATGGAACGTCGTCCGTATCGCGCTGCGGCGCGTTGGTTGCTGTTTTGGGAGCAGGAGATGTGACGCCAATCGTCTTGCCGTTGCCTATGATGGCGCCATTCACCCCCCTGAGCCGCTCCTCCTTTGAGACGGACTCGCAGACGAAATGGGTGTTGCCATAATCGTCGGGCGCCTTGCGCTCCATAACGACACAGTTGAGATAGGTGCCATTCTTGCCTTTGAACAGGCGGTCTTTGTTGATCTTTGTGACATCAATTTTCAGTGAGAGCATGATGGGTTGATGGTGAGCGTGTTGTGTTTGGCTACTGGTTTAATGGAACGTCCTCCGCGGCAATCTTGGCCGCGGATTCAAAGCGGGTGATGTTCCGCAGGAAGACAAGGTTGATGTCGCCCGTGGGGCCGTTGCGCTGCTTCGCGATGTACAGTTTGGTGAACAGCGTGTCGCCGTCCGGGTCGCTGTTGTCGTCGCGGGTGCGGTAGAGGAAGCCCACCACGTCGGCGTCCTGCTCGATCTGGCCTGACTGGCGCAGGTCGGACAGCCGGGGCCGGCGGTTGGCGTCCTTGTCCAATTCGCGGTTCAACTGGCTGACGGCGATGATGGGAATGTTCAGTTCCTTCGCCAGATTCTTGATGCCCTTGGAAATCTCCGCGACTTCGTCCTGCTTGCTGTCAGACCGATGGCGCGTGCCGGATTGCATCAACTGGATGTAGTCCACGATCAGCAGCCGCACGTTGTATTTCTGGACCATCCTCCGCGCCTTGGCGCGCAGTTGGGCGATGGAGATCCCACCGGTGTCGTCAATGTGAAGTGGGGCGGCGGAAATCTTGCCGCAGGCGCAGGTCAGCTTCGGGTAGTCGCGCTCGGCCATGAAGCCTTCCTGAAGGTTGCGCAGGTTGACGCGTGCGCGGGTGAAGATCATGCGCTGCACCAGCGATTCATCGGTCATCTCAAGGCTGAACACACCCACGGGGATCCGCAGGTCAACGGCAACGTGCTCGGCCATGTTCATGGCGATACTCGACTTACCCATCGAAGGTCTTCCAGCAATCACGATCATGTCCCCATTTCGCCATCCGCCCGTCATGCGGTTCAGGTCGGTAAAGCCGGTGTCGAGCCCAACCAGCGCGCCCTTGTTTGCCGCCATCGCCTCAAATGAGTTCACCGCTGAATGCACCAAGTCACACATGGACACATCCCGCGAGCGTGTGTCCATGCGGATGGACAGCATCTCGCGCTCAATCCAATCCATCAGCGCGTCCACCTCGCCTTCATGTTCGTAGATTCTACTGATGACCTCCGTGCAGGCTTGCAGCGCCTTGCGCAGCAGATGCTTCTCATAAACGATGTTCGCGTAGTAACTCAGGTTCGCCGCCGACGGCACCGCGTCCGGCAGCGAGGCCACATAAGCGATGCCGCCAACCATTTCGAGCAGGTTGCCTTCCTTGGGCCGGCCCTTCTCGTCGGTGGGTTGCGTGTCCTTGAGCCACTGCTGCACGGTGATGATGTCAATGGGATGCCCGGCGGTGGACATGGCGACCAACTGCTCGAACAGCAGTTTGTGCCGCAGGTCGTAGAACGCCTCTGACTTGCCTGTCAAACCTTCAACCGCCTCGTCGAGACATGGGGTGGGTTGTAAGAGAATACAACCCAGCACCCCTTGCTCCGCCTCTGGCGAGTGCGGTGGCAGGCGGTCGAGCGCAATAGCGAACGGCTCGATGATAGAACTGCCGTTACGCCGGGCGTTGCGCAGGTCTGGAATGGTGTTCATACTCCCGCGAGCTGCTTCACCAGCATCTCGCGCCTTGCCCGCAGCGACTTGAGCGCCTGTTTCTCATCTTGCTCGCACTTAGAGTCGTAGAACGCGCTGTCATGGTTGGCTGGGGATTTGAGGATCAATTCGTCAATGGCGGCGATGGACTTGGAGATTTCACTTGGGTAGGCTGCGCGCGGTTTGCTGTTGGACTGGCGGCTGGACGGTGGACCAGACGGCCTTCCATCAGCCTCCCACTTCACCTTGACGCGATCCATCACCCGCTGCCACGCGACCACCTCGCGCCGGTTGTGATCCATCCACCCACAACCCTCCATCTCGCGGAACCAGTCGAGGGCCCTCCATTCCGCCAGTCCGATCACCGATGCGTATGAGAGCACTTCTTTCTCAGATGGCCTTGAGGCGCACGCCCGGCCAGCCCCTCTCTCTAAGCTATCTGCCTCTGCCTCTGCCTCTGCCTCTGCTATCGGTTGACATTGGTGGACATTGGTGGACTTGGTGGACTGAGTGGACATTTTGGACATAGCGCGCCGCTGCTTCCGCTTCTGCTCGCGGAAGTAAACAGTTCTCTCAGCCGCGCGCTCTGCCTCCCTGTACTTCAGGTAGTTAAGGATGAGCCACCCACCGTCCCGCTCTGCAATTCTCCTGCCTTCGTGCTCTTTCGTGCGGCTATAGGTGTCAGGGGATGACAGCTTCTCGATTGCTGCTTTACAGTCTTCAATGCTGACGCTGGCAAGCTTTGCAAGCCCCGGGATGGACGCAGCAACGAATCCACACCTGTCTGAGATCGCGAGCATCGTGACCCACACAATCCGCGTCTTGTCGTCTTCGCTCCAAATGGTTGATGTGACGATTGATGAGAACAACTTCGTGAATCCACTCATGGGAGACATCATCGGCTTTCCAGTGTGGACAGTCAAACTTTTTGTGGACATTGTGGACATTCTCTATTCATCCCAGATTCCATCCGGGTATTCCTGTTTGAGCGCGTGGAGATTCCTGCGGATGTAGTCAGCCACGGGAGACATCCGGTCGTTCTTCAGCCCGTTGTGCCATAGGAAGTGAAGGTAGCTGGCTGGCACATCTTGCATGGGCTGGCCGGCGTGCTTTCCGAAAGGCATTGGATCGGTGTCGAGCATCACAACCCACCTCCGTCGTAGATCGTGTCTGCAATCCGCACGGCTTCTTCGGCTTGAACACACGGAATTCCCGGGATCGTCCTTTCATCTTCGGACAGCGCGTAGAAGTCAACGTCGCAGAACAGACAGGTGAAGTGGCTTCCTTCGTTGTAGTATCCAAAGCGCAAACACAGCGGACATCGCAGCAGCATTATGTCGTTGGCGTTGCGCCCATCTTTGAGCGCGTCAATCAGCCGCGGGTCTTTCCAGATGTCGGTTTCAGTGTGGGCCACTTGAGTCACCATCAAGCCCTCAACTCACCCCCATTGGCGTAGAAGCGGGAAACACAGCCTGTCCTGGCGGACATGATGAACCCGAGGGCGCCAAAGGGGGTGAGTTGAATGTTCGATTGTTGACTCATGCGACTGTGTTTTGTTCGTCTGCCGGCGCGCTTCTACCGCTCCGACACGCGCATTTCACCAAAAAGACGACAACCTGTCAAGGACTATCGAACAAAAAACCACAGCCCATGTTCGGGCTGTGGTTGCTCAGTGCGCCCCGTTTTGCACCCAAGGCTGCGCCGGATTGTTTAGTGAGCATACCTGAACCACTCTGCGGATTCAAGCTGTCTCAGTCAACGCGTGCAGCAGCGGGAGAGGTGGATGCAAACAGTCAAACTTCACACGGACTTGTACCATGAACAGCGCCAACGCACAATGACAAATTTCTTGCGTGTCGCAACTGCTTGTGATTACGTGTGGATAGCCAGCCCGGGCGATAAGGCTCATTGAATGGCGAGCGATAGAACAAGCAGAGATCAGATGGCGGCGTTGAATGCCGGCTCAGCGATTGTCCGGGTGACAATTCCACGGATGCCGTTTGTTCCGCCGCCATCAAACCCTCGCGAGCTTCCCGGATGGTATGACCGGTTCTACGCCCAGCATGTCCAGTGGGTGGAGCAAGTGAATCAGGCCCTCGTTGGACAGACACCCGCTGACACGCTGGCCGCAAGCTGAAGACACTATGGCCTACTCCTACTCAATTACACCATCACGTTACTCGCTGATACCCGATACGTTAACCCAGTGGGCGGGCGAGGCTGGAATGAGGCAGCTTGATTGGCCGGCAATTCCAAAATACTCACAGGGGCTCAACCCGGAAGCTGGCAGGACCACGCGATACACTGTCTCAGGCGGGTATGATGACAACCCGGCCAGCATGTTCGACGTGTTGCGTATCACCAAGAACCCGGCGTTGAAAGGGATGGCCGACGACTTCTCGACCTCGTTGAAGGGGCTCATGGCCAATCTCAACGCGACACAGCCAACGCGGTTGTCTGATTACACGTCTGGCCTGTCAGACCTAAACCGTCGGTTCTCCGGAGACACCGCCGGTATGGTTGGCCGCTACGGCGATGTGTTGTCTCAATATGAGATGCGCGGCAAGGGTGCGCTCGACGCTGAGTTGGCCAACGCACAGGCGATTCAGCAGCAGTTGCGCGAGGCGCAGGCTCAGGCTCTTGGGTTGGTTGGCCGCAATGCCAATCTTGCGAGCATGTCACGGTATGGCGCTGGCGGGCCGACCGGGATTGGCTCGGCGTTGCAGAAGGAACTGGCTCGGCAGGCAACGCAGGTGGCACTGCCGTACTCCATTGAGGGCAACCGCGCGGTGGGCAGCGTCTTGTCTCGGTATCAGCCGTTCTACGGCGATGTCGCCTCACGTCAGGCCGGACAGATAACCGGGCTGGAACTTCCGTTGGCGGAGAACATCTATGGCAAGGATCTTTACGCGCTGAACCAAGCCGACGCCACCACCCAGCGCGCCCTCGCTGAAAAGGGCGCGCAACTGGCTTTGTTGCAGCAGTACGGGCAGTTGTCGCCGTTGTATGAGTGGACCAACCTGAACTACCGACCCGGCGCCACGGCGCTCACACCACAGTACAGTCGCTACAGTTCAAACGCGTAATTCAACATGGCCTTTGCTCAACGAGTTCCCGTCATTCTCTCCGACCCATCGCAGCTTGGGTCACAACTAGGTTACTGGCAGAACCAGAACGTAAGCGTGCTGGGCGACGAGGAGCGCACGCGGCAGTACTGGAACGCCGTCAACCGGCAAGAGCAGAACCGCGCCGAGCAGGAAGCACGGGAACTGGAGGCGCTACAGTTCAACCGCAGCTTGCAGGCTGAACAGGAGAAGCGTCGGCAGTTCGAGTCGAACCGCGACTTCGCCCGGCGACTGTATGAATTTGAGACAAAGCAGCAGTTCGATCAAAAGCTGCTGGAGAACGAGAAGGCTGAGCGCGACCGGCAATCGCGGTACGAGGCGGCGCTCAACGCCATCAACACCGGCGCGTATCGCCGTCCAGAGGAGTTGAACCAGCCGATCTTCGCCGGCTTCACGCCATCTGAGCGGCAAAACATGGAATCGGCATTGCGCGATTACTGGCAGCGGAAGTCTGATGAGTTTGAGGTGGAGTGGAACAGGCAGAAACCGCTTCGGGATTTCACGGAACAGAACAAGCGGGCTTTGGAGGCTATGGACACCGCACGGCGCAACGCCGCTTTCGCGCAACTGTCAGCCGGCAAAACCGATCCGAGTGAGCTTGCAAGAATCCGACAGCATGTTGCCTCCATGACTCAAGACGCGCTGCCACCGCTTTCAGCAGAGGAAGCTGCACGCATCGTGAGTCTCACGAAGATGCCCGGGGTGTCGGAGCGTGTGTATCGTTTCAGCGCGTCTGGGGTTGGGATTCCAGAGCCGACATCCGCGACATCCACGCAACAATCCAGGTTCGACAAGATGCGGGATGTGTTGCGCACTATTCCGCCGGCCTACTGGGGAGTTGGTGTCCCGACGCCAAACACTCAACCCGCTCCAATTCCCGCCCGGATCGAAGACCGTGTGATTGGCCAGCCGTACTTGAGTCCCTGCGGCATTGTAGTGCAATGGGACGGGCGCAACTGGATTGGTCCTGACTAGCCATGCCGCGCATCTACACCGAGGAGGAGCTTGGGATTTCCGCGCCGCAAGACGAGCGGAGTCAGCTTGTTGACCAACTGATTGCCGCGCGGAGGGAGAAACCAGCAGGTTTGTGGCAGGGCTACAAGGGCTACACTGAGGACATCGCTAAATCGCTTGAGCCAGCCGTGCGGCGAGGGTTTGCGCTGTCGGAAGCGTCCCGCGGGCTGATTGACAGTGGCGACTTTGACTACTTCGGAAAGCAGATGGCCGAGGTTGAGAAGCGTGGCGAGCAGTCGGCTGCCATGCAGCATTTCAATGAAGCCAAGGGGCTCGTTGACACGATGACTCGCTTTGCGGAAGACCCGGTGTCAGTTGGTGTGGAGGGAACGGTTGAAAGCTTGGCGGCGCTGCTGCCAACACTTGCAAGGCGGGCGCCGGCGCGTGTCGCGGTTGGCGCTGGTTTTGGTGCCGGGCTAGGCGCTGCGGGCGGACCCACATCACCCATCACCGCGCCGGCGGGTGCTCTCATTGGCGCTGGAGGTGGGTTGGCTGAAGCGACTGGCCGGTCCAGCTACGATCTGGAGTATGCCGGAAAGTTTGCCGACGAATTACGGAAGGCCGGGGTTGATCCCACCAGCGGAGACGCCATTCGCAGCGCGTTTGCGAAGAACCCAAGACTGCTCATAGACATCCACAAGAAGGCCAACCTCAAGGCCATTCCAATTGCCGTTGTTGACACCGTCGCCGCCATGCTTGGAGGAAAGGTTGTAACCCAGCCTGCCAAGACGGTCATCAAAAAGGCCGGCCAAGCCGGCGCCGAGGTTGCGCTTCAGTCGGCGCTCGGCGCTGGCGGCGAATACTGGGGCCAGAAGATGTCCGGCGAGGAGACAAGCTGGCCGTCCGTTGTTATGGAGGCGGTTGCGGAGCCGTTTGGAAGCGCGCCGTCCACTGCTGTGGAGATTGTTCGGAAGCGGGCCGATCAAACATCTCCCGGGCGTGCTTACTTGGATGAGGAGGCGAAGCGTGAAACTGGAATCACAGGCCGAGATTTACAGATGCCGCCTCCTGAGCCCGCAGAGCGTGAATTCACGTTTGCCAGCGGAAGACGGGAAAAAGTCGGGCCGCGCATCACACTGAAAACCGCGGAGGAAACTGCGGCAGCACCCACAACCGAAGTGCCAGTCGTTGACCTGTCGCCCGGCATGGTGCCTGAGTCGCAGGTACAGGAGATCGCGCAGCGGCTCAAGTACGGCAGCCTCGACATCCGCGTGTTGGATGTAGATGGCAAGCCGGCGTTTGGAACAGAACGGCTGATCGGAGCATTCAGGGGCAAAGACAAGGCGGACATTGTGAAGGTCTTGCGCGGGCTGGGTGTCGTTGCCTCGGAAGCTTCACAACCCAAGGAAACAGATGCCCTTCAAAAGCGAGAAGCAGCGGCGCCTGCTGTGGCTGAAACACCCGCGGTTGGCGCGCCAGTGGTCGGACAAGTACGGAGTGCCCAAGCACCTGCCGCTGCGGGTACGCAAGCGCCGCAAGCCGCGGCTCAGCCTCCACTCGAACAGCGCATCGAGGCGAGGGTAGAAATTCCAGCCACCGATCTGCTTGGACGCGATGATTTGGCCGACGCGCTGATTGCAAGCGGCTGGGGGGTGGATTTCAACCGTGGCATGTGGACGCCACCGAAGCCGGCACCCCCAGCGAAACCAGCAGCCTCAGCAACTCCGGCGGCGCCAGCGCCAACACAGGAGGCCAAGCCATCCACTCCAGACTGGGTTGTGGACATGCAGAAACAAGCCGCAGCCATCGCCGACAGGCTGGGGGTCAGGCAGCAAATCATAGACTTAGCCAAGCAGGGCAGAACTGCGCGAGAGATTGTTGACGCGCTCGGGATGAACGTCCGTTTCGATGACGCAATGACCATTGTGCGTTCGGTAAGGAATCTTGCCGGATTGCCGGACGCGTCGGAGATGTCGGCAACACCCGCAACACCGCCCATACCAACTTCACCGGCCATCCCGCAGCAGCCTTCAGCAGCACCATTGGGTTTGGTTTCAACTCCTGCTCCAGCCCCGGCACCGCCGGTTTCCGGGGCTGCCCCTGCTGCGACTGCACCTCAGGCCGCTCCAGCAGCAGTTCAAGCACAACCAGCACCGCCCAATGTCACGCAGGTTGTCCCACAACAGGCACCGGCGCAAGCGGTGGAGGCGAAGCCGTCAAGAGTTCTAACCGCAGCCGAGCAGGCTGAGTCGCACCCGTCGTTCGCGCCGATGATGGCCACGGTTGAGCCTGTCATCTCAGGCCAGCCGGCCATGATGCAGAGTGAGCGCAACCGTGTGCGGGCGTTCCTTGGATTCGTGCTCAAGACGTATCCGCAGGTGAAGTCATGGGATGACGTGACTGTTCCCATGTTGGACGCATGGTCACGGTCGCTGCCCAAGACGCTGTCGGCGAACAGCCGCAACGCGTATCGTGCAACACTGTCGAGACAACTGCCGAAGCTGGCCAGCGTGGAGAAGCCGGGCGGCGGGTTGCATGAGCGCATTGCCGGTGTGGTGACGCTGGCGCAGCCAAAGGGGCATGGGTTGGCTCCTGAGACATCCATCAAGAAACGCGGGGCCCGCGGACGCCGGTTCGACGACGAGGCCATCCTCGCATTGATGCCCGACTACAACACAACCGATCCCGCCGAAATTCGCATGGGCGCCATTGTTGGGCTGATGGCGTCCACCGGCGCAAGACCAGAAGACATCGCCAAGCTGCTGACCAGCCAGATTGACCTTCAGGCCGGCGCAATCAAGAACGCTGTATTCGGCAAGACGGAGACAGGCAAGCCATTCTCGACGTTGAGCGATGCCGCCATCTTCTGGCTCAACCGGTACATCACGCAGGTCCGCACGCAGTACAAGGACAGCCCTTACCTGTTCCCTGGAGAGAAGCAGTTGGAGAAGTACTCCGAAGGCTCGCGGCATCAGGCGGAGAAGCGGCGGGTGCTATACGAGCAACTGACGGGAATCCCGTGGCCAAAGGCGTTCGACAGCGCCGCTCCGATGACGGCCAAGTCGCTACAGTCGGCCTTCAAGATTTACGCCGAGAAGCGGTCAGTGGTGTTGGCGGACGGCAAGGCGCCGCAACTGTACAAGTTCCGCCACACCCTCAGCACGTTTCTGAAGCGGTTGGGCATCCCAAACGAGATCATCAATCTGGAGATCATTCCACACGGCGGGGGGGACATCCTCGACGCGCATTACGCGGAGTATCCGGGTCAAGAAACCATCAACGATCCGAAGCGCAACGGCGCCGTGCGCCTAATGCCTTACAACCAGCAGTTCCTCAAGGATGTTGAGGCAGGACTTGTGCCGAAGCCGGAGAACTTCCCACCTGTCGAGCCGCGCCGGGCCCGCTACAGCGAACGCAAGGCAACTCCTCCTGAGAAGCAGCGCGTCCGCCTGACGCCGGCTCAAAAAAAAAGTGATGTAACGCCTTCGGAAACGAAGCCAGAAAAGCCCCCGCAAACCATCACCGGCTCCAATGTGCAAACGGGCACTGAAATGCCGGTGCAGCCAGAGGTGACTGCCAAGGCTGGCGGGGCACAACCCAAGTCGTTGGCCGAGGGGATGAACCGAGCCGCGGACTGGCTGGCGGCCAACAACCCAGCCAAGAATCCGAACGTCAACCTCGCACTCGATCCGATCAGTGCAATTCTGTTGCCGGCGGGCATGAGCGTGGCCGAGCGTGTGTTGCGCTCCAGCACGCTCCAATCCGTTGCGGAACGCGTGCAGGAGGCCATCAACGCCGCACTGGAGGAAATGCGCCGCATCTTCCCAGCACAGCAGCGATACTATCCCGGACTCAAGTACGACGAGGAGGCGTTGCGCAAGCAACTTGAGCCGCTCGTGCAGGAGGCCGCCCGCCGCGGCGTGGCTGAAACCAATCTTGGCACGCCTTCCGATGAAACCATCGCCAAGGAACAGGCGCAGCAGGTAGATTTCGCTGGTGACAACCTGTTGCAGCGGGCGTCGGCGGAGGGTGAAACAGCGGAAAAGGCCAACGCGCTCGATCCAAACCCAAACCCACTGTTCAAGACGCTGGTGCGCGGGGTGTATGAGACGGTGGCTGGCCGCGCATCACTCACACCTGAAGCACGGGAGCGTGGCCGGGCTTACGCTGCGGGAGTGTTTATCAAGTCAGGCGTCGAGGTGGTGTACAACCCTACAACCGGGCTGTTTGAGTTGTCTCCGCTGTGGCGCGTGACGCCAGCGGATGCTGAAACAGCGGGCCGCACACTCCTCAAGAACATCACGGAGGCGCTCAAGGCGCTCCACACGCATCAGGACGATTACACGCAAGGCGACTACCTTGGAACGCTGCTCGACTCAGTGGTGCTCAACCTGACGCCCAACCGCGTGTCGCAATTCTCGTCGGCATTGCGCGACGACCTGTTCGCGCTGGCCCAAGGCGAGCGCAGCCTGCGCGGCATCATGCTGGCGGCGCTGCGCGGCATGGACAACAGCATTGAGTATGTGGCGCGCAACATTGACCGGGTGTTGACTGCGGTGGTGACAAAGGCGTTTGGTCAGGACGACCTGCGCACCGCCATGCAGGCCGTGTCCGAGGAGTTCCTGAAGGTTTTGTCGAGCGTGGTGACGTTCACGGACGCGGAGTTGAAGGAGATTGCCGGACGGCTGCCGGTGCTGGAGGCGCTGTTCATGCAGAAGATCGCCCTGCGTCAGCGGGATGTTGGCGGGCGGGTTTACCGGTCAGTGCAGCGCTGGCGTCTGGGCGGCTCGGAGCGGTCCAAGGCTGCGCTGGAGGAGGACGCCAAGACACGCGAGGCTGTGGCGGACATCGTGGAGAAGCTGTCCAAGCTTGGCATCAAGCCCGAACCGCGCAAGGCAGCCAGCATGTCTGCACTGGAGCAACTGCTCTTTCTCGTGGACAACGAGCGCGACCCCAAGGCGCAGGATCAGATCCGCAAGGCCGTTGAGGATGCGGTGGCTCAGGGCGAGTTCAATGCCGGCAAGAAGCGTGCGCTGGCACGGATTGAGGCTGAGGCAAAGGCCGTGCCCGGGGCAACTCTTGAGAGCGTCACCGCGGCGCTGAACGATGCTCAGGAAAACTTCGGCACATGGGACGATCCTAACCCGGAGTTTATCACAGACGACGACATTGAGCTTGGGCTGGAAGATCCCGAGTACGCGCACTGGAAGCTCATTCGCGACAACCTGACGAAGTACAACCCGGTGACAGTGTCGTTGGTGAGGAATACGATCCGGCAGTTCTTCCGCGGAACACAGTTTCCAACGGAGCGTCAGGCCAAGGTAGATGAGCGGGACATTGACTTCAACGAACTGGCGGTTCGCCCTGATGAAGAAGTTGAAAAGAAGCTGAAAATATGGTTCGCCGACATGGAGTCGAAGATGACCATTTCCCGCGCAACACCCGAGACGCGGCGGGCCATCATGGACACCCTGCGCGCCGAGGTTTCCGACCAGTTGGGCAAGGCGCGCGAACGGTACACGCAGCAGTTCCTCAAGCCGCCGCCCGATCCATCGCAGAAGCCGCCAAAGGAGGAAGCCGCACGCAAGGCGGTGTATGCGCGGTTGTTCGAGCGCAGTGAGTTGCTGTCACCCGATCCGCAGGTGCGCGAGCGCGCCGTGGCGGCCATTGCCAGCAAAAGCGCCTTCCGCAAGCTGACGCCGCCACTGAAGGAATTGATCCAAGACGTGCTCAAAACGCCGGCCTACCGACGGCAGGACATGGAGGACGCCTTCATTGACCGGCTCTCGCAAGAACTGGGCGTTCCGCCATCGCAGTTGGACGCCCCGCGGGACGTGTTCCGCCGCACCTTCCGCCAGAAGTGGTCGCAGGCCGCCGAGATTGCCAAGGGCCGCGCCCGAACGAAGCTGTTCCCCGCCGCCGAGCGCGACCGTGAGGCGATCAAGTCGCGGCAGGGCGCGTGGGCCAAGGTGGTGCAGTTTATGAACGCCCACGACAACGCGCACGAGGCGGCTGAAGTGTTGTGGGCTGAGGCGGAGAAGCAGCGGTGGTGGAAGCCATCAGAGAGGGACTTGGAACGCATCCGTAGGTTGGGTGAACTGCTGGATCGGCTGACACAAGTGACGCCAAGCCAGATGCGCGAGATTGACCGCGAGATTGAAACGCTGCGGGCAGGCGGCGAGCTTCCGGCGAGGCTGGCCGAACGGCGGGACATCCTGTTGCAGCGGGCGCGCGACCGGGTCACGGCGGTCAACTCCGACAAGCGCACCGCCGTCAAGAAGGAAATCGAAACCTTCTGGTCACAGGTGACGCGCCCCATCAATCTCACCTCCCTGCGCGGCTGGCAGAACACGGCGGACGCGCTGCTTGAGATCGGGGCGGCGAACATGCTGGCCACGCCGGGCTTTGTTGGCCGTCAGGGCATTGACATCTTCACACAAGGCATGCTCCACACACCGCTGCGTGCGTTCGCCCATGCTGTCATGGCCCATCGGGAGGCGCTGGAGCGCGGAGAGCCGTCCGACTTCCTCAAGACGCTGGTGGACCTGACGCGGCAGTCGTATCAGGCGCGGCACGCCGCCTTGACTCCGCGGCTGACCGCCGTGGCGTACACACTCAAGACAGGCAGCAACGACCTGCGCAACATAGAGCGCATCCAATCTTCCATCGGCGCCTTTCCGCGGCTGGATGCGTACATCGCTGAGTTGCAGCAACGCGGGGACCATGCGCTGGCCTATGCGTTGCAGGTGGCGGCCCTAACCAAGTTCTCGTACTACTTCGCTGGCGCGATGGACAACTTCCACGGCATCCCGGCGGAATATCAGGAGATGCGGCTCGACTTGGTCCGTAGGCTGCGGGAGGAGGGACGAACTCTGGAGCAGGCCGCCCAGCAGGCCGCCCTTGTCTTCAAAGACGCCAAGGAACAATGGCGCATCACCCTCGAAGACGCGGCACTGATACTGGCAGAAACACCCCGGGTTGCCGGCAAGGAACCAACGGAGGCGGACATCAAGTCGGCGGCGGAGAAGCTGATGCGAATGCGGCTGTATCACGGGCTGGCGGATGCAGGTTTGCCGGTGGATGAATTCACCGAGAAGAACCGGCTGTTCCGCAACGTGATTGGGTGGAACGAAACCGAACCGTGGAACAGCGTGGGCGGCGTGTTTGCCGGCGCCACCCGCTTCCTGCGCCGCAGCCTTGTGAATTTCGGCATTCCCGCGCCGTCCACCAACTTCGGCAACGCCATCGGCATTTCCATCAACAAGATTGCCAACCAATCCATCCCATTTGTCACGTTGACTGATTTGGGCCAGCGGTTTCTGTTCGGCGTCAGTGAGAAGGCGCTGCGTGAACGTGGGGTGTCAGACACGGGCAGCCCATTCTGGCGCACACCAGAGGACCGGCTGCAACGCAAAGCCGAGGCCGCCATTGGCAACGCGGTTGGCATTCCGATCATGCTGATGGTCGCGATGGGTGTGTTTATGTACCGCGACCGATGGCCCAAGGACAAGCGCGAGCGCGAGGAATGGGAGAAGCTGGGCTATCGTCCGCGCACACTGTACGTGCCAACAGCGGATGGGAAGCACACAGCGCAGATCGGCACCACCACCGGCCTGCTGATGCCGTTGGCGCCGTGGCTGGCAGCGGGGGCAGCCATCCGCGAACTGATTGACACAAGGGCTGAAAAGCAGAAGCGCCTCGACGAGCAGGCGGACAAGCTGGGCATCCCGCGCACCCAGCTTCCGCCACCATCCTTCAGTGAACTCGTCTCTGTGCCGGCCAGCGCCATGTTGGCTGGCATCACGGGCGGAAGAACAGCGGCGGGCGCCATTGGTAACGTCTCCGACTACCAGAACTTCAGTCTCAAGAAGGCGCTCGCGTCGCAGGTGGCGCCGTTTGTCCCGTACATGCCATTTCTACGGCAGGCCAGCCGGCTGTTTGGAAACCGGGTGGACACGCGCATGGCCAGCTTCACCGACCTTGTGACAGGCATCCCCACCAGTGGCTCGATGCACACCAACATGCTGGGCGACCCAGTGGGTTCCGGCCCGGCATTGCAGCGCGTCCTCGGCGAGATCACCGGCAATGGGTTGCCTTGGGTCACAGGCGACCCGCACGACGCGCTGAGTCATCCGTATCGCGTCCTGTTCGAGAGTGAGTATCGCCCGCCGTCCATCAACCCGTCGCAGGGCCGGCTCATCAACGGCCAGTACCGACCGCTGACCATGATGGAACTGGCGCGCTATACGCGCATCCGAGGAGAAGCCTTCAAGCAGGAGTTGCAGTACGTGCCGACCGGAGCCACTGAGACACAGGTACACGATGCGTTCAACCGGGCCAACACACGGGCGATGCTGGAAATGGGCATTCAGCCGACGAGACGATCCAGCTTCAGAATCTCAGGGCCTCCAGTTGTGGCTGCGCCTCCAAGGCGGGCGGCTGCGCCGAAGGTTCGCGGTGGTTTCAAAACCTACCGTTCCAAGTTCTCCATTGGCCGGCTGAAGCTGTCGAAGCCGAAGCGGCTGTCCAGCGCCCGCTTGCGTTTGCGCCGACCCACCCTGCGTGGGCTGACGCTGCGGCGCCCCCGGCTGTCACTTGCTGTCTGAGCCATTTTTGGCATTGACAACATCCGTGGCGTTCGGCTACAGTGGGTGCTGTGAAAGACAAAACCACACCCATCAAGCTGGACGAGCCGAAGTCTCGCGTGAGAGCCGAAGCCATCCAAGTCGCGGCGATGGTGTTTCGGTATCTGGAGACGGGCGACAAGCATGAGTGACGAGCCGCAACATCTCGACCGGTTGAACGGCATGCTGCGCTCGATGGCGCGGCTGGTGAAGGGCAAGCGGCGCAGCACTCCGGGCGCGCGGCGGGTGTCGTACACAATGAACCCACGGCAGGCATGCGATGTGTGCAACACACTGTTCGACTACGCCATCTGCCCGGCGCAGATGCCCGCCATGAGCCGATGTGGTGAGTGCAAGCAGAAGCTGGCCGATGGTTACACGGCGCTTATTTCACCGAGCGGCGGATACGCGTTTGTGAAGGCGGCCACGCTGAAGCCGGGCGAGGTCGTCAAGATCAGCGACGACGTGTTTGAGAAGGTGCTGGCGCGGAAGAAGCAGCAGGAGGGTGCGTGAGGCTGTCAATCGCAAGCCTGAAACGCTCGAATCAGAACTCAAGAGCATCACATGACAAACTCCAAACCCAAACTCCGCCTCGACGAGAGATTGACGCGCGAATGCCCACCATTCCTCGCCTACTATTCGGCGGCGATCCGCAGCAAGTGGCGCCGCAGGTGGGTCGGCGTGGATGAGATTTGCCGCCGCTCCGGACTGCCCCGGCGAACCGTCATCCGTGTGGGCGCCAAGGTGACGTGGACCGGTGTGAAAGTGGAGGTGATGGGCCGGTTCATGGCCGCCTGCGGCTTCAGGGTGCGGGCCGGGCGAGTCCTGAACATCGGAAAGATCACGCAGCATCTGTCGCAGCAGACCTCCCCCAACGCGTCAAGGCCATTCAATCATCTCAACAGCGTCCAGTACGCGCACTTCAACCGGCTGTGCGAGCGGTGGATGGATGAGGTGGGGCGATGAACCACGCGTCTGCATCCGCGTCAGAGCGGGTTGGGTTCCTCAATGCGCTGCGCGAGATCACAGCACGCCGCCCCGCCAAGCGGCTCGGAAAACACAACAGACGCGACGGGGCGGCGTTCGCGTGCATCCGATTGTTAGGTGCGTATGAGCGAACACAATAAACGATTCTGGGTCTGCACGAAACCGGACGGCAAAAAGGAAGTCGTGTGGAACTGGGAACACAACATGCACGCCGGAATCTACCCGGAGTATGTGCGCTTCGATGGACCATACCAAACGCGGCAGGATGCTGAACAACGTGCAAGCACCTAACGAACAAGCTATGCCACAGGAGGAGCGCCGCCAATGACTACCGAACTCGAAACCCGCGTGACCGGCGATCCTCCTGTTGGCATCAGCGATTTGTTAGCTGCCGGTCGAATTTACTAC
>Ga0172375_10005836_pt1 | contig 17541 bp, 17 predicted proteins | sample LakKiv1m_FD_114537 | JGI IMG/M metagenome (GOLD analysis project Ga0172375, IMG submission 114537) | Freshwater microbial communities from Kabuno Bay, South-Kivu, Congo - kab_092012_11.1m | ecosystem: Environmental > Aquatic > Freshwater > Lake | place: Democratic Republic of the Congo...
AGCGCCGGGCTGGGGATTTCCTTTTCCGTGGCGATGCCCTGGATGTCCTGTACGCGGATGACCAGGCGTGTCTCTTCGAGGAGCTTGAGGCTGGCGGGGCGGCCGCACACGCGTAGCACGGGGCGAAGCGCGAGCGTGGCCTTTTCGCGGCGGAGCAGCGACTCGCGGTCCACGTAGAGGCCGGCCTGCAGGTCGTAGGTCTCCGCCAGGTGCTGGAAGCGCACCGTCGAAGCAAAGCCGCCCTGGTGGACGACGAGCATATCGCTGCGCGGGTCGGTGCTGAAGGGGATGACCAGCCGGCCCTTCGCGTCCGGCGTGAATTCGCGTCCGCCGAGCCAGGCGCGGGCGTCCGCCAACGGACGGTTCGCCTCGTCGAGCACAGTGAAGGCGTGGCCCGCGGCGGTGACTTCCTGCAGCACGCCGAGCCGACCCTTCTGCACGAGCGCGCGGCTGCTCTTGCCGTTGCCGATCAGTTCCACGACGTAGGCGCCGCGGTTCTTGAGTTCGGGGAACTCGAACGTGCGCGCGATCCGCCGCTCCGGCGGTTCGGAGTAGGTGACGCGCTGTTCCGACGAGGCGACCAGCCCGTCAAGGTTGATCGCCAGGTTCAGGGGCTGGCCGGTCTCGCGGTAGTAGTTGAGCGTGTTGATCTCATAGACCTTCACGATCAGCGACGGCACGTTCTTGACGAAGGCGGTGAGCTTGACCGCATCGGCGGTTGCCAGCACGTCCGGGTTGGTCAACGCCCAGTCGATGTCGATCCGCTCCTTCAGCCGGCGGAACTCATCGGGCGAAAGGAGATTCGCCCACTGCTGGGGCTCGCCGACGCCGGCGGTGATCTTCGCCTCGGCGAACAGGCGCTTCAGGAAGTCGTCGCGGATCCACGGCTTGTGGGCGTCGTAGTTCGGGGCCTTGACGAACAACTTGAGTAGGAAGTCGCGTACCAGCGGCTCCTCGTTCACCACGGCCGGCAGTTGCAGGAGGCCGAAGGACTGGTCCAGTTGCGCCATGTGGTCGCCGCGTGGCAGGGCGCGGCGCACCTCGTCCGTCAGGTAGTACACGTCGCGCGGGAGCTTCACATATTCGAGGAAGCGGTCCGCGTCGTAGATGCCCTGCTTCTGGTCGTGGCGCAGCCGGCCGTAGAGCACGTTCGCCTTGAGCGAGTTGTGGATCGGCTCGAGGGTCTTCACGAAGGCCCACACGCGCTCGAAGTAGGCCTGGCGCGCGGCCGGGTCGGTTTCCAGATCCACCTCGTCCTCAGGCGCGAGTTTGGAGAGGTAGGCGTTGACGAAGACGGTCTGGTTGCGCAGGTCGGGTTTCTTTTGCAGCAGTTCGTCGAGCTGGGCAAGCGTGAGGCGGCTGTGAATCTGGTGATGCCCGAAGCCGCGGCTGTCGCGGTAGGCGAGGTCGGCGAGGATCAGGTCCACGAGGCCGGGGTAGTCGGGGCGCTGGAGCCGGGCGAGGAGGTTGCGGCGCCGGTCGTCGGTGATCGGTTTCCCGGCGACGATCTCAAGACCGGCGTTCTCGATCCGTTCGAGGCTGTTGCGGTCGAACGAAAGCGCGCGCTGGAGCAGCGTGTCCATGGCGATCAGTTTCGGGTCCAGTTTCGTGGGCGCGTCGCTGCGTCGCTCGCCCGTCTTGCGAGCGTGACCGAGGAATGGGTTTATCTGGTCGCGCAGGTAGTTGAGGGTCCTGGCCGGTTCCTTCTCGTAGTCCAGCATGGCCTGGCGGTTGAGCAGCTCGCGCGCCGGCCCCGGCGTGGAGCCATTGCGTTCGCGGATCCAGCGGTCGATGGTTTCCTGGAAGCGTGCCCGCTGCCCTGTATTCTGCGCGTGGATCGCGTGGTAGTAGTAGAAGTCGTCCGTGCCGGGGACCAGGTCCTTGAGCGCGTCTGCCCGGTTGGTCGCGAGGGCGAACTGTTCGACATACCCGATCTCCTGGGCGATTGCGCCCGAGGCCCATGCAACCGCCAATGCCAATGCCGCAACCGTCTTCATGGCCGACGCTCCTTTCGTTCCGGTCACCAATACTGATAAGACGCTTGTCGCGATGCAAGTCTTCGCAAAACAGGAACGATGACGATTGACGCGGGCATAACCGCTATCATGCTTTGCCGCAACTGTCTTCATGGCCGACGCTCCTTTCGTTGCCAAAGGATTGGCCCCCTCCATGCGTGGAAGTGGGCCCTTTCCCGCGTGCTTTGGAGGGCGGCAATCGCTTTCCCTCCACGACATTGCGCTTGACCTGAGTACGCGCGTTGTCGAATTATGGCGATGCACTAGGGGTTGTCGTCTCTCGTGGAGGGGGCGACACACCGGGGCCGCGCACGAACGAGGATAGTGATGACCGCCTCAACGACCGCGAGCGACGAAGTCCCTGTCCCCATACGCGTCATGCTGGTTGACGATCATCCGCTCTTTCGCGAAGGGCTTCGCGGCCTGATCGAGAACGAGTCCGACATGAGCGTTGTGGGTGAGGCGAGCACCGGACGCGAGGCAATCAGCCTGGCCCGTACGCACAATCCTGATGTCGTGCTGATGGACATCGGTCTTCCCGGCCTCGATGGACTGTCCGCGGCTCGGGCCATCCTGGGGGATGACCCGGCTGTCAGGGTGATCACCCTGACGGGGTCTCCGGAAGAGGCGTATGCGGCGGAGTCCCTGCGCGTCGGCGCGGCGGGCTTTCTCCTCAAGGGCAGCACCTACACCGAGGTGGCTCGCGCAATCCGGGTCGTGGCCCAGGGCGGCCGGTATCTGGGCGATGCGTTGTCGGCGTCACCGTGCCAGCCCCCGGCCGCCGCCGCGGATGCCCCCCTGTGTGCGCTGACCGAACGGGAGCGCGACGTGCTCCGGATGATGGCGGAGGGGATGACCACCAAGGAGATTTCCGGACGGCTGGGCATCGGGTGTAAGACGGTGGAGACCCACCAGCGCCGGCTGAAGGCCAAGCTCGGCATCGCCAACCTGGCCCGTCTCACGCGGCTGGCCGTCTGCGCGGGGCTGGTTCCTCTCGACCCCAAGGCGGCAGGGTCCTGACCCCGATCAGGGACGCTTCAGAATCAGGCTCAGTCGAGGTAGATCCAGAGCAGGCGGCGGCTGCGGGCGTCGAGGGTGGCGGGATTCTCGATGAGGTAAAGGTCGTTGCACACGTCCTTGACCAGCATCCGTCCGTCGCCGAGCGACCGGGGGTATTCGTTGCGCAAGGTGACGAAGACGCGCGGGCCGGCATCGGTTTCCGCATCCCAGCGGAACAGCTCGGCGTCCATCGTGATGGAGCGCACGGCCGTGATGCGGGGAACGAAAAGCCGGCGCGACAGGTGCGACTCGATCAGCTGGCGCGTCGCCTCGGGCACCCGGTCGAGATCCTCGATCATCCGCAGTTCCTTGCCCTTCTCGTCGCGGAGACTCACAAAGGCGTTGCGCTGACTCCAGGGGAAGCACGGAACGGCGTGAACGGGCGTCTCCTTTGTGCCGCCGCTGCCGTCCGCCTCGCGGAGGAGCAGCCGCGCGCCGTCGTCGCGCAGGTCGAGCGCCGTGGTTTCTGTCTCTTCCATAGTCTTACACCGCGATGGTGGCGTGCAGTTCCATCTGGGTCTTGTGCAGTTTGGCGTAGAGGCCGTCCGGCTTGGCCAGGAGTTCGGCGTGGGTGCCGTGCTCGATGAGGCGGCCCGCTTCCAGCACGAAGAGGCGGTTGGCCGCGCTGAGCGTGGAAAGGCGGTGCGCGATGGCGAAGGTCGTCCGCCCGCTCACGAGCCGCTTGAGCGCCTCCTGGATCTTCTTCTCGGTCTCGGTGTCCACCGAACTGGTGGCCTCGTCCAGGATCAGGATGCGCGGGCTGTGCAGGATGGCGCGGGCGATGCTGATGCGCTGGCGCTCGCCGCCGGAGAGGGTCTGCCCGCGTTCGCCGACGACCGTCTCGTAGCCGTCCGGGAATCCGCAGATGAACTCGTGGGCGTTGGCGGCGCGGGCCGCCTCGATCACGTCGCGGCGCGAGGCGCCATGCGAGCCGTAGGCGATGTTCTCGGCCACGGTGCCGTGGAAGAGGTAAGGCTCCTGGAGGACCACCCCGATCTGCCGCCGGAGCGAGCCGATGTCCAGGTCGCGGACGTCGCGGCCGTCGATGCGGATCGTCCCGTCCTTGACGTCGTAGAACCGGCAGATCAGGTTGACGAGCGTGGTCTTGCCGCCGCCGGAGGGGCCGACAAGGCCGATCATCTCGCCCGGCGTGACGTCGAACGTCACGTTCCGCAGCACGTTGCGCACGCCGTCGTAGCTGAAGGTGACGTTGTCGAAGGCCACACGGCCTTCCAGGGGCGGGGTGGCGGCGGCATCCGGCTTGTTCGCGATGGTCGGCACGGTGTCGAGCACTTCGAAGACGCGCGACGCGGACGTGGTGACGCGGTTGATGGCGCGGCTCATCATGCCGAGGCGCTGGACGGGTTCCCAGAACAGCCACATGTAGCCCACGAACGCCAGGAAGATGCCCAGGGGCATGCCCTCGGCGCCGCCGCTCTGCATGTGGCGCAGAACCCTGGGCGCACCGATGACCCACACGAGCAGCGTGCAGGTGTGCATGAGCATCATGACCCGCGGCCAGAAACGCGTCCACTCGCGGTGCAGGATTTCGGCTTCCTGTTCCACGGCCAGGTTCTTCTCGTTGAAGCGCTGGACTTCGTGGTCTTCCTGGGCGAACGCCTTGACCACGCGGATGCCGGGAATCACATCCGAGAGCACGGCGGTCATGGACGACCACTTGCGCCAGATGCGGAGGAAGAGCACCTGCAGCCGCTCGCCAAAGACATAGAACATGGCGATCATGATAGGAACCGGGGCGAGGACGGCCAGCGCCAGCGACCAGTCCTGAAGCACCAGCGCCACCGCCACGCCGAGGATCTGGAAACCGGCCATGACCATGTCAATGAATCCGAAGGTGATGAAATCCCACAGCCGGTCGGTATCGGAACTGACGCGCGTAACGAGCGTGCCGGTGGGGCGCGACCCGAAGAACGCGAGGCTCAGCTTCTGCATGTGCCCGTAGACATCCTCGCGCAACTTCATCGAGATCTTTTCGCCCACGATCGCCATCACGCGCAGACGCACGAACGACATGACTTCCCCGAGCGCGAGCATGGCGGCCAGGGCGCCGATCGTCATCCACAGCCAGCGGAAGGCCTCGGGTGCCGCCAGGCTTCCGCGCTCGACCGGTCGCAGAATGTTGTCCACGAGCAGGCGGGTCAGGTAGGGCGGGATCAGCACGGCCAGGGTCATGAGGACCGACATGGTGAACCCGATCGCCACGGCCTTCTTGTGCGGCCGCATGTAGGACAGGAGCCTCAGCAGGATGCCCATTTTCTGGGTCAGCAGCGACGCCTGGGCTTCCTTGACGGACTTGAGGACCGCTTCCTGGTAGTCGTTCCGGGGGTCGAGGTTCCCGGCCAGAGCCGCGCCTCCGTTGGCCTCTTTCTGGCGCTTGCGGATCTGTTCGGCCGCGAACTGGACGTTTCCGATCGCGCGGCCCTGGCGGCGGGTATACTGAACCGTGGCAAGCGGCCGCTTTTCGGCGGCGAGGAGCGTCATCCAGCAGCAGGCGATGCCGTCGAAAGTCTCGATGGATTCGATTTCTCCGATGGGGAAGGCCGTCGTGCCCCAGTCGGACGCGCTGCCGCCGGCAGCGGCACCGTCCTTCGGGGCGGCGAGGACCACGTGCGCATCGGTCACCGCGAGCCAGGTCGGCGAGAAGCGCCGGCGGACATCGAGGTCAGCCAGGGCGAAGACCCGGATCGGCTCGTTCGGAAGGAGGCGGGCGATCGCTTCTGCCGCGGCGGCCGGGAGGGTTTCCGGCTGGCCCAGGAGCGACTCGATCGGTCCGGTGGTGGAGGGGGCGGATTTCATCTGGAACGTGGCGCTTCAGGTGTCACGGGGACAATTATGGGACGACTGGTGTGGCGATGTGCGGCGATGAGACTGCTCCTATTGGGGATTAACGTTTCGGTTGCGCCTCGCTGTCGGTGCCGCCCGCCTGTGCCGCCCGGTTTGATACGGCCCGGATCTTCGCGGTCACCAGGAAGAACAGCACCTTGTCATCCTGCCCGTAACTCTGGTTGCCGAGGGCTACGGTCTCGCCGTCCCGGAGGCTGAGGGACGCTGAAGTAGTGAATATCTTGAATAGGGGGTGTTCGAGCGGAGGGATATCGGTTTGGAGCCCCCCCTCGTTGAGACGTACACGGCGATACTGGGATGGAGCGAGTTCGACTACTGCCTGCGGCGTCATCGTTATCTCAATGACGTTGGTGTCGTCTCCGAGAGTGTAGCCACATACGACCAGATTACGCCCACCTCTCGCATCTGGAAGCCGCTTGGCGCAACGAGCCTCCCGCTGGCAGGAGAAGGAGGATTGGTCGTGACCGTGTCGTAGATGACTGAGAGGCTCGTGGGGTATATCCTTTCAACCATAGCTTTGACCGTTGTCTCCTGGCCGGAGGTCGATGTGGCTTTGAGGGGCGGGAAGAGGTTGGAACTCTTGCCCTTCTTGCACAAGGCAGTGAGATCGGCGGCAGCGATCATGGACTTTTCCTTCGTGATGGCTTCGATGTCTTGGCGGTCGAAGAGCAGGAAGCGAGCTTCGACGTCAATGACGGCCGAGGCGGGCGCCGCTTGGCCAAGAGAAGCGGAGGCCAGCAAGAGCGATATGGTGGCGAGCAGAAGTCCTCTGATGTGCATCTTGCCTCCTTCGTCGAACCGTTGGGTCCGGCATGTTCGCCTGCGGGGATATCCCCGTTGGCGAACGCTGCGCAAAAGTCGTCATGCTGCTCCCGGTCTTGCCAGAAGGCAAGCGGGAAAGGGAGCGCACGATCCTCGCGGGCGCATCCCTGATTCCTTGACCAGCGGATCTGTTCCGCGGATGGCGCAGAGCGGCTGACGCGTACGGCGACGCTTACGGACGACGAGAAGAGCAGCCGTTCCCAATCGTCGACCGTAAGCGTCGCCGTACGCGTCAGCCGAATTCTTCCCGGCCTTCCAGCCTTCCAAACTTCCAATCTTCCGCAGTATCGGGGCTGGCGCCGGCCTTGTCTGTCGGTCTGAAAGTGCTATCATGGCTGCGGAATGCGGAGGAGGGCCTGCACATGAAAAAGCATTGTCTGCCGGCGGCTTTGGCGGTATGGAGTTGTCTCGTGAGCGCGTTGTGGGCACAGGAGCGGTTCGAGACCGACACCATCCCCACGTCGGCCGGCGAACTGAAGATCACCGAAGGTTCTCTATCCATACCACTACGGCGAGACGGACACGTCCAAATTGCGCGAACGGCTGAAGGATGGCCCGGACATCGAGGTGCGCATCCGCACGATGCCGTGACGGAAAAGGATTTGGGTTTACCGGCGGCGGGGCATTCCGTATGCTCTGTGCGTTCGAGGGTCGGACGGACAAAGAAAGGTTGGGCGCGTGGGAAAGAGACGCCAGACGCCATATCGGCGGATCCTGCTGAAACTCAGCGGCGAGACCCTTCAGAACCGGGAGAAGGGATTGGGAATCGATCCGGAGATCGTCTCCGGCATTGCGAAGCGGCTGAAGAAGGTCACCGCATCCGGCGTGCAAGTCGCGGTGGTCGTGGGCGGCGGGAATATCTTTCGCGGAATCAGCGGGGCCCAGCGGGGGATCAACCGGACCACCGGCGATCACATGGGCATGTTGGCGACGGTCATCAACGGGCTGGCGCTCCAGGATGCTTTTGAGAAGGAAGGCCTGCCGACCCGCGTTCAGACGGCCATCGAGATGCGCCAGGTGGCGGAGCCCTTTATCCTTCGGCGCGCGCTCCGGCACCTGGAGAAGGGGCGCATCGTGATCTTTGCGGGCGGGACGGGCAATCCCTATTTCAGCACGGACACGGCCGCCGCGCTCCGGGCGAGCGAGATTCAGGCTGACCTCCTCGTCAAGGCGACGAAGGTGGATGGCATCTACACGGCCGACCCCATGAAGGACCCGGACGCGACCCGCTACGATTCGATCACGTATCAGGAGGCGTTGGTGAAGTCGCTCAAGGTGATGGACGCCGCGGCTTTCTCGCTGTGCATGGAGAACCGGATCCCGATCGTGGTCCTCAATTTCTTCAAGCCGGGGAGCATTGAGGGTGTTGTGGCCGGTCGTAAGATCGGCACGTTGGTTCACGACTGACGAGCAGGGAGGGAACACGATGGATTCGTTGGACGATGTGCTTTTGGACGCGGAAGAGAAGATGGAGAAGACCCGCGAGTTGTTTCAGAGTCAGTTGGCGGGTGTGCGGACGGGCAGGGCCTCGCCGGCCCTGGTTGAGAACGTTCGGGCCGTGTACTACGGCGCGCCGACCCGGATCCGCGAGTTGGCGAGCATCTCGACGCCCGAGCCGCGGCTGATTGTGATCAGCCCGTACGATCCGACGGCCCTGGCCGAGATCGAGAAGGGCATCCTGGCGGCCAACATCGGTGTCACGCCGATGAGTGACGGGCGCGTGGTGCGCGTTCCGATTCCCGAGCTGAGCCAGGAGCGCCGCAAGGAGATGATCAAGGTTGTCCGCCGCATGGCCGAGGAAGGGCGCGTGGCGGTGCGTAACGTGCGTCGTGACGCCAACGACGCTATCAAGAAACTGCAGAAGGACGGGAAGATCACGGAAGACGAACGCGACAAGGGGCTTGGCGACATCCAGCGGGATACCGACGCTGAGATTGCCCAGATTGACAAATTGGCGAAAGCGAAAGAAGATGAATTGATGGTGATTTGAGCCGGGAGGGCGCCTCCGCGTTTCATTGACTTAGCGGTGAGGCATCGTAGGCCGCAACTCCGATTGCGGCCCATTCCGCGGCCGGAACCGGAGTTCTGGCCCGTCTGACGCGCGGGTGGACTGAAACGCGGGTGCGCAAGAGCCGGGACGTCGGCGCTGAAAGGATTTGACCTCCCGACGCGTTCGCTGATAGGTTCCGGTCGTTATTGGAGGTCTGGCCATGGGCGAAAACGAGACCAGCAACGGGCAAGCCATTCCACCAAAAGTGGACTTGCGAAAACAAATGCCGCCAAGGCCTGCGGAGCCCCCGCCCCCTGCCAAGAGCCTGATGCAGACCACGCAGATCGAAATCGAGGATCTGCAACCCGCGGCGAAAGTCAGTGCTCCAGTCCAGGCAGGGAAGGCAGCGCGTCCAACGGTCGTGATGAGGCCGGCTACGCCTCCGCCCAGCGAGGCGACGCGAATGGAGACCATGCAGATCGAGGCCGCCGACTTTGCCGCGGAGACGAAGCGCGGGCTTCCGGCGGCGGCTCCCGGCGCCCGTGTTGCGGACGGGAGGAGGGCGCCTTCGGCGACGGTTCCCGTGATTCCCGTCGGGGCCCCTCCGGGCAAGCGCGAAACTTCCCGTATTCCGCTTGAAATGGCAAAACCGACGCTCGGGTCCGTGCCGACGCGTCCCCCCTCTCGGGAAGCGGCGCCATCGACCATTCGGGTCAAGCCCGTGGTTGTTCGGCAGACCGTGGATCTCGCGCAGGCCGCACCAGACCGGTCGGCTTCCGTCCCCGCTGCCGGCGCGCCTGCCGCAGGGCCTGTCGTGACGCCCCCTCTTGATGTTGGCAAGCGCAAGACCGCCCGCATTTCGCTTGAAGCCGCATTGGGCGAGCCCAGTCCCGCGGCGCCCGCTCCGGTGGCGCCCGCCGGCGGCGACGAACAGCGAACGATTCGTTTGCGACGGCCGGCGGAAGGCCTGGCGAAGAAGACGGTGTCCATTACCGACATAGGATCTGACGCCGAAGGCGCGGGGACGGCGGCGGCGGACGGCGGGCCGTCCCCAACCCGCAAGAAGACGATCAAGGTTAGGCGTCCCGGCAAGGGCGTCGAGGGCGGGGCGCCCGCGGAAGCGGCTCGGCCGGTGCCGACGATGGCCGCGGCTGTCGAAGCGGTCGAGAATCGGCCCCACCTGTTCTTTGGCTGGGCGGCAGGTCTGGGCGTGGCCGTCTGCCTCGTGGTTGTCTACGTGCTCATGGCGCAGGCGTTCGGACCGAACCTCTCGCTGACGACGCTTTCGTACGGGTGGCCGGATTTCGACGTGAGCTGGCCGGGCAAGATTTCGCGCTGAACCGCACACGGGAGACACGATATGGGTAATTCAGCAATCATCGAAGTTAAGGCGGGCGACTGGGAGGCGCAGGTTGAAAAGGCGACCCTTCCGGTGCTGGTGGACTTCTGGGCACCGTGGTGCGGCCCCTGCCGGGCGATCGCGCCCGTACTCGACCAACTGGCGGTCGAGTTGGCCGGCAAGCTCAAGATCTGCAAGGTGAATGTGGACGAGGCGCCGGAACTGGCGGCGAAGTTCAACATCATGTCCATCCCGACGATGCTCGTCATCAAGGGCGGCGTCGTCCAGGAACAGATGGTCGGCGCGTTGCCGAAGGGGTCGTTGCTGGGCAAGCTCAGCCAGCACATCTGACCCGTCTCGCGGGCGGGGTCTCTACCAGACGGGAAATTCCGATGTCAGCGCGGCGACGCTGCTGCGTACGCGTTCGGTCGTGGAGGCGTCGGCTGGGTTTCGCAGCACTGACGCGATGAGCCGGGCAATCGTTTCGGCTTCGGCTTCCTTCATTCCCCGGGTGGTTATTGCCGGGGTCCCAAGCCGGATGCCGGACGTCACAAACGGGCTGCGGGTGTCGAACGGGATCGCGTTCTTGTTGACGACGATACCGGCGCGGTCCAGCGCGGCCGCGGCGTCCCTGCCGGTGAGGTTGGCGGGGGTCAGGTCGACGAGCATCAGGTGGTTGTCAGTCCCGTCGGAGACCAAGCGGAATCCTTCAGCGACCAGCGTGCCTGCCATGGCCGTGGCGTTGCGCACGATCTGCAGCCCATACGCCCGGAAGGCCGGCTGGAGGGCTTCGTGGAAGCACACGGCTTTCGCCGCGATCGTGTGCATGAGCGGCCCGCCCTGAAGTCCCGGGAAGACCTGCTTGTCCAGTTCGGCGGCGTAGGATTGTTTGCAGAGAACCAATCCGCTGCGCGGGCCGCGCAAGGTCTTGTGCGTGGTTGCGGTTACGAAATCGGAGTGCGGCACCGGGTCAGGGTGTATGCCGGTGGCCACGAGACCGGCGATGTGGGCCATATCCACCATGAGCTTGGCGCCGCAGGCGTCGGCGATCCGGCGGAAGGCCGGGAAGTCCAGCGTTCGGGGATAGGCGCTGGCGCCCGCGACAATCATGGCCGGCCGGTGCGCGATCGCGAGGCGTTCGACTTCGGCCATGTCGATTCGTTCTGTCTCCCTCGAGACGCCGTACGAGACGATCCGGAAGAGGCGGCCCGAGAAGTTGACCGCGTGCCCGTGCGTGAGGTGCCCTCCGTGCGCAAGGTTCATGGCCAGGATCGTGTCGCCGGGTTTCAGGGCGGCGAAGTAGGCGGCCATGTTGGCCGAGCTTCCGCAGTGCGGCTGCACGTTGGCGTGGTCCGCTCCGAACAGGCGCTTGGCCCGCTCGATCGCCAGCGACTCGGCCACGTCCACCCACTCGCATCCGTTGTAGTAGCGCTTGCCCGGATAGCCCTCGGCATACTTGTTCGTCATCGAGCAGCCCTGAGCCTGCCGGACGGCGGGGCTGATGTAGTTCTCCGACGCGATCAGGTTGATCGTGTCCTGCTGGCGCCGGATCTCGCCGGCGATGGCCGCGTACAGATCCGGATCCGCGGCTCGGACGGCGTCGAACTGCGCCTCCGCGTAGGCGGCGGCGGTCAGCTTCTGGATGCGACGGATGTGGCGCGGCTCCGGTGTGTCGGTCGGCGGAACGGAGAACCACTTCTCGAGGATCGGGCCGATGGAGCCGGTGGCGACCTGTTTGCCGCCCAGTGTGAGGACGTTTGCGTCGTTGTGCGTTCGCGCCAGGAAGGTCATTTCGGGTGTGTGGCAGAGGGCGGCGCGGACGCGAGGGAACTTGTTGGCGGCGATCGTCATGCCGATGCCCGTCGTGCAGATGAGGATGCCCTGGTCGGCCGTGCCGTCACTGACGCGCAGGGATACCGCCCGTGAGAAATCCGGGTAGTCCGTGGCGTCCCGGTTGTGACAGCCCAGGTCTTCGAATGCGATGCCGTGGCCGGACATCCATTGCTTGGCCGCTTCCTTCAGATCGTAACCGCCGTGGTCAGACGCAATAACGATTTTCATGCCGGTTCCGAGACGCTTACTGCAGTTCGCGCATAAAGTCTAAAAGCCCGGGGAGCGCCGACTCAATGGCGTCGTGGGTCTGCCGATAGGTCTCCACCGTCGCCCCGATCGGGTCGTCCAGGTCGCTGTCATCAGCAACCGGATCGAACGATCGGAGCAGGAAAACCTTCTCCCTCGCGTTGCGGTGCAGCTTTTGTAACTGGTCGCGATGCGCTTTGGTCATTACCACAATCAGCGCGGCAGCGTCAACCCATTCGCGGGTCAGCGCGCGGCTGCGGTGGGGGCGCAAATCCACGTTGCGCGCAGCCAGGGCTTCGATGGCGTTCGTGCTGGCGGGCATGCCAGGCAGGGCCGCCAGGCCGGCCGACGCCGTCCGCCATTTGGCGTTTGGCCCGAGGCGAGCCCTCATCAGGTATTCCACCATCGGGCTTCGGCAAACGTTCCCGGTACACACAAAGAGGACTAGGCGTTCCGGCATGTGGTTGCTCCGGCGGCTGTCCGCTCGATCTCGCGCGTGGGAATGGCGCCCTCGCGAATCATTCGGATCCGGCCGTTTTCGACGGCTACCACGCTGCTGGGCACGCCGCCCGGGGACGGGCCCTCGTCCAGTACGAGCGCCACGCGCGAGACGAGCGCCGCTGCCGCGGCCTCCGCTGTCAAGGCCGGCGGCTCGCCGCTGCGATTGGCGCTGGTGACACGCAGCAGACCGCCGCACGCGCGGATGACGGCGCGGGTTGTGTCGCAATCGGGCACGCGCAAACCCTCTGACCGGCCGTCTGCGCGAAGGACCAGGGTCAGGGGGCCCGGCCAGAACCGGTTCGCGAGGCGCCGCTGCTCGGTGGACATCGCGAAGCCGGCGGCCACGGCGGCGGCATCGGCCGCGAGGATCGGAATCGGTTTGCCCGCTTCGCGGTCCTTGGCTTGACGGAGCTGTTCCTCGGCTCCGGGCACGCGGGGATCGGCGGCCACGCCGTACACTGTGTCTGTGGGCAGGACGACCAGGTTGCCGCGTTTCAACGCCGTCGCGGCGGCCGTGACGGCGGCCGCGGGATCGTCGGCCACACGGAGAATTTGCGGCGTGACGGCATTCACGGCGTTGCCGCCGGCCGGGCCGGCGTCCACGTGTTACGGGTCTTGCGAAGCGCCTGCAGGGCCACGAGCAGGTCCGCTGTCCGTTGGAGCGCGGCGTCGTTGCCGATTCGGTCACGCAGGCGGGCATCCTCCTTGGCTTTCTCCGAAGGCGGCCGCGTGAGGCCGGGGATGACGGGCGTTTCCGAATGGGCGGCGAGCGGCGTCGCCTCCACCCGGATATGCGGCTGCACACCGGCCTTTGCATACGAAACGCCGTTTCCCGGAACGGCCCACCGTGTGGCGATGTGGAGCAGATGGCTTTCCGTCAGCTTCACCGGCGTTCGTACGGCGTTGTCGCCGACGGTCGGTGCGCCCACCAGGATCACGCCGGGAAGCGAGCGGAGTACGGCGGCCGCCAGTTCGGCGGCGTCGCGGGTGTTGCCGTCGATGAGCACGCCGACCGGCGCGGGCTCGTAACGGTTGGTGGCGGCGGTCGCCAGGTGGGGCGGTTCGAGTTCACCGGCCGGCGTCCGGAGACGGTACAGCGGCGTGCCCGTTTCGACAAAGCGGCTCAACAGGGCATCGGCAGCCGTGAGATCGGTTCCGTCCGAACCTCGCAGGTCGAGGATGACGCCGCCGGCGCCGGCGAGCGCCGGCAACAACCGGGACACGATGCCGGTCTCGCCGCCGGTGAAGAATCCGTTGATTCGCGCGTAGACGAGCCCGTCCGGCCACGTCTCGATCTTTCCGACGGTCTCGCCTTCGCGCAGCGCAGCGAATTCGGCTTGCGTGAGGATGCGGCCACGCGGATCGATGGCCTTGACGATGGCCTCTGCCGCCGGTCGGCTGAGGGCATTCGAGTCGCAGACCAGCCCGAGGCCCCGGATGGCGTCCAGAACGTCGCTCTCGGTCACCTGGCCTTGCGTCCGCAGCGCGGCAGCGAACAGCACGGCGAGAAGCAGTGGGACCCGTCTGCGCATCGGCAGCCTCTATGCTTTCGCCAGGTCGGCCTGAATTCGGGCGTCGCCGTTGGCGACTTTGGCGCGAAGCGTGCGCTTGTAGGCGTGCAGGCGCCCGGCGAGACGGCGATCCGAGAGCGCCAGGATCTGGGCCGCCAGAACGGCGGCGTTCACCGGGCCTGCGCTGCCCAGCGTCACCGTGGCCACCGGGATGCCGGCCGGCATCTGGACGATGGAGAGCAGGGCGTCGAGGCCGTTCAGCGCGCCGCCCTTGACGGGGATGCCGATGACCGGCAGCGTGGTGTGCGCGGCCAGCACGCCGCCGAGGTGGGCGGCTTCGCCGGCGGCGGCCATGATGATCTTGAGCCCGCGCCGTTCGGCCGTGGCGGCGTAGGCGGCGGCTTCATCCGGCGAGCGGTGCGCGGAGAGGACGCGCGCCTCGGCGCGGACGCCGAACTCGCGAAGCGTTTCGTACGCCGCCTTGACGAGTTCCCAATCGGAATCGCTGCCCATCAGAATGCCCACCTGCGGTTTCGCCTTCTTCATCGCATCGTCCCTCTGGTGTTGCGGTTTGTCGGCTATCGCTTTAGCGCCCGCGCCGCGATGTCGCGACGGTAGTGCGCTCCTTCGAAGGTGATGGCCCCGGTCGCGCGGTACGCGCGGTCCAGCGCGTCGCGCAAGGTTGGCCCCACGGCGGTGACGCCGAGCACCCGCCCGCCCGCGGTACGGACGCCGTCGGCGGTCGCGCGGGTGCCCGCGTGCAGCACGACGACGCCGGGCACGCTCGCGGCCGTGTCCAGGCCGGAGATCAAGAGGTCCTTCCGGTACCGCTCGGGATACCCGCCCGACGCCATGACCACGCAGACGCAGGGGTCGGGCCGCCACCGGACCCGGCTCGCGTCCAGCCGTCCCTGGGCGCAGGCCAGCAGCGCGGGCAGGAGATCGCCGTCCAGCCGGGGCAGGATGACCTGGGTTTCGGGATCTCCGAACCGGCAGTTGAATTCGAGAACCTTGATTCCCTTGGGCGAGATCATCAGTCCCGCATAAAGTACGCCGCGGTAGGCGATGCCCCGTTTGCGGAGCTCGGCCAGCGTCCGTTCAAAAACCTGTTCGCGGATCAAGGGCCACAGTGCGTCTGTCACCACGGGGGCGGGTGAGTAGGCGCCCATGCCGCCCGTGTTGGCCCCCTCGTCGTTGTCGAGCGCCCGCTTGTGATCCTGTGCCGAGGCGAGCATGACGACGTTGCGGCCGTCCACGAGCGCCAGGATGGACGCTTCTTCGCCGTCGAGGAATTCCTCGATAACGATCCGGCTTCCCGCCGCGCCGAACGCGCGGCGGTCGAGGATCTGGCGGATCGCCGCTTCCGCTTCGGCCACGGTCTGGCAGACGTAGACGCCTTTGCCCGCGGCGAGCCCCTCCGCCTTGACCACGATGGGCGCGCCGACCTTGCGGAGGTGTTCGAGGGCGTCTGCCGACCGCGTGAACGTTGCCGCCGTCGCGGTGGGGACCCCGCCCGAGGTCATGACGTCCTTGGCAAAGACCTTGCTGCCCTCGATCTGGGCCGCGGCGCGATTCGGGCCGAAGACGTTGAGCCCCATGGTCTCCAACCGGTCGGTGAGACCTGCGCAGAGCGGGGCTTCCGGCCCGATGACGGTCAAGCCGGGTCGGTTGGCCTTTGCCCATGCGCAGAGCCCGTCCAGATCTTCGGCCTGGATGTCCAGGTTGGTGGCGAGCGATGCCGTCCCGGCGTTGCCGGGCGCGCAGTACAGGGTGGGGTGACTGCTGTCCCGGGCGAGTTTCCATGCCAGGGCATGCTCCCGCCCGCCTCCTCCGACGACAAGAAGCTTCATGGGGGGAAGAGAATAGCGCAGGGACTTTCAGGGACAAGGGCTTTTTTGCCGAGAGACTTGACTTCCCGACCCGAATGAGGAACTAGAGAGGCATGAAGACATTATTCTTCCTTGGCGTGCTGATTCTCTGGGCGTTACCGTGTTTGGGATCGAAGATCTGGGATGACGATTTCCGGCACGAGGACTATGAGGAGGAGGCCGGGTCGAGCTTCGCGTTCCTGTTCAACCCGTCCGATGCGGTGTATGGCATCGCGTTCGGGTCGGCGACGTGGCTCAAGCATACGCCGATCTGCGGGGACTATTTCCTCGACATCCTCTCCAACGGTCTCGAAGACCGGTGGTATGCCGGCATGGGAATGACCCTGCGTCTGATGCCGCACTGGACGGTGGCGCCGTTTGTCGGCATCGGCGGGTCCTACCACCAGGCGGCCGGCGGGGATCGGCAGGAGGCGACGGACGATGGGGAAACGCCTGAGAAGCCGTCCGACCGCGGCGAATCGTACTGGGGGTGGCACGTCGAGGGCGGCCTGCGCTGGTGGACCGGCGGCCCGATCCAACTCATCGAGATCATGGGCCGGCAGACGATGCCGAATCTGGAAGGCGACCGCGATTACTGGACCCTTGGCATCAGCACCGGCACGGGGTTCTGAGCCGCGCCCGGGCCTTTACTTGGCCAGGGCTTCGAGCTCCTGAATCGGCATGATTTTCAGCAGTGCCTTGATGTCCGGAAACTCCATGCTGGAGCCGTCAATTTCGACGATAAACCGGTTGGCGATCAGCACGCGCACCTTGCCGCTGCGCGAGTTGGAATCGTATTCCTCGTAAGACCGGCGTCCGTCAATGCTGCTGACGAGTGCGATGTGCGTATCGCTATCCTCTCTCACATTGTTGGTACACCACGCGAAGTCGGAGTGTGCGCCGAATCCTTTGGATCCGCCCAGGTCGATGATGCTGACCTGGAAGAATTGGCCGTCGCTGCCTTCGTAGGCGGCGGCAGCGTGCGCGACCTTCCTGCCGATGGAACCGGTCTTCTTGGCGTCCGCCTCCACAAGCTTCATGCCGGGGACGTTCTTGGGCAGCAGTGCCTTCAGCTTCTTCACGTTGGTCAGCCGGTGTGCCTCCACCAGGATCTCGACCGTGCCGCCGGACTCGGTGATTTGTTTGATTCGGGCCTCTTCGCTCTGGCCCCCGCCGCATCCGGAAAGAGCGACAACAGCAACGAGCAACAACAGCGTGGCGCGCATGGTTATATTCCTCCGTAACGACACCGCAAGGCAACCACAGGGGCGCGCGCCTGTCAACCCGCAATGCGGAGCAGGCGGAGCACCCGGCGGTGGAGCGTGGAGACGGGCCTGGCGCGGATCTGCGCGGCGCTTAGCCACCGGACTGACAGACAAGACAAGTCGAGTGTGCCCATCCCCACGACGTGTGTGAAGAAGAACTTGCCTCGCCCGCATTGCTCCCCGCCCCCCCCGTTCGGTACTATCCCGCCATGCCAACGGTTCGACTC
>Ga0172375_10005837_pt1 | contig 17538 bp, 17 predicted proteins | sample LakKiv1m_FD_114537 | JGI IMG/M metagenome (GOLD analysis project Ga0172375, IMG submission 114537) | Freshwater microbial communities from Kabuno Bay, South-Kivu, Congo - kab_092012_11.1m | ecosystem: Environmental > Aquatic > Freshwater > Lake | place: Democratic Republic of the Congo...
ACGCCACGAATTTGCCGAGCCTAAAACGCCTGCAAATTCGAGGAATTAGTAAGTAGGAATTTGGAATTAGGGTAAGGAATAAGACTGGGGAAGTTTTAGGCGAAGGCAAATTCCCTAATTCCTACTCCTAATTCCTACTCCTAATTCCCAAAGCTTCCGTTATCAATCATGTTGCTGCCTTTAAAACATGCGAAATGCGAAATAAAGCGGTTTCGAATTTCGTGCTTCGAAATTCGAAATTTTTAATCCTATGGCAAAGAAACGTGTTCAGTTGAAGTATTCAGGGTATGTGCAGGGCGTAGGATTCAGATGGAAGGCTTTAGGAATAGCGGAATCCCACGGTCTGACAGGCTACGTTGAAAACCTGCCGGATAAATCAGTATATATCATCGCAGAAGGCAAAGAAGAAGATATTTTGGCTTTTATGGAGAACATAAAAACAGCGATGAGATTATATATCAGAGGCGTTACCGCCGACTGGGACGAATATAAAGGCGAATTCGATTCTTTTACTATAAGGCATTAAAATGAGATACGGTATTTTTTCGGATGTTCATTCGAACCTTGAGGCATTTCGGGAAGTCCTTTCTTTTCTGCAAAAAGGATCAGTCGACCGGTACATATCTATCGGCGACCTTGTCGGATATGGGGCTGACCCCAATGAGTGTATCGAAATAGCAAGGAACCTGAGCCCGGTTTCGGTCGTAGGCAACCATGATCTCGCGTGCATAAATAAATTAAGCGTTTCCGTATTTACCGACAGGGCAAAAGATGCGATCCTCTGGACGAGGAAGACATTGAATAGGGAGTCGGTAGATTATTTAGGAAGTCTTGATCTTGTCGCCGAGATCGGTGATCTTACTGCCGTACACGGGACTTTGGATAATCCCGCTGCTTTTGAATATATGATGGAAAAAAAGCATGCGGAGGGATCTTTCGGCGTAATGGCGAAACACCTTCTTTTTGTGGGGCATACGCATGTGCCGGGAATTTTCCGAACCGACGGCCGGTCAATAAAGTATTACGTAGAAAAAAAGATCACGGTCCGCGCAAATTACAAATATATAGTTAACACCGGAAGTGTCGGCCAGCCCAGGGACGGGATGCCGGACGCCTGCTGTGTGATCTATGATACGGACAGCGCCGAGATAGAATTGCACAGGGTGAAATACGATTATAAAAAAGCCCAGCAAAAGATACTGGAAGCAGGTCTGCCGTCCTCGCTGGCGTTAAGGCTCGAAAGCGGTATATGAATAAAACACAGGCAAAAAAACTTATTTCCGAATTAAAAGCCGAGATAAACCGGCACAACAGGCTTTATTATGTCGAAAATAAACCCGTGATCTCGGATGCCGATTACGACAAGTTGTACAGGAAACTGCAGGAACTTGAGAATGCTTACCCTGAACTGGTAACTGCCGATTCTCCGACTCAAAAAGTCGGCGCAGACCTCCAAAAAGGATTTGTTAACGTAAAACATTTTTCTCCCATGTTAAGTATGGACAACACGTATTCCCATGAAGAACTTAAGGATTTTGATAAAAGGGTCCGGAAGAATACAGGTCTCGAAAGAGTCGCGTATACGGTTGAACTTAAAATAGACGGTGTGAGCGTTAACCTGCTGTACAGGGATGGGATTTTTGCGCATGGAGCTACGCGCGGGGACGGAGAATCCGGCGATGATATATCCCTTAACCTAAAGCAGATCAAATCTGTGCCGATGACAATGAATAAAGCGGGTAAAGTTGTGCCTTCCCTTATTGAAGTACGCGGAGAAGCGTATATGCCCAGAAATGAATTTGAAAAAATCAATATAGATAAAGAAAAATCCGGAGAGCCTCTTTTCGCCAACCCGAGGAACGCGGCGGCCGGTTCTCTAAAACTGCTTGACGCCTCACAAACAGGGAAGCGGGGGCTAGACGTATTTATGTGGGGCATAGGCCGGTGTGAGGGTATGCAATTTGAGACTCACGACAGGGCCCTTGAGTTCCTGAAAGGATCAGGTTTTAAGATAAATCCTTTTTATAAAGTCTGCGGTTCGATCGATGAGGTTCTTGCAATATGCGATGAGTGGCAGGAGAAAAGAAAGACACTGCCCTTTGATACCGACGGAATGGTTATCAAAGTCAACGATATCCGCTTGCAGCAGAAGCTGGGCGTGACCACAAAGTCCCCGCGATGGATGATCGCTTATAAATTCCCGGCGGAACAAGCAGTGACTAAACTTTTGGACGTAAAAATGCAGGTGGGGAGGACAGGCACAATTACGCCTGTGGCCATAATGGAGCCTGTGAAGCTTGCGGGTTCTACAGTATCACGCGCAAGTCTGCACAATTTTGACGAGATAGAAAGGTTAGGCATAAAATTATCCGATCATGTGGTAATAGAAAAATCAGGCGAGATCATACCGAAAGTGATAAGGGTGTTGAAGGAGAAAAGAACGGGAAAAGAAAAGGAAATAAAACCTCCTACGCACTGTCCGTCCTGCAACTCTGCGCTTGAAAGAGACGAGGAAGAAGTGGCGCTGAGGTGTAACAGCTTATCCTGCCCCGATCAGATGAAGGAGCACATAATACATTTCGCGTCCCGTGACGCAATGGATATAGAAGGCATGGGGGATGCGGTATGCGACGCGCTTGTAAAAAGCGGGCTCGTAAAGGACGTAAGTTCTATATACACATTAAGAAAAGAAGATCTTCTGAAACTCGAACGTTTTGCCGATAAAAGCGCGGAAAACCTTGTAGCTGCCGTAGAAAAAAGTAAAAAGAACGAACTCTACAGACTTCTTTACGGCCTTGGTATACGGCATGTAGGAGTGCATGTTTCATGGGTGCTTGCCGAAAACTATCATTCTATACGCGCGATAGCATCTCAAACAAAGGATCAGCTTCTCGCCCTGAACGAAATAGGGCCGGTCATAGCGGAGAGCGTCTGCAATTTTTTCAAGTCAGGTAAAAATCTTGAAGTTATACGGAGGCTCGAGGATTGCGGCGTAAAAACGGAAGACACCCGCAAAGCAGAAAATGCAGACAGCCTTTTAGCCGGGAAGACTATAGTCGTTACGGGGTCTCTCGAAGAATTCTCCCGCAGCGGGATCGAGGAGCTGATAAGAAAAATGGGCGGCAAACCGGCGTCAAGCGTAAGCAAGAATACAGATCTTCTTGTATGCGGCAAAGAACCGGGATCCAAGCTTGATAAGGCAAAACTTTATGGTGTGAAAATAGTCGAAGAAAAGGAGTTTAAAAAAATGATAAACGAGGTGAAAAAATGAAAAGGTCTAAGTATGTCGTATCGGTGATCCTTCTTGTAAGTATATGCATGCTGTCCGGGTGCGCCGCACTCCAGAAAAAATTCAAGCGTAAAAAACAGCAGCAGCAGGCAAAGCCGTTCTTTTACAGGCCCGAAAATTATAACATTAAACCCACGCTGGCTCTTTACACAAAACACTATGTGATGTGGAAGAATTTCCACAGGGATATGATGGAAAATCTGGGCGAGAACGGAAAAAAGGACAAAGTGAACCTGGATAATATGATCGGTAACCTTATGGATATGAAGAACATGCTTGTGGACGAACAGGGCGATAAGCTGCAGAAAGAGATAGACGAGCTTCAGAAGCTGAAACCTGATATCGGAGATAAACACGAAACAAATACGAAACGAGCGTACATCATGCGCAGGCTTTCAAACGAGTTCAGCGTTATAAAGATCAACTTCAATTACAATAAAATGGCCGGACATATACGCGAAGAGTGGCGGTTCGAAAAATTGGAGGCTGTTGAAGCGGAATGATAAAACAGGAGTGTTACAGGACCGGGCCTCTTGAAACTAATATGTATCTTTTATACGATACTGATACAAAGGACGGAGTAATTATAGATCCCGGTGTATATGACATGCGCGCCGCGGAGTATATAGAAAAAAACGGAATAGGAATAAAGTATACTATAAATACGCACGGCCATTATGACCATATAGGCGGGAATAAACAGTTCGGATATCCGGTTTTGATACACGAGAAAGACAAAGATTGTCTTTCAAATCCTATACGCAGCCTGTCTGTTGTAGGGGGTATGAATGTGCGTAGCGTAAAGCCCTTCAAGCTCCTTAAAGACGGGGACATTATCGCTGCGGGAAGCCTGTCCTTTAAAGTGATACATACACCGGGGCATACACCGGGATCTATCAGCCTTGAATTCGGCAAAATACTTTTTACCGGCGATACTCTTTTCTGCGAAGGTATAGGCAGAACGGACCTTCCGTTCTCAAACACCCGGGATATCGAGAGGTCAGTCGGGAAATTGTTGAGATATAACGACGATACTGTTTTTTATCCCGGACATGGCCCGTCGTCTACTATAGGGCACGAAAGAAAAAATAACCCCTATCTGGGGTTCTAAAAAACTCGGTTAAATATGGAAGCATGGATCAAAGAATTTTTAAATTATCTTACCGTGGAAAGAGGATTAAGTCCGAACACTATTTACAGCTATGGCGAAGACCTGCGTAAATTCGACGCATACATGAAAGAAAACGGAGTGAAAGATATTAATCAGGTCAAGAAAAACGATATTACCGGATTCATGCTTTCCATGAAAGATAAAGGGCTGTCTTCCAATTCCATCTCGAGAACTCTTGTGGCGGTAAAAGTATTTTACAGGTTCATGGTAAGGGAAAGGCTGGTGAAGGTTGACATAGCCAGCATGCTTGATTCACCGAAAATAATCAGGACTCTGCCTGAAGTGCTGACCCCCGAAGAGATAGACCGGATGCTGGGAATCCCGGATCTCAGGAACTGGATGGGCGTGAGAGATAAGGCAGCGCTTGAAATACTTTATGCTACAGGTCTTCGCGTATCCGAGCTCTCCGGACTTCTTGTCAATAATGTGAACCTTGATATAGGATTCCTTAAGTGCAGCGGTAAAGGCGGGAAAGAAAGGATCGTGCCTCTTGGTAAAGTAGCTCAGGCGGCTATCTGCAAATACCTTGATACGGTAAGGCCGAAACTGGCTAAAGGGAAGAACGATCCGCATTTATTTTTATCTAAGCTGGGTAAAAAGATGTCGCGCGTCAGTTTCTGGAAGGTTATAAAAAAGTATGCTAGCCTCGCCGGTATCAAACGGGACATTACGCCGCACACAATGCGCCATTCTTTTGCAACGCACCTTTTGGAAAGAGGCGCTGATCTCAGAAGCGTACAGGAAATGCTGGGGCATGCGAATATTTCCACGACTCAGCTGTATACGCATGTTAATAAAGAACGCCTTAAAGGATTCCATAAAAAATATCATCCGAGAGGGTAGTATATATGAATTTGATAGTCACACATACGAACGCGGATTTTGACGCCTTAGGGTCCGCGGTAGCGGCGGGCAAATTATATCCTGATTCAAAGATCATGCTGCCCGGGTCCCAGGAACACGCGGTCAGGAGATTCCTTTCGCTGGCAAAAGACCTGGTCAGGGTGGAAAACGAAAAAACCTGCGACCTGTCGCAGTTTTCCCGGCTTATCGTGGTAGATACGCGGCATTCAAACAGAATAGGCGCGGCTAAAAATATACTGTCGAGGAATATCGATATTCATATTTACGACCATCACCCGAGATCCGAAGGCGATATAAAGGGATCTTTAGACATTCAGGAAACAGTAGGCGCATCTATCACTATCCTCCTTAAAAGAATACGCGAGAAAAGAGACATTAAATTGTCGCCTTTAGAGGCAACTATAATGCTGCTTGGTATATATGAAGAAACAGGGTCTCTGACTTACCGCAGCACTACGCTTGACGATGTGAACGCGGTCAGCTATCTTCTAGGGTGCGGCGCGAACCTTCAGGCTGTTTCAAGTTACCTGAACAGGCAGCTCTCATTCCATGAACTGGCATTTCTTGTGGACCTTATAAATAAAACTCAAGGGACTGTGATAAACGGGATAAGTATCGCGTTTACGGAAGGCAGATACGACGAGGCGTCAGGAGATGTGGGTACGGTCATACATAAACTCGACGAGGTTGAGAACTTCCCCGTGCTTTTTGTTTTTCTTAAGTCCCGTAAACATATACGTATCATCGCCAGGTCCAGGGAGAAGACAGTGGATGTTAACCAGGTGTTAAGAAGGTTAGGCGGGGGCGGCCATGCTACAGCGGCAACTGCGCGGGTAGAGGGATCAGATGCGGACTTGATCAAAGAGGAAATACTAAGGATCCTTCATGCCGAAATAAAAGTAAAAATATTCGCAAAAGATGTAATGAGTTCTCCCGTAAAAACGGTATCCTGCGGGACTACGATAAATGAAGCCGAAGAGTTTTTTAAAAGGGAGGGTGTTAAGGGGGCGCCCTGCATGAACGGCGGAAAACTCGCGGGGATTTTAACAATAACGGACATTGAAAAAGCGGTCAGAAATAACCTAGGGCATTCGAAGGTCACGGGATACATTAAACCGCGGACTATTACAATAAAAGAAAACACGCCTCTTTACGAGATACAGAAAATACTATTTGAGAATAAAATAGGACGGCTGCCTGTAGTGAAAAACGGGAAAGTTACGGGAATTGTTACGCGTACCGACGTGATGAGGAGGATCCATTCCGATATATTCTACCCCGATAAGAACGAAGGCGTGAGAAAAGAGATCAACGAAATGGTGAATCTGGCATCGAGATGCGAAAAAGTCCTGCCGCCGCCTATAATGAGCCTTGCGCGATTTTTAGGCAAGAACGCCGAGGATATGGGGTATATGTCGTTCATGGTCGGAGGGTTTGTCAGGGATGTTATCCTCGGCCACAGGACATTTGATATAGATATAGTGCTTGAAGGGGACGCGATAAAATTCGCGCGCTGTATCGCAGAGAAACTTAACGGTTCGATAGTTGTGCATAAAAAATTCGGAACGGCAACGGTCTACATTGACTGGCCTAGGAAAGTGGTCAGGCCGATATTGGCGGGGCCCAAACTTAAAATAGATATAGCCACGGCAAGACGCGAAAAGTACGAAAAACCCGCTGCCCTGCCCACAGTGGAATTTGCTTCGATAAAAGATGACCTATCGCGCCGCGATTTCAGCATCAATGCCATGGCCATAAGCCTGAATTCAAATACATTCGGCCAGCTGATCGATTTTTTCAACGGTTATCGGGATCTCGGCTTGAAAAAAATAAGAGTGCTACACGAAAAAAGCTTTATAGACGATCCGACGAGGATATTCAGGGCGGTCCGGTTCGAACAGCGGCTCAACTTCAAAATAGACGATTATACGGAAAACCTTATACGTTCGGCTATCAGGGAAAAAATGTTCAAGAAAACCGAGAACCAGAGGATACGTGATGAATTGATACTCATTTTGCAGGAAAAGAATCCTCTCGCGGCATTGAACAGAATGCGGCAGCTTCAGGAACTGCAGTTCATTCATAAAGGCATAAAGCTGGATAAAAATAGCGAAGAGCTGTTCCGTAAAGCTTATGAACATTATTTATGGTACAAGAAAGAATACCGTACGAGAAGGCCGATCGATCTGTATGTTATATATCTGATGATACTTACGGAGTATCTGGATTTGAGAGGCGCGGACGCTTTCTGCGGCAAATTTGTGTTCAAAAGAGGCGATCGCATGAGGATCCTTTCATATAAGAAATTCAAAAAGCCCGTATCGCGTTTTCTGCTCGCGAAAAAAGAGCCTTTGCCGTCGGCTATCTATAACGTACTGGAACCTCTTTCGTATGAAGTGATCATATGTATACTGGCGGGATTAAAGTCCGACAAAGCAAGAACGCGCGTTCAGAGATTTTTCAGGAAATATAACGGCGTAAAGATAAAGACCACAGGGGATGACCTTATCCGGCTCGGGATCAAGGCAGGGCCTGTCTACGGAAAGATCATGAGGCTTATCCTGACCGAGAAACTGGACGGCAGGATACGTAACAAATCACAGGAATCGGCGTTCATACAAAAAATAGTAAAAACAGGAAAGTATCATAAATAATATGCCGTTCAGAGTAGGTGTCATGGAAATAGTTCTGGAAGTGATAGGCAGCCAGTCCCTTAAAGACAAAAGAATGGTCATACGGAGCCTTAAGGACAGGATCAGGAACAGCTTTAACGTGTCTATAGCCGAGGTGGATGACCTTGACTGCTGGCAGAAGGCTACTTTAGCCGTATCGTGCGTATCGAATGACAAAAAGATCATCGAGTCTATGCTGTCGAAAATAATAGATATTGTGGAAGAGGACAAAGATGCGCTTATCCTGGATGTGAAAACAGAGACGCTATAAAAATAACGTTGCATATATCACATGATATTATTATAATATAATAATAAGTTAACCTCGAGAGGAAAGCATGTCAAGAAGAGCAGACAGAGTGGCGGAAGAGATCAGGCATACAGTCACAGGTATTATTGCCGATAAGCTGAAGGACCCGCGCATAGGTTTTATTACTATAACCCGCGTAAATATCACCGACGATCTGCGTAACGCGACTATTTTCTACACGGCGCTTGGGGACGAATCCACAAAAAAAGTGGCGGATGACGGATTCCAGAGCGCGTTAAAGTTCATAAGAAGCGAAATAGGCCATGCGCTGAAACTGAGATTTACGCCCGATATAATAATAAAACGCGACGAACAGCTGGAATATGAACAGCAGGTGGAAGAAGCGCTGCGTAAGATCCGTGAGCAGGAAAAACAATGATCCATCTCGAAACCATATGCGAAGCCATTAAAAAAAGCGATAATTTCCTTATAACAGCTCACCTTGACCCCGAACCCGACGCACTGGGCAGCGAACTTGCAGTATATGAACTTGTCACAAAACTCGGCAAAAAAGCGGTCATAATAAACGACGAAAAAGTGCCCGAACATTATAAATTCCTTGAAGGCGTGGATATAATTAAAACGGAACCGGAAGATGCCGATCTGCTGGAATCCGCCATTGTCCTGGACTGCCCTACTGTCGTGAGGGCAGGCAAAGTAAAAAAATACCTGAAAAAGATTAAAAATGTCATTAATATAGACCATCATATCTCAAATGAAAAGTTCGGAGCAGCTAACTGGGTAAAACCCGACGCGAGTTCCACCGCAGAAATGGTATATTTCATATACAAAAGAATGGGCGTGGATATATCCAAGCGAGTGGCGCTTTATATTTATATAGCCATTCTTACGGATACGGGTTCGTTCAATTACAGCAATACATCAAGTGTCACGCATGAAGTTGTGAGCGAGCTTCTCGGATACGGCCTCTCGCCGCATATAATCTCAAATTATGTGTATGAGAGTAAAGCATACGCGGATATTAAACTGCTGGGCAAGGTCCTGTCCACCATGACGTTGACGGGCAGGGGGAAGATATCGTATGTGGTGTGCACGAACGAAATGATAAAGAAAACAGGAAGCTCTATGTCCGCAACACAGGATTTTGTCAATTTCGCCAGGTCGATAAACGGCGTGATAGTTTCCATGATAATACGCGAAGAAGAAGGAAAGAAAAATTCGTTCAAGATCAGTATGCGGTCGAAAAATGACGTCAGCGTGAACGCTATAGCCGCTCATTTCGGCGGCGGCGGCCACAAATACGCCGCCGGCTGCCGCATGAAAGGCACGCTTAAGGACGTGAAGAAAAAGCTGATCACCAGGATCAACGAAGAGATAAAAAAAATACAAGCTAACCTCGCGGCATAACAGGCTAATGATCCCCAAAAAAGACGCGGACATAACCACATCAGGTATTTTACTTATAGACAAGCCGGGCGGCATGACCAGCCACGACTGCGTATCTCTTTTGCGCAGAAAAATGGGTTATGATAAAGTCGGCCACGCGGGGACGCTGGATCCCATGGCTACAGGCCTTCTGGTAATGCTGGTCGGTAAGGCGACGAAACTATCCAACAGTTTTTTGAACGACGATAAAGCTTACAGCGCATGCCTCAGGCTGGGCATAACAACCGATACGCTTGACGCCGAAGGCGCGGTGACTGCCGTATGCGATACTATACCGGATGAAAAAGCAGTCCGCGACGCGGTGGGCGCATTTAAGGGCGAAATAATGCAGATGCCTCCCATGTATTCCGCAAAGAAAAGAGACGGCAAAAAACTTTATGAATACGCGAGAAAAGGTATAGAGGTAGAAAGAGTGCCTGTTAAAGTTTTTATTAAAGAGATCAATATCGTGAGATGCGGTCCGCCTGATGTTTGCATAGATATAATATGTTCAAAAGGAACCTACGTGCGTCAGCTCGCGGATGATATAGGCAAAAAACTGGGATGCGGCGCTCACCTGACAATGCTGCGGAGAACATCGTCAGGGCGATTCAATATCCGGGATGCCGTTACCGTAGAGGAAATTAAAAATATGACTGTTCCTTTTGTTAACGCCAGGCTGCTGGCGGTCTAAGAAGTAAAAATATGAAAATCGAAACTGTTTTAAACATAAAGAATAAAAAAACGAACCCCAGAGATCCGGGACTGAAACTTGCTGCCATAGGTATTTTCGACGGAGTTCATATAGGCCACCGGAAAATATTGAAGGCTTTATTGAACAGGGCAAGAAAAACAGGCGGAGAGAGCATTGTGGTGACGTTCGATCCTCATCCGGATAAAGTGATCAGGCCGCACAAGCCTGTCAGGATGCTGAGCTCGCTCGAACATAGGATGAAAGTCATGTTTGAAATGGGCATAGACAGGATATTTGTCATAAAGTTCGATCGATCATTTTCGAAGCAAAGGCCCGAGGTTTTTATGAGCGGTTTTTTTAAGAGGGATCTGAATATAAAGGAACTGTTCATAGGCAGTGATTTTGTTCTAGGCAGAGACCGCGAAGGGTGTACGGATATCCTCACGGAGATCGGAAAAAGACTTGGCATAAAGGTTAACGTTATCAAGAACGCCGTTCTTGACGGCAAAGTTGTCTCAAGTACGCTTATAAGGAACAGCGTGCTTAAGGGGGATCTGCATAAAGCGGAGAAACTTCTAGGACGGAAGTATTCGCTTTTAGGCACTGTTGTGCACGGCAGAAAACGCGGACGCAAACTAGGATTTCCTACCGCGAATATTGATCCGCACCATGAAGCCGTACCGCCGTCCGGGGTGTATGCAGTAAAAGCGTTTATAGAAGGCAGGCCTTACTGCGGAGTAATGAATATCGGCTTCAGGCCTACTTTTGAGAAACAAGCCGAGCCTACAGTGGAAATACATATACTTGGTTTCCGGAAAAATATTTACGGAAAACATATAGAAGCGGTATTGCTTAAGAAGATCAGGGAGGAGAGGCATTTTAAAAGCACTGAACACCTGCTTCAGGGGATAAGGCTGGATCTTAAGAAGATCGCCCGATTTTGCCGGTAAAAAATCGGTAAATTTGACTACATATGCGTTAACTGCTTTGATATAATGTTAAAGAGGATATAATGCCGTTAGAAATAGAAGCAAAATTCAAAATATCATCGCCCGGGGCATTCAGGAGGACCCTGAAAAAGAACCGGGCCGTATTTGTCTCCAGGAGATTCGAAAGGGATATATATTATTCTTTCGGAGGCGGAGATTTCCGCGATACGGTCATACGTCTCAGGTCTTTGGATAAGAATAAAGGCATATTCACGGTTAAATTCAGGAAAGGGAACAAAAACCGCGGTAAGTTCAAGGTAAGGGAAGAGATAGAAACTATTATCCCCGCGCCGGCTGATTTTGAAATGATCCTCAGAAAACTTCATTTCAAAGAAGCTTTCAGGAAGGAAAAGGTAAGAGAGACTTACAAGCTGTGCGGAGCCAAAGTGCTTCTTGATAAAATGCCGTACATCGGCTGGTACGCTGAGATCGAAGGCAGTAAAGATAAAATAGTCGGGCTTACAAAAAAACTGGGTCTTGTTATGGATAAAGACGCGGATAAGACTTATAACGAATTATTTGAGGAATATAAACTTTTGACGGGCGCGAAAGCGAAAAATATGGTTTTTAAATGAAAATAACTCTGGCGCAGATAAATCCCGTGGTAGGGGACATTAAGGGCAATCTGGACATTATAAAGTCTATAATCGCGAAAAACTCTTCATCTTCGGACCTTATTGTTTTCCCGGAAATGTGCCTAACGGGTTATCCGCCTAGGGACCTTCTTGAAAATAGAACTTTTATATCCGAAACAACCAAAGCTCTGAAGTCTCTGACTCAATATACGGCAGATTTTAAGGATACGGGGATCATTATAGGCTCGCCTACTCCATCGGGAAGGACATATCTAAAACCGCTTTTTAATTCCGCGGTGCTATTATGCGGAGGAAAAACTTTATTTGTACAGCATAAAACCCTTTTGCCTACGTATGATGTTTTCGACGAGGGGAGATATTTTAACAATGCGGTCAGCGTCAGTACGGTGCGGTTCAAAGGCAAGGTCCTCGGGATAAGTATATGCGAGGACATGTGGTACGACTATTATGATAAAGCCGGCATGGCATACGGTTCAAACCCTCTCGACACCCTCGCAAAAAAGGGAGCCGAAATATTCATTAATATATCGGCATCGCCTTTTTACCTGGGCAAAGAAAAAGAGCGCCTTGATATCATAAAGAATAACGCGGTCAGATACAAAGCCCCTTTCGTATTCGTAAATCAGACCGGTGCTAATGACGAACTTGTATTCGACGGCAAAAGCATATGCGTTGATAAACACGGGAATACCGTGGCACACGCCGCAGGTTTTAAAGAGGAGACCGTTCTTGCCGATACAGACCGTAAAGGCGCATTGCGGTATAAGCTGCAGGATGAGATAGCATCTGTTTATGACGCGCTTGTGACTGGAGTGAGGGATTACGTAAGGAAAACGGGATTCGAAAAAACAATAGTAGGATTGTCGGGGGGTATAGATTCTTCGGTAGTAGCGGCCATAGCTAAAGACGCGCTTGGCAGCGGCAATGTACTCGGTATTTCTATGCCGTCGGAATATACTGCCGCGGAAAGCATTGATTATGCGGAGGAACTTGCGTCCAATCTTAGAATAGAACTTAAGATAATTCCGATAAAAGGTATTTACGGCGCCTTTAAAGGCACTTTAAAGAAGGAACTTAAATACAACGATGAAATAGATATTTCATTACAGAATATACAGGCCAGGATCAGAGGAAATATTTTGATGGCATTTTCCAACAGGTTCGGGAGCCTTGTTTTGTCTACGGGGAATAAGAGCGAAATGGCGGTAGGGTATTGTACTTTATACGGAGACATGAGCGGCGGAGTTTCTGTCATATCAGATGTCCCCAAAACCCTGGTTTATAAGCTCGCCGCGTATATTAACAGGCATTCCGAGATCATCCCGCGCAAAGTTATATCCCGTATCCCGACAGCCGAATTGAAACCCGGGCAGAAGGATAGGGACAGCCTTCCTGCTTATGATATGCTGGATAAGATCCTTTATTACTATATAGAATGCGGGTTATCATACGCAGAGATCGTAAAAAAAGGCCTACCGGGGAAAACAGTTGCCCGTGTGATAAGGCTCGTCGCAAAAAACGAGTATAAACGCAAACAGGCGGCGCCGGGGATAAAAGTCACCACAAAGTCGTTCGGCATGGGCAGGAGGCTGCCTATAGCCGCCCGTTATATTTTTTAGGGGAACATATATTATGCCGGGTAAGATGCGTTATGAACTGGACCTTAAGAACAGGCTGATACTTGAAAAGTCCGAGGACGGCAAAGCCCTGCCTGAATTCAGAAAAGTCGCTGAAGGCAGATTTAAAGTATCTCCCGATAATGAGCTGGAATATATGGTAGAATCGGGATTCGCGTCTAAAAACAAGATCCCGTCCAGGATCAGGCTTAAGGGGGCATGGGAACTCACAGGGGAACATGACATCAAATTTAATTTTGATAAATCACATGCGCAGTCCGGAGCGGAATCCATAACTCTTAAGGGCGAAGTCGTAGACGTGCGGAAGAATTCTTTGCTTTTTGCTTTAACGACCTCGGGAGGAACCGGCCGCCTGAGGACATACGCGATCGAGCTCAGGGGAGTATGGAAAAACGACGCGTTTAACAGGCTGACCTTTACGGTCAAAAGGAACAGCGGCATCCATAATGTATTTACATTTTCCGCGGCATGGGATATCGACGAAAAAAATCGTCTTGTATACAGATACGAAAAAACACACCTTGTAAGAAAAACAAAAAAAGTCCATGAGCTTGTATTCTCCGGGAGCTGGGATATCAAAAATGCGTCGCGTATAACGTATTCCCTGGGGGCAGGCAGCGACAGCGAATTGAGTTTCAGGATGAGCTGTTGCTTTCTCGATAAGAACTCTATAAAATATGAAATAGGCATAGGCGCGCACAGGTCTGCTGTATACGCTAACAGGACATTTACTTTATTCGGTAAATGGAAGATCAGAAAAGGCCTGGGCCTTGTGTTTGAATATAAGTGCGGGGATAAAACCAGCGTTATATCTTTCAGCGCGGAAGCCGAAATGAAAAACGGGGACATCCTGAGTTTCAATATAAGAACGGAGAACGTAAAAAGATCGTCCGGGTTGACGTTGGAAATAGACTATAGTTTTCTTAAAGGAGACGCGGTCGCATTCGTCAGGTATTTAAGATCAAAAGAAGAAAAATGTGTCCTGCTGGGAGCGGGGCTTAGATGGTGATAATTGTTCTTATTTAAAAACAAGAGAACAAATGAAAAATCTTTTAGGTATGTTTGAAAAAGCGATGAGTAAAAAAATTACAAGAAGGACGTTCCTTAAAGGCGCAGCCACCGGGGCTATGATGATAGCCGTGCAGAATTTATTCCTGCGCAAAGTTCTCGCTATTGATGAAACGTCCACAGGCAGGCCGAAAAGCGGTATAAAAGGCGATTATGACCTTGTACTCGCCGAAGGGACAGACCCGTACCAGAATACAATAAAGGCAGTCGAGTCTATGGGCGGCATGGAAAGATTTGTGAAAAAAGGAGGAGTCTGTGTTGTTAAACCCAATATCGGGTGGGACAGGACCCCTGAACAGGCGGCAAATACAAATCCAAGCGTCGTCGCCGCTATAGTAGATATGTGTTTTAAGGCTGGGGCTAAGAAAGTCAACGTGTTCGACAATACCTGCAACGAATCAAGGAGCTGTTATGAACACAGCGGTATTCAGAAGGCTGCGCAGGAACGCGGAGCTAACGTGTTTTTCGCGGACGACTGGAATGTGCTTAAGGCGAAGTTCAAATATAAAAGCCCTATGGAAGGATGGCCTGTACTGCGGGACGCGATAGCATGCGATACTTTTATTAATGTTCCTGTGTTGAAAAACCACGGTCTTACAGGGCTGACTCTTTCAATAAAAAACCTGATGGGTGTCTGTATGGGTAACCGCGGCATGATGCACGTAGATATAGGACGAAAACTCGTTGATATGACGGATTTCATTAACCCGGACCTTACGATCATAGACGCGCATAGGGTGATTACAGCCAACGGGCCTACGGGAGGTAACCTGGCGGATGTGAAAGTATATAATAAACTTATCGCCGCAACAGACCCTGTACTGGCGGATGCGTTCGCGAGCCAGTTGGTGGGGATCAACCCCATGAATATTTCCTATATAAAAATGGCTGTAGAACGTGGGCTCGGCAGCGCTGATTTTACAAAGGCTAAAACACTTGATCTGAAGCTTTAAAGGAGAGTATGAAACTGCTTGTTTCAATAAGACGCTTTTCGCAAGTTTTTTTCCTTTTGCTTTTCGTTTATATCCTCTGGTCCACAGCGTATCCTCTTAAAGGAAAACTCCTGCCGGATACTTTCTTTAAAGCAGACACGCTTGTTATGACGTTTACTGCTGTAAGTGAAAGAGTGATCCTGCCGGGGATCGGCATTGCTGTTGCCATGCTTTTATTGACGCTTTTACTGGGACGGTTTTTCTACGGATGGATATGCCCACTCGGCACGATGATCGATATCGCGGGCCAAATAAGAAAAAAACGCGGTAAAGCCGTCCATAGCCTCAGGTTTTTTAAGTTTATCATTTTAGCGTGCATGGCTGTTCTGGCGTTTATAGGTATACAGGCAGTCTGGATATTTGATCCGATAGTCGTTATGACAAGATTTGTGGCGCTTAACCTGATACCTTTTACTACGTGGGCGGTCACAAATTCTATGATATTTATTACCAAGACATTTGATCTGTTCGGCACGGATTTTTATGAGATATTCAGGACCTTACGGCAGAGTCTGCTCGGCGTGAAAGTATATCATTTTTCAAATGCCATGCACATATTTTATTTTTTTCTGTTCGTTCTAGTAACGACATTTGCGTATACGAGGTTTTGGTGCAGAAATATCTGCCCGTTGGGGGCGCTTTACGCGGTAATAGCGAAATTCTCTCTTCTACGACGATATGTCATAAAATGCGCCGGATGCAAAAGATGCATATCTTTCTGCCGCATGGGCGCCATAACGAACGGAGTCAATTACATAAAAGAAGAGTGTGTGCTTTGCATGGACTGTGTATACGATTGTTTGTCTAATGAGACTTATTTTGCTTTTCCGTTCTTACGGAAAAAACCCGAACATGTAAAACTTATTACGGAAGACAAGACCGGCGGCGTGACGCGCAGACAGTTCCTGATGCTTTTGGGTACGTCGGTATTTTTGCCTGTTTTCGGGAAATTGGGATATGCATTGAATAGGAATTTATCATCGTCTATAATACGTCCGCCTGCCGCGCAGAAAGAAGAAAAATTTCTAAATTCCTGCGTCAGATGCGGTAACTGCATGAAAGTCTGTCCGACAAACGGTTTACAGCCTGTTATGATGGAGACAGGACTTCAGGGGATATGGACGCCTAAACTTGTACCGGAGATAGGATATTGCGAATACAACTGTAACCTTTGCGGGCAATCATGCCCTACGGGAGCGATCACTCGCCTTACTATAGATTCAAAGAGAGGCGTTAAATTAGGATGCGCGGAGATCAATAAAAAGACCTGTATAGCGTGGGCGAACAACGACCAGTGTATAGTATGCGAAGAGCATTGTCCCGTGCCGGCAAAAGCCATTAAACTCATGACAGAAAATATCGGCGGGAAAAAAGTTTTGAAGCCGTATGTGGTCGAAGACCTGTGTATAGGGTGCGGGATATGCCAGAATAAATGCCCTGTAAGCCCCGTGCGGGCAATAAGGGTAAACCCTGTTTTCGCGGACAGGAAATAATATCGGAGGATCAATGAAAAATACAAAACCTTCAAAGGTAGCTATTATCGGAGCAGGCAATGTGGGCAGTACGTTCGCCTATGCTCTCATGATAAGCGGCGCCGCAAGGGAGATCGTTCTGATCGACCGTAACCGCGCCCGCGCAAAAGGCGAGGTTATGGACCTTAATCACGGCGCCAGTTTCGTGAGCCCCGTAAAGATCTATGACGCCGATTACGACGGGTGCGCGGGTGCAGATGTCGTTGTAATTACCGCCGGAGCGCGTCAAAATCCGGGTGAGACACGTATAGACCTTATTCAGCGTAACGCGGATATATTTAAAGATATAATCCCTAAAATAGTAAAATACGCGGGCAACACTATTTTACTCGTTGTAT
>Ga0172375_10005839_pt1 | contig 17535 bp, 10 predicted proteins | sample LakKiv1m_FD_114537 | JGI IMG/M metagenome (GOLD analysis project Ga0172375, IMG submission 114537) | Freshwater microbial communities from Kabuno Bay, South-Kivu, Congo - kab_092012_11.1m | ecosystem: Environmental > Aquatic > Freshwater > Lake | place: Democratic Republic of the Congo...
TCGGGGCGGGGGTTAGCTGCGGCCTGGCCTTGCTGACCAAGGGCTTTCTCGCCCTGGTGGTGCCAGCGCTCAGCGTCGGTGGTTACCTGATCTGGGAGCGACGTTTCAGCGATCTCCTCCGCCTCGCCTGGTTGCCACTCCTCGCCGCCACCCTCACCGCCCTGCCCTGGAGCCTGGCCATCCACGGACGCGAACCCGACTTCTGGAATTTTTTTTTCTGGCACGAACACGTCCAACGTTTTCTGGGGGGGGAGGCGGCCCAGCACAGGACACCATTCTGGCCCTTTGTGGCAAGCACTACCGCCATGTTCCTGCCCTGGACATTCCTGGCCCCGGCGGCGGCACAGGGGCTGTGGCGGGGCATCCCCTCCCCCGCCAGCCGCCAGCTCATCCGCTTCTGCCTGGCCTGGTTTACCCTGCCCTTCCTCTTCTTCTCGCTGTCGTCTGGCAAGTTGCTGACCTATATCCTGCCTTGCTTCCCGCCCTTCGCCATCCTCAGCGCCCTCGGCCTGATCAACACCGTAAGTGACCGGCAGCGGCTACTGCAACTCGGCGGCTGGGGGGCAGGCCTCTTCTTTGGCGGCCTGACGCTTGCCTTTATCGCCATCCAGTTCGCCGGCCTGACGGCCATCACCCCAGCGCCCTACGCCACCGCCTGGCAAGGGGGGCTAGCCCTCGCCTGCCTGACGGCCATGACCCTGTTGCCGCTCGCCGCCGCTCAGTCCCAGCGCTTGGAGGGCAAGCTCTGGCTCTTCGGCCTCAGCCTGACCCTCCTCCTGGGGCTCGCCCCCTTCATCATGCCCGATCAGGCCATTGAAAAAAAATCCCCCGGCGCCTTGTTGTTGAGGCAACGGGGGGAGATCACAGCAGACACCATCATCCTCGCCGACGAAGACTCCCTCCGCTCGGCCTGCTGGTTCTGGCAACGGGCCGATGTCTTCTTGATCGACGCTGGCGGCGAACTCTCCTACGGCTTAGGCTATGCCGATGCCCCACGCCGCCTGCTGGGGGTCGAAGGGGCCAAGGGGCAGATCCTCGCCCACCCCGCAGGCGTCATCCTGGTGGCCCGAGCCCGAAACTACCGGCGTTGGGCGGCAAAATTCCCACCCCCACTGGCCGTCGACGACAATGGCCAAGACGGCTACGTGGTGGCACGCTACTAACAGATATCCTCCGCCACCACCGCCACCACCTGGGCACAGAGAAAGGCCAAGTCGTCATCGCCCATGACATAGGGCGGCATGAGATAGACCAAGCGGCCAAAGGGCCGCACCCAAACCCCTCGGGCGACAAACTGGGCCTGCATGACCGCCAAATTCACCAGCCGCTTGAGCTCCACCACCCCAATCGCCCCCATCACCCGGACATCCGGCACCGGGGCCAGCCCTTGACAAGGGGCCAGGCCCAGGGTCAGACCCGCCTCCAGCCGTCGGATATTCGCCTGCCAATCGCTCGCCAGGAGCAGATCGATACTGGCGTTAGCCACCGCGCAGGCCAGGGGGTTGGCCATGAAGGTGGGCCCGTGCATAAAGACCCCCCCGTCCTGGCCGATGACCTGACTGACCGCCTCGCTGGTCAGGGTGGCGGCAAAACTCATGTACCCCCCGGTGATGGCCTTGCCCAGACACATGATGTCCGGGGCGATGCCAGCGTGTTCGCAGGCAAAGAGGCGGCCGGTGCGACCAAAGCCGGTGGCAATTTCGTCTGCAATCAACAAGACCCCGTACTGATCGCAGAGACTACGCGCCTGACGCAGGAACTCCGGGGCATAAAAACGCATCCCCCCCGCCCCCTGCACGATGGGCTCAAGGATGACGGCGGCGATCTGCCGATGATGCTCAGCCAGCAGGCGGCGGAAGGGGGCGATCTCGTCATCCGACCAGTCGGCATCGTAGCGGCAGCGGGGTGCCTCGGCAAAAAGATGCTGGCAAAGGATGCCCGCGAAACGGTGATGCATGCCAGTCACCGGGTCACTGACCGCCATGGCGGCAAAGGTATCGCCGTGGTAGCCGTGACGGATGGTCAACAACCGCGTCTTCTCCGCCCGCCCCTGCGCCACCCAGTATTGGATGGCCATCTTGATCGCCACCTCCACCGCCACCGAGCCGCTGTCGGAGAAGAAGACCTTCTCCAGCGGCAAGGGGGTGAGCTCGATCAAGCGCCGCGCCAGCTCGATGGCCGGAGGATGGGTCAGGCCGCCGAACATGACATGGGACATACGCCCAGCCTGCTGGCACAGGGCCTCGTTTAAGACGGGATGGTTGTAGCCGTGGATGGCGCACCACCAGGAGGACATGCCATCCACCAACGACCGGCCATCGGCAAGACGGAGGCGCACGCCGTCGGCACTCACCACCGGATAGACGGGCAGGGGCTCGGTCGGCGAGGTGTAGGGGTGCCAAATGTGGCGGCGGTCAAAGGCCAAGGCCTCGGGATCATGGGACATAGCGTCTTTCACAGGGTTTGTGGGGAGGGCACAGTTGAGGGGGGGGTAGACAGAGGAACAACAGCAGCCAAGGCCCCTCCTATACCTCAGCGCCGCCACTCACGCCATCTTGAGCCTCGATTATTATGTCCATGAACGTCTCTGACTCAAGATTCGCTGGGGGGAGGTGGGCGAACCATAGCGGCTACCCCCCTGCCCTCCGAGGACACCTTCTCCTGCACCATCGACCACCCCCCCACCTGCAGCGAGCGGCAGAGCCGCCGATCCTGCTCCCCAGGCGGCGCAATCTCCCATTCCCAGACACTATCCGGCCTGGGCAGCGGCAGATCAAAGACGGTTGAGTCACAATTGACCACCTCCCCCCGCCGGTCTCGCTCCTCGAAGGCATAATCGGCAATCAGACAGACCGCCCCAGGGGTGGCCAACAGGGCCCGGTAGTGAGCCTCCATGATCTGTCGGCACCAGTCCTCCCCCCGGGCAGCAGCAAGGCTTGGCCAGTGTTTGCGGGCATAGGCGAGTGGCACCGCCGTCAGTTGGGAGAGGATGTTGGCAGAAACAACAAGCCCGGCCCCATCGACCAGGGACGGGATATCTGGCACCGACGGAGGCAAGGCCAAGAGTCCCTGTTTTCGGCATTGATAGAGGGTAGTCGCCATATTGGTCACATCCTGCTCGATCAACACGACGTTGCGGTACGACTTCACCCGCCTCCTGACTTCGGGCAGAAAGACAACATCCACCAGAATCACCCGCGCAAAGATCGTTGTTAGGACGGCAAGCGGGACATCAAGCAACAAGCCGGCCCCAAGGACAACGACCTGGCGCCGATCGTGACAGCCTTCGGCACAGGTGCGGACAAAGTCACAAGACCGCTCAAGATGACCTCTCCATGCGGATTGGCAGCGCCGATAGCGACCTCGGATGGCCAGGGCCTCGTGCAAATAGCCCATGCCCCGGACGTAGGGCGGGCAGGGGGTGATCAGGGAGGTGATGAGCTCGGCAAGCATGGGAGGAGAGAGGCAAACGGCAAAAAAAAGGCGGACTCTCTCCAGAGCCCGCCTTTTTTTTGCCGTTGTGTAGTCTCAGCGAACGCCTTACTTCGCGGGCTCTAGCGACTTGAAGCGCCCCTCAAGGAACTTCCAAGCCCGCTCGACGTCTTTCTGCGAGGCGGCCATCAGCTCATCGGCGTGGGCAGGGTTCATCATCTTCAACGCCCGGTAACGGTTCTCGCTCAAGGCGTAGTCGGCAAAGGGGATGGCCGGGGCCTTGGAGTCGAGGTGCAGGGGATTCTTACCCTCGCTGTCGAGATCGGGGTTGAAGCGGTAGAGTGGCCAGTGCCCGCACTCGACTGCCTTCTTCTGTTGCTCGAGGCCCTTGGCCATGTTGATGCCGTGGTTGATGCAGTGGGCGTAGGCGATGATCAAAGACGGCCCATCATAGGCCTCGGCCTCGGCGATGGCCTTGGCAGCCTGACCCGGGTTGGCGCCGATGGCGATCTTGGCGACATAGATATTGCCGTAGGTGGAGAAGATCATGCCCATATCCTTCTTGGGCATACGCTTGCCGCCGGCAGCGAACTGGGCAGTAGCAGCGCGCGGGGTGGACTTAGACATCTGACCACCGGTGTTGGAGTAGACCTCGGTATCCATGATCATAATGTTGACATTGCAACCGGAAGCCAGGACGTGATCAAGGCCACCATAACCGATGTCGTAAGCCCAGCCGTCGCCACCGAAGATCCACACCGACTTCTTAACCAGGTAATCGGCGTCAAGAAGCAGGCGTTTGGCGACCACCTCCTCCGACTTAGCGAGGGTCTCTTTGAGCTTGGCAACCCGCTCGCGCTGGGCATTGATCTCGCTTTGCGTCTTTTGCGAGGCAGAGGTGAGCTCGGTCGCCACCTTCTTGGTGATGATCTTGGCCGCTACCGCCTTATCCAGGAGCTCGATGGCCTGAGCGCGGAGCTTATCCACCGTGTTACGCATACCGAGACCAAACTCGGCGTTGTCCTCAAACAAGGAGTTGGACCAAGCCGGCCCACGGCCATTGGCGTCCTTACAGTATGGGGTGGTAGGCAAGTTACCGCCGTAGATCGAGGAACAACCGGTAGCGTTAGCGATCAACATATGATCCCCAAACATCTGAGTAACCAACTTGACATAGGGGGTCTCGCCGCACCCAGCGCAGGCACCAGAGAACTCGAACAAGGGCCGCAGGAGCTGACTGCCCTTGACGGTGGAGGGGTCAATCTCCTCCGGCTTGATCTCCGGCAGAGAGAGGAAAAACTTGACGTTGCCTGACTCAACACTCCGCAGGGCCTCACTGTTAGGAATCATAGCCAGGGCCTTGGTCTTAGCCGGGCAGGTATCGACACAGAGTGTGCAACCACAGCAGTCCTCGGTGAAGACCTGGACGATGGCCTTGCGCCCCTTAAACTCCTTGCCAACAGCATCGGCGGTCTTGAAGGCCTTAGGGGCACCCTTGAGGTCGGCAGTCTGGGCAATCTTCAGGCGGATGGCGGCGTGGGGACAGACCATCGAGCAGCGGCCGCATTGGATGCAGTTGGCCGGAATCCACTCCGGCACCTCGACCGCGATGTTGCGCTTCTCGTACTGGGTGGTGGCGGTGGGCCAGGTGCCGTCGTCCGGCAGCTGCGAGACCTTCAAGGTGTCACCCTTGCCCTGGATCATGGTGGCGGTGACCTCCTGCACGAACTTCGGCGCATCGGCAGGTACCGTCGGCGGCAGGGCGTGCCCGCTGATCGTCTTCGGCAACTTGACCTCGACGATGTTCTCGATCGCCACATCAACGGCGTCATAGTTCATCTTCAGCACTTTTTCGCCCTTCTTGCCATAGGTCTTCTTGATGGCGTCCTTGATGGCCCTGATGGCCTCGGCCTTGGTGATGATGTTCGAGATCATGAAGAAGGCGGTCTGCATGATCATGTTGATGCGCGCCCCAAGACCGATGGCCTGGCCAAGCTTGATGGCGTCGATAATGAAGAACTTGGCCTTCTTGTCGATCATCTGCTGTTGGACGGCCGCAGGGAGCTGCTTCCATATCTCCTTGTCGCTGAAGCTCGTGGTCAAAAGGAAGGTACCACCGCTCTCGAGGTTGGCCAGCATGTCGTACTTGTCGAGGAAGGTAAAGTTGTGGCAAGCGATGAAGTTGGCCTTATTGATCAGGTAGGGGGCCACCACCTGGTTCTTGCCGAAGCGCAGGTGACTGGTGGTGATCGAGCCTGACTTCTTGGAGTCATAGACGAAATAGCCCTGGGCAGAGTTATCGGTCTCGGTGCCAATGATCTTGATGGTGTTCTTGTTGGCGCCAACGGTGCCGTCCGAGCCTAGACCGTAGAACATGGCCCGATAGACATCGGAACCTTCGATGTTGAAAGAGGCGTCGTAGTCGAGGCTGCTAAAGGTAACATCGTCGTTCGGCCCGACACAGAAGTGGTTTTTGGGAGCCAAAGAGGACATATTGTCGAAGACTGCCTTGACCATGGCCGGGGTAAACTCGGCAGAGCCCAAGCCATAGCGGCCACCCAGGATCATGGGCACGGCGGCGTGGCGCGAGGCATCGAGCGCCTCACCGACAGCGGCGCGGACATCGAGGTAGAGGGGCTCACCGGCCGAGCCAGGCTCCTTGGTGCGATCGAGGACGGTGATCTTCTTGGTAGTAGCCGGCAGGGCCTTGACCATGGCCTGGGAGTCGAAGGGGCGGAACAGGCGGACGATGACCATGCCGACCTTGCGGCCCTGGGCGACCAGGTGATCAATGGTGGCGCTCACGGTTTCAGCACCAGAGCCCATCATCACCACGACTTCCTCCGCATCGGGGGCACCGTAATAGTCGAAGAGGTGGTATTGGCGGCCGGTGACAGCCGCAACCTTATCCATGGTGGCCTGAACGATGGCCGGGCAGGCGTTGTAGTATTTGTTGCAGGACTCGCGGCCGGTGAAGTTGACATCGGGGTTTTGGGCAGTGCCACGCATCATTGGGTGATCCGGGGTCAAGCCACGCAAGCGGTGAGCGACCACCAGATCGTCATCAATGACGGTACGGATATCGTCCATGTCCATCTGTTCGATCTTCTGAATCTCGTGCGAGGTGCGGAAGCCGTCGAAGAAGTGCATGAAGGGGATGCGACTTTTGAGCGAAGCCTGGGTGGAGACCAAGGCCATGTCCTGGCACTCCTGGACGTTCTGGGCGCAGAGCATGGCCCAGCCGGTCTGACGGGCGGCCATAACGTCGCTGTGGTCGCCAAAGATCGATAGGCCTTGGCCGGCGATGGCGCGGGCGGTGACGTGGAAGACGGTGGGGATCAACTCACCAGCGATCTTGTACATATTGGGGACCATCAACAAGAGCCCCTGAGAGCAAGTAAAGGTCGTACACATGGCCCCAGTGGTCAACGAGCCATGCAGGGCGCCAGCGACGCCGCCCTCGGACTGCATCTGGGTGACAGCAGGCACCGAGCCCCAGATGTTCTCCTGTAGGCTAGTCGCCTTGGTATCGGACTCGGCCGCCATCGGCGACGACGGGGTGATGGGGTAGATGGTGATGACCTCACTGGTGGCGTAGGCCACGTGGGTGCAGGCCTGGTTTCCATCGATGGTGACCATTTTTCGGGACATAGTTTCCTCCTTGGCTGGATAAAAGTGGGTGAGTGAAAGGGGGGATATCGTTAATAGGGCGAATCAATAAGTTACCAAGTCTCCATCCTCTCTAGACAACCGCCGAGAGATCGCCGTGAAGACAGCGCTCTTAGCGCCAGATCGAGTTGGAGGGGGCCGGGTGGCCAGAAAATTTTTCCGACTCTAAACTATGTTTTCAAGAATATCTAGTTTTTTGTAACGGTACAGCACCCCATCTACCTCGCAGTCATAATACAGCGATTATGGTTCAACAAGCTCACCGCGAACAGTAATGATTGGGGAGTTACGGGGAGTAAAGCGAATTGGCAGGACAAAGCAGCGCGTTGCGGGTTCTTGGGCACGACCATCCCCCCTGATGTGAGCTATCGTCACACGGGGACAAGCCTCATGCTGATATCGGAGGCAGGGGCAGAATGAGTCAAGGCCCCAATCGAAATGAGATCAACCCCAGTCTCGGCCACTTGACGGACAGTGGCCAAGGTTACCCCGCCCGAGGCCTCAAGAATGGCACGTCCCCCGTTCATAGCCACGGCTTGACGCATGACATCACAGCTCATATTGTCGAGCAGGATGATCTCAACGCCACAGTCAAGGCACTCTTGGACTTGATCCAGTGTATCGGCCTCAACTTCAATTTTCACGGTGTGCGGAGCGCGAGCTCGCAGGAGATCGACGGCTCGACGGATGGAGCCGACTGCCGCCAGGTGGTTGTCCTTGATCATCACCCCATCACTCAAACAAAAGCGGTGATTATGGCCGCCGCCAACCCGAACGGCGTATTTTTCGAAGAGGCGCAGACCAGGTGTCGTTTTGCGGGTATCGACGATTTTGACCGGCAGGGGGCGAACCTGGTTGACAAACTGAGCGGTGAGGGTGGCGATGCCACAGAGCCTTTGGACAAGGTTTAAGGACACACGCTCTGCCCGCAAGAGATCGAGCACCGGACCTTCTGCCGTGAAAGCAATATCACCGGGGACAAGGGGAGTGCCGTCCTCGATGGCAGTGCTGAAGATAGCGGGATTGACAGTGGAAAAGACCTGAGCCGCGACCGTGGAAAACCCGGCCGCGACCAGCGGCGTTTGGACAACAAAGGTGGCACGGCCAATTTGATCCGGCGAGAAAATAGCGGCGCTGGTGAGGTCACCAACGCCGAGGTCTTCGCGCAAAAAGCGGACAAGGGACGAGCGGACGACGAGTGGATCCATCCAGATGACGGAGCTTATTGCTGAATGACCCAGCGACCGTTTTCCCGACAGGCGGTGGTCACCGTCTTTTCCGCCTTGCCGTTGATAGTGGCCAAGACTTCAGCCTCACGACAATCCCGCCCCGTGTTGTCCCGATAGGCAGGCTGCGGAGTCACGGCATAGCGATTGCCATTATCAGGATTCGACCAACTCGAGGTCTGGCGAGAAGGAGTCGATTCATAGGCCTGATTGAGCTGCTCTTGATCGAACTTATCCATTTCGTTGCCGATCATATAGCCGAGCATGGTGCCCACGGCAGCGCCAATCAGGGTGCTTGAAGTATTGTGGCCAATGGCCTGACCGACAAGGGCGCCACCCGCCGCCCCACCCATGGCCCCTGTTTTCGCCTTTTGGGCTACACAGGAAGAGAGCAGGACGGAGGCGAGGGCCAGAATGACAACCAGTTGTTTCTTTTGCATAGCATACCTCACATTATTTCTTTTTCAGGAGCTTCGCGTCCAAGGCAAGGATATAGGCGCGAAGATTTTTCTTCTCGTGCTTCAGCCCAAGTTTTTTGCGAAGATTATCGCGATGGAATTCGATAGTGCTCTTGGTGACATTCATTTGAATCGCTGACTCTTTATTGGAGAGACCGATGCGAATGAGGTCTGCAATTTGAATCTCCTTGGGACTGAGGCCCAGGCTCATGCCGGCCAACTGCTTCGCAAAGCTTGAGGTCACCCGGTTTAAGTTGAGCATGATGTTCTCAAGATAGCCACGCTCGTTAGGGCTGTCCAACATAGCCTCAAGCTGATCCGAAGAGGGCATGACCAATTCCTTCAGGTTGGGCATATTGTTGACCCGATCCTCATTTTGAGCATCACTTAACTGCTTGATTAGAATGCGCAGTGACATATTGGCATGCTTGAGGGCTTCTGATTTCTCAGCGACCTTACGGTTCGCCAACTCCCGTTCCGTCACATCGAAAAGGGTACCGATGATCCCTCCGACCTCATCCTTTCCGTTTTTAAAGGTGGCCTTACAAAAAACGACATCATTATGATGGCCATCCGCAGTATCAAGCTTACCCTGATACTCCTGAGTGTTCCCTTTTTTCAACAGTTGCTCGTCTTTCTGGCGATCCTTTTTCGCGGCTTCTTCAGAGAAGATCTTCTCAAAAGATACCCCCACAACTTTATTGTTCTTGAGCCCAAACCACTGACAGAAGGCGGCGTTGGCCGCAATCAACTTCAATTCGGCATCCTTAACATAAATCGGTGTGGGGATTGAGTCGATAGTCGTTTGTTGGAACTGGAGTTGTTTTTTGATGGTTCCCGACTGTTGATCGACAACACCTTGCAGGCTGTTGCGATAGGCGGCTAATTCAAGCTCAACTTTTTTGGCCTCGATACAGCGCTTGGCCAAACAACAGACTTCGGTCATGCTCAAGGGTTTGCGGAGAAAATTGGTTATGCCGAGGGCATAACACTCTTCAATGTCTTTGTCGTCGCCATGACCGGTGATAACAGCAACGGTGTACGGTGTGTTCCGAGTCAATTTGATCTTCTTTAACACTGCAATACCATCCATTTCCGGCATCCGCAGATCGAGAAACACTAAATCAGGCTTCTCCTTACTTAGTGCCTTGATAGCCTCCTTGCCATTATCGGCAAAGCATAGGGCATAGCCTTCATTTTTTAAGGCCTTTTGCATAGCGGTTTGAATCGTTTTTTCATCGTCGACAATTAAAATTTTAGGTATCTCCATAGCAGTCCTCTCTCAGTTATAGATTCATAAAAAAGTTGAAACCTTTCCCCCTGTGCCCCCTCCTATAGTGCATTTTGCGAAAAATGGAACATAAAAAAATACTAGTAACTATTTTTTTGTCTCTAATCGTTTGAAGTTAGGTTATTTTTTAGCCACCCTCATCCACCTTTTTTAGTTTTTAAATCTATCATTACAACAAGTTCTGCCAGGATATAGTCGTTCAAATTCCTTGTCATGGGGAGATAAATCCATTTGCCTGTCCCAGGTGAAGAGAGGGAGATTCTCCTCCTTCACTAAAAGAGGGATCTTGCTATGCGGGAGAATACTATTTGACAGTTCGAAAGGGCCTCTTTACACTACCTTTGATCTGAGAGCCTCTTGCACAATGCCCATCATCCCCGAACGTCTTGGGCGGGGATCCAGTTCCTTCAAGGAGCTACCGAATGGATTCCAGCGAGAGCCAGGCATGACGAAATGACGCGTTTTTCTCGTTGTGGCAGGAGGCCCCTGCACCGGGGATTTTTTTCTTTTCTTTTAATGTATTGCGAGCCGTCGGCTCGTGCCAAGAGATTTTGGCAAGCACGGCTCATACAACCGACACTCAACATGGGGGATTTGTGATGGATAAGGGGAGCAATTCGCTGACTACGAACAGTGTGACGGCAAGTGCCAGGGACTTAGAACGAGTTCGAGTGATTTTTGAGCCAACCTCAGTGGCGGTTGTTGGCGCCTCGCAACGACAGGGCAGCGTTGGGCTGGCCGTCTTTAGGAACCTATTGGACGGAGGCTTCTCTGGCGTCATCTACCCGGTGAACGTGAAAGCTCACTCCGTTTGTGGGGTCAAAGCCTATCCAACATTGACCGCAATCGACGATACTGTTGACCTCGCGGTTATTATTGTCCCCGCCTCCCAGGTAACCCAAGTGGCTCGTGAGGCCGGACAAAAAGGGGTCAAAGGGCTGATTGTTATTACCGCTGGATTTCGAGAGATCGGCAAGGCCGGGCTGGCCATGGAGGAAGAGCTCAAGACGGTCTGTCAAGAGTATGGCATGAGCCTTGTGGGGCCAAATTGCCTGGGCGTCATCAACACTGCCAAGAATTTCAGCCTGAACGCGAGCTTCGCCCGACGTCCTCCCTTGGCAGGCAATATCGGCTTTATCAGCCAATCGGGCGCGCTGTGCACCGCCGTGCTTGATTACGCCGCCCGTAAGAGTATCGGTTTTTCCAAGTTCATCTCGGTCGGCAACAAGGCGGATATCGACGAACTGGCCCTGCTCCAATACCTCCACGAAGACCCTGAGACCAAGGTCATTATGATGTATGTTGAAGACCTGCGTCATGGCTTTGAGTTCATCGACGCCGTTCGAGAGATCACCGGGGGAGACAACCCAACGCCGATTATCGCCGTCAAGTCTGGACGTACAGCTGCTGGGGCGGCGGCTGTCAGTTCCCACACCGGGTCACTGGCCGGATCAGAGGCGGTCTACGATGCCCTCTTCCAGCAAAGCGGCATCTACCGGGCGCAGACCATCAGCCATCTCTTCGATTACGCCATCGCCTTCGCCACCCAACCCCTACCCAAATCCAATCGGGTGGCAATCATCACCAATGCCGGTGGGCCTGGAATCATCGCCACAGATATCACCATGAATGTCGGCCTAACCTTGGCTAAATTTTCGCAAGACACCACCGACACACTCAAAAGCGCCCTACCCGCCACCGCCAATACCCATAACCCCGTCGATGTCATCGGAGACGCCGGCGTCGAGCGCTACCGGGCCGCCTATGAGGCCGTTTTGAAGGATGAGAATGTTGATGGCGTAATTTTTATCCTGACACCACAATCGATGACCGATATTTACGCCACGGCCCAGATCATCCCCGCTTTAGCCAAAAAGAGCGGCAAACCCGTGCTAACCTCATTCATGGGCGAGTTGGATGTCCGCGACGCCATTGACTTTCTCGAAGAAAATCACATGCCGCATTATCATTTCCCGGAGATGGCAGCCCGAGCCATGGGGGCCATGTATCGGCACTTCAAGTGGATATCCCGCCAACACCTGACGGAGATCGAAATTACACCAAAGCGGGTGCAAGCGCGCCTGATCATCGAAGAGGCCCTAGCCTCTGGCCAAACCTACCTGGGGGAAGTGGCCGGCAACAAGATCTTGGCGGCCTACGGTTTTCCGGTGTTGCCCGCCCGGCTGGTAACCAGCGCCAAGGAGGCGGCAAGCGCCGTGCATGAACTGGGCCGCTCAGTCTTCAAAATTGCCTCGCCACAGGTTGTCCACAAATCCGATGTTGGCGGGGTTCGTGTTGGCATCGCCGACGAGGCTCAGGCCCGGGCGGCCTACGAGGACATTGTCAAGGTAGTTACTGCCAATGTGCCCGAGGCGGTAATCGAGGGGGTTTTTGTTCAACAGATGGCGGGCAAGGGGGTGGAAGTCATCCTGGGAATCAATCGTTACAAGGTCTTTGGGCCACTGTTGATGTTTGGCCTGGGAGGGATTTTTGTCGAAATTTTCAAGGACGTCAGCTTCCGCCTGGCCCCGATCCGCCACAACGCCGCCCGACGTATGGTACGCTCGATCAAGGCCTACCCGATGCTCGATGGAGCCCGAGGCGAAGAACCCTGCGACACCGAAGAGTTGGAGCGCTGCCTGCTGCTACTCTCAGCCTTAGCGACCGAAAACCCGGAGATCGCCGAACTGGACATCAATCCGCTTTTCGTCCACCCCAAGGGCAAGGGCTGTTCCGTGGCAGATTGCCGAATCTTGCTTGATCTGGAGCGGATCAAATAAGTTTGCACCATGCTCCCCAATGTATTCCGACAGAGGGAAAAGTTACAGCAATGGCAAAGACCTTCATCATCGGCGATATCCACGGTTGCCATCAGGCCCTCGTCGATCTATGGGCTAAAATCTCCCCAGACCCCGCAGAAGACACCGTCGTCTTCCTCGGCGACTACATCGATCGTGGCCCTGCTTCACGGCAGGTGGTAGACGAGATTTTGGCAATCCGCAAACGCCTGCCCCGGGTCATCACCCTCATGGGCAATCACGAGCAGATGTTGCTTTCTTTCTTAGAGGGGAGAGAGGAGACCCCTTTTTTAGAGGTCGGGGGCCAAGAGACCTTAGCCAGTTATGGCCTCCCTCCGCAAGGGGCAAACTCTTCGTTTGAGCTGCCGCCATCACACCTCAATTTCTTCCGTGGGCTAATCCCTTTTTGGCAAAACCAAGCGGCGATATACGTCCACGCCGGACTGGCGCCAGGAAGACCTCTGGCGCTTCAACCAAAATCCTGGTTACTCTGGGCTCGGGAAGAGTTCCTTAAATCCGACTACGATTTCGGCAAGCCCGTCATCTATGGGCATACGCCATTTCCAAGCCCCAATATCGAGAAACACCGTATCGGCATCGACACCGGTGCCGTGTACGGGGGCTACCTCACCTGCCTCATTCTCCCAGACATGGAATTTGTCCAGGCAACAGCGTGAAGCACCGTCAATTTTGGTGCCATCCTTATGCTGCGCATCGTTGACTGTTACTCGGCAGTCTGATGCTAAATACACTGCCCCGCCCTAATTCACTCTCAACGCTGACAGTGCCGCCGTGCGCTTGGACGATATGCTTGACAATCGCCAAGCCCAAGCCGGTGCCACCCAGCCTTCGACTCCGGGCTTTATCGCTACGGTAGAATCGTTCAAAGAGTCGCGGAAGATGCTCCTTGGCAATGCCGCAACCGGAGTCGATCACCTGAATAACCACATCTTCCCCTGTTTTGTTGGCCACCAGTCTGATCTCACCTCGTTCATAACTGTACTTGATGGCATTGATCAGCAGGTTGGAGACCGCTTGCTCCAATAACCGCGAGTCCATCGGCAGCGAAACTGCGTTGTCGCATTGCATGATGAGAGTTACGTCTTTCTCCTTGGCATTCATGGCCCCAGCATCGATACAGTTCTGCAGGACAGGGGAAAGCAAGCCGGGCTGCAATGCTATCTCCTTCTGCTCGTCCTCCTGCTCGATTCTGGCGAGTGAGAGCAGGTCGTCAACAATATCGTTTAAGCGGTTGGCCTGTTTGAGCACAATCCGCAAAAACCGTGCGGAATCTTCCGAGTGGCAGTCATCCCCGTCGCAAATAGTCTCAACAAATCCCTTAATCGCAGTAATTGGGGTCTTGAGTTCATGGGAAACATTGGCCACGAACTCCCGGCGCATATCCTCTAGCCGCCTCATTCGAGTGACATCGTTTAAGACGATAAGTGCCCCGAGACCTTGGCCCTGCCCATCAAACAGCGCCGTGCCGCTGGCGTGAAAGTACTGTTCGCCCTCCCCAGACCCAAAGACGATCTCTCTCGCCAGCGGGCGAGAACTCGTTAAGGTTTCGCGGACGAATTTGAGGAGGTTGACATTGCGGACAGTCTCGACAAGCGATCGGCCTTCACCTCGCCTAGCCGCAATACCGAGCAAGCGTACAGCGGCTTCGTTCACCCGATCGACCTTTTCTTCCTTATCGATAACCAGAACCGCTTCGATCATATTCCTGAATACCGCCTCCAGTTCATTTTTCTGCTGGGTAACGATGGCAATCCGTTCATTCAACTCGAAAGCCATCTGGTTCAAGGCCTCACCCAGACCGGCCACCTCTCTTGAGTCGCTCCTGCTGGCAAAGGTGATCTTCTGATCAAAATGATGTTGGCCGAAACGCTGAGCAATACGCTGCATTTCCTCTAAAGGGCGAATGATCTTTTGTGAAACATAAAGCGTAATCATGACGCCAAGTACGATAATGGCAAGTGACCACAGTAAAATTCTTAACGATACCTCTCGCAGCAAGCCATAAACTGGCGTCAATGGGATCGACAATCGAATGACGCCTACAATTGATCTTTCGGGATTGGCTGGTCCTTTTTGATCGGCAAGTACTGGAGCCGCAACATAAAGCATATCTCTTGAAGTCGACCGGCTGAAACGTGTCGACGCGCCAACTCCCCCAGCCAAGGCGACAACCACTTCCTCTCTGTCTCCATGGTTATCCATTTCGGCCGGTTCTTTCTCAGAATCGGCGATTACAGTCCCGTCCGCCAAGATCGCCGTTATTCTGGCCTGCGCCTCGTGACGCATTTGCTGGCAGAGATCAGCCAGTCCTTTGACATCATGGGCCAGCATGGGGGCTCGTGCCTGCCGCAAGACAAGCCGTGTCCGAATCACCAAATCGGCCTTGGTTTGGGTGAGATAACAATCTTTCACATACCATGAGGAAAAACAAGTAGCTCCAATCACCGTCGCGATCATGACCAGGGCCATGGGGGGAAATATCTGCCAAAGAAGACGTCTTCGTTTCATTGCTATTTCGTTGAAATTGAATGACTCTTTTCACAATTCATCACCTTGTAACCGATACCACGCACGGTCTGGATACAAGTCTGTCTCGCCCCCAATTTTTTTCTGAGAGCAACAATCTGAACATCAACGGTGCGATCAGTCACCGCAAAATCACTGTCATGAATGGCGCTGATGATCTGATCACGAGAAAAGACCCATCCGGGCTTCTTGGCCAGAAAGTTCAATATCCTGAATTCCGTTGCGGTTAGGGGAAGGGCCTGGCCAGCCAGTAGCACTTCATGGCGGTTCGGATCGATAACCATATCCCCAAGGGTGATAACTTCCTCCTGGGTTCCATGGCTATTGCCGTGTCGTCTGAGCACTGACCGGACTCGGGCCATCAGCACCTTAGGGCTAAAGGGTTTGGGGACATAGTCGTCCGCCCCAAGGTTGAGGCCGATGACGATATCTCCATCCTCGCTTTTTGCGGTCAACATGACAACAGGGATACGGGTGGTTCTGATGTCTGCCTTGAGTCTTTGACAGATTTTGAGACCATCGATACCAGGGAGCATAATATCTAACAGGATCAAGTCAGGTTGCTCAAGGTCGAGAGCTGGAAACAATTCTTCTCCACTCATAAAGCCACGGGCCTCATAGCCTTCCTTGATGAGATTATAATGGATGAGAGCGAGGAGATCTTCTTCATCCTCAACAAGCCAAATTTTTTGCGTGTTCACTGCCTTCCCCATGATGTGCCCTCGAATCTCTTTTTGCTGTGGATTATCGTTTGAACTATCTCGCCAACGCTTTCGGCACCTTCTTTCCAGTAGGAGAGGGAGAAACAAGGTTATAGGAAAAGGCCCCCCCTATTTGCTTGGCCTCGAATCTACTCACAACTCAAAAATCCTTACATTAACTGAACATTAATCTGTAGCTCATCCTCTCTTAACAAAAAGGTTCTACCCTGCTCAGGTAACGAAAAAAAACTTTTTGGGCATTGTGGCAACCTGTTTTCCATCCAGCAACCTCAGCATAAACAAAGGAGAGTGCAAAATGTACTATTTTTAACAATTTAACTAAGAATTAACACTTTTTTAACAGAACGCTAACAATGAGACTGTAGTATCGTTAACAGACTGTACTACCACTCCAAGCCAAACAACTACCCATAAGGAGCAAGCTATGAACCTATTTCGCAAAGTCTACAACGTCAAGCCCTTGCTGTTGTCCGCTTTTGTTGCCGCGTCCCTTCCCCTTTGTGCGCCGCTGGCCAATGCCGAAGGAATAACCGTTGACGCGAAACTTCCTGCCTACCAAGCGGCAACGGGTGTGACAGGAAACATCGACAGCATCGGCTCAGACACCTTGAACAACCTGATGACTTTTTGGTCTGAGTCATTCAAAAAGCATTACCCCAATGTCAAAATCCAGGTCGAAGGCAAGGGCTCAAGCACCGCTCCACCAGCACTCATTGCCGGGACCGCCACCTTTGGCCCCATGTCGCGCAAGATGAAAAACACCGAGGAAGACGAGTTCGAAAAGAAGTATGGCTTTAAGCCCACCCCGGTTGGTGTTGCCCTTGACTCGCTGGCCGTGTTTGTCAACAAGGACAACCCAGTTAAATCTCTCGCCATGCCACAGGTTGACGCCATCTTTTCAAAATCCCGTAAAGGCGGCTATGCCACCGACATTACGGAATGGAAAGCGCTCACTCCTGATGCAGGTTATGCATCCCTGCCGATCAGTCTCTATGGCCGCAACTCCGCCTCCGGCACCTACGGCTATTTTAAAGAGCATGCCCTCTACAAAGGGGACTACAAGGACACCGTCAAAGAACAGCCGGGCTCAGCCGCCGTTGTTATGGGAATCACGGAAGACAAGGCTGGCATCGGCTACTCCGGAATCGGCTACCTGACCTCAGGTGTGAAAACCCTGGCCTTGTCCCAAAAAGACGGGGAGCAGGCCTATGAGGCCAGCATGGAGAATGTCTTGAGCGGCAAATACCCCTTGTCCAGAATGCTCTACATCTATGTGGTCAAAGAACCCAATAAGCCACTGCCGACATTGCAGCAGGAATTTTTGAAGTTTGTCCTTTCCAAGGAAGGTCAGGAGATTGTCACGAAAGACGGCTTCTTGCCTCTTCCTGCCAA
>Ga0172375_10005840_pt1 | contig 17535 bp, 12 predicted proteins | sample LakKiv1m_FD_114537 | JGI IMG/M metagenome (GOLD analysis project Ga0172375, IMG submission 114537) | Freshwater microbial communities from Kabuno Bay, South-Kivu, Congo - kab_092012_11.1m | ecosystem: Environmental > Aquatic > Freshwater > Lake | place: Democratic Republic of the Congo...
CAGAGCCGGAAGCAGTGCAAGTGCAATAGTCCCTAAAAGTGAGTTCTTGGTTTTCATAGGTTCTCTTTTGTTAATTGGTAATATGATTTCCGTGATTATGAATCTCCTGCAACTCCTCGAAAAAACACAATAAATATAAAAATAATACTCACTTATTCTCCAAATCCGCTCATCATTTTTTAGCGGACGACCATTTTCTCCGTCCACTGCTGTTCTCCTGATGTACAATGAATTATATACATACCTGATTTCCAATTACTTACATTGATCCCAATAGGATCCTCCGAACTGGATCCGAGCTCTTTCCTGAATTTCTTTCTTCCCAGGACATCGGTGATAACGATTGTCAGAGCCCGGCCCGGCTGGGATGGAAGTCCGATGAAGATCCAATCGTCTGCGGGCACCGGGAAAACCGACAGCGCGTTCCCGAGGGGAAAGTCGGTTATGCCGGCCGTCCCCGCAACAATGACCGGTGTGGTCACCTGGTTGTTGGTTTCGTCCGATTCGTTGATCGAATTGTCCTTGTCCACCATTCCGATCAGGAAATACTGACCCGGCGTGAGTGTCGGCTGGACCGTGAATCCGCCTGATATCTGGATGGTTCCCTTGGGACCCAGGGCTCTCGTGGATTCCTCGAACAGCTTTTTATCCCCGGTATCCAGGATCTCGTCAGTTGAAAGGTAATAAGTGAGCTTAACATTGGAAGCCAAAGCATTGCCGCCGTTATAAACAACGGATGTCACCCTGACGTTTGTACGAGGTGTAATGATCAACGGATAAAAGGAAACACTTAGGATCTGGAGATCGGGAGTGTCTCCCTGGATGATCAGGATCCTGGAAGCCATATTATTGCTTTCGTTCGATTCATCGATCTCAGCAGCGGCATCAGCCATGATCAGGGCATACCAGGTTCCGGAGGTCACCTCATCGGGTAAGGCAATATCTTCCCCGTTGATCGAAACCTGAGAACCCGGGTCCAGCGGATCCATGCTTCCGTATGCCAGGAAAAAGTCATTGGCATCAATGGTCAGGTCTTGTGAAAGGTACAGTTGAACCTGGTTGGCAGGAGCCTGGCTGGCCCCGATATTGAGCAAGGTGCACTTAATGTCAATGGAACCACCCGCCGGCACGGTTCCGGGGGTTACGGAAAAATCCTGGATGGTCAGGTCGGGTTTGGCATCACTGGCAACCGTGACGGTGACCTCGTTGGATTTGGCTGATTCCCCGACCGGGGAAGAATACACTGCCGTAACATAAAAAGTATAGGTGCCAAGGGCCAGTTCGGGATCAGAGAACTCAAAGCCGGCAGGGTCGTTGATGGTAGATATCATAGCCGCATTCCGGTAAATCCGGAAGCCGGCCAGTGTTCCCCCTCCGGGCTCGGGTTCCTCCCATGTCAGCCTCACGGTCGTCTGCTCAACCCGGGCCACCAGGTTCCTGGGAGGATTCAGGGCCGGATTGCCCACAACCAGGAGGGTTGAAGCCTGGTTGTTATCCTCAATGGATTCTTCCACAGCACCATCGGCATCGGCAATGAACAAAACCTGCCACTTTCCGTTATTAACGCTTGCCGGAATCGGAATGTCAGTTCCGGTAATATTGACCGATGTTCCGGCATCGATCGAATTAACGGTTGTCGAAGCCAGTTGGCGGTCGCCCGAATCAAACGCCTCATCCGACGACAGGTATACGCGGAGCATGTTCGTACCGGCAGTTGCCGTTCCCCGGTTTTCGACAGTACAGGTCAGATTGACCATACCTCCCGGTTCAACGTTGTCCGGATCAATACCGGGTTGGGTAATGACCAGGTCAGGCCTGGCCGCCCCACCGACGGTTACCGTTACGGAATTGGATGCCGGCGATTCACCTGACGGGTTCTGATACAATGCCGTAACATGATATTTATGGCTTCCATCAGGCAAATTATTGTCGGTATAGGTCAGCAGGTCAGGATCGGTCACGGTGTAGATCAGGACTTGATTCCTGAATACCTTGAAACCATTCAGGGTGCCGTTCCAGGCAGCCGGCTTTTCCCAAATGAGTGTCACATTCCGTCCGGTGAGTGTGGCGGTCAGGTTCCTTGGGGGATTGAAAGTCCCGCCAGATCCAACAGTAAATGTGATGGTTGATCCGGCAGTACCTATGTTGGATATTTTGATGCCTCCGGGAGAACCGTTGCTCAGAAAGTCAGAAGGATTGGTATTATCGTTGAAGGAGGTCCGGCCCACATCGGCGCTGAAGGGAGCCGCGTTGATGTTTCCGTTATACCGGGTTGTCCCGTTGGGGCGATAAACATACACTTCATCGGGCGGTCCCTGAGCATTGCCATCCAGAGATTGGTTCAACCGGTAAATGATCAGCCCGGTCCCGAGCAGGCTGGATTCGAAGCGACCCTCCGCTTTACGGTATTCCAGAACAAAGAATTCCGTTGTTGAGTTGGGTGAAGCGATCTTGTAGGCAGCAAAGGCATCTGAAGACAAGGGCTGAAGGGAATAGTTACCATCAGAGGTTATCGAAGGAATTTGCGAGAACCACTTGCCGTATTTCATCTTCATGTAAGCGCTCATGTGCTGCGGGGGTGTTTGATTATGCGCCATCAGATCCCAGGGCCCAACCGGAGTGATGTCATCGTTTACATAACGATACAGATCCGGAGCCCCGAGGCTATGGAACATCTCGTGGCAGAGGACGCTGACACCCAGGGCCTCCGACAGCTGGAAATTGAAATCATAGACTTGCGCATTCCCGAAAAAAACAACGTAATCTTCCTGCATATTCCAGCAATGAGGCCATAGCAAGTCGCTCCAGCCGTCAGTTCTGCCCTGTATGATGAAACAGACATTGTCCACTTTCCCGTCATCGTTATGATCATAATCGATCCCGCTGGCTTCCACCTGGGTCTTGACAAACAAAGAGGCATTTTTTAACAGGGTCATTTCCCGATCGATATATTGACCATCAGACCGGTAGCCTTCGGAATTGGTGGCCGAATAGGGCTGGTAATAGCGCCTTGAATGACTGTCCTGATAGGAAACAATGGTGGTTCCGCTTGGATTCGGATAGAAGGTCGAGTTGACATCCAATTGGCTTTTTGACACTTCCTTAAAGTACTCCGCCATCGAGACCGCGTTGACACCATTGAATTGCGTTGAATATACGGAAAGGGGTTCGGTGTATTCGTTCTGGTTGTTGAACCGGATAAAGATCACCAGGTTATTGTAGTTGCCGGTCGTTGTAAAATAGCGACCGGATTTCAGGGCCGGTTTCCCGAAGAAGCTGTTGAAGCGTTCCCGGTATTTTTCCGCGCTGATGTTCAAACCGGGCGTCAGCCCGCCAGAGGCAGGATCATCCCGCCCGGGTATCAGCCGGGTCGGCACAAGTTCTTCTCCCTGTTTCGCCGCATAAACGAAATAACCGGTTTCAGGGTCATGAACGATCGTAAAGCGCTGCGCATCATGAAGCCAATGGTAATACTCGTCCCCGGTCGCAAAGCAGTTCAGGAGAGTCCCGTCCGGTTGGGTGACCTGCTGGGGTACGAACTCCAGGTAAGCGGTAAATGCCCTTGTTCCCGCTGACAGAAATGCAGCCGTTATCAGCAACAATCGTAATGTTTTCATAGGTCCTGCGTCCTGGTTGTCAAACTAAAAATAAAGAAAAGCCGGATATCAGCACAAGATTAATTATAATTTTATCCATATATATTAACCTGTGATTATATGAAACCACGTTTTGTAAAACCGGAAATGCCGGTTACGATCCTGGCTCTGTTTTTTTTCGCGAATGCTGTCAATGCACAAGTTACCGAAGGGGAAAAACATCTGCGCAACCTGGCTATTGCCGGTGAATCCGGATGGATTACGGAAAACAACCTGACGATTGCCTTTTCGCAGGTCAGCCTGACGAACTGGGCTGCAGGCGGGCAGAATTCCATTTCGGTCAACGGCCGTTTCAACGGGTTTTACAACTACAAGAAGGAACGCCTGGCATGGGACAACCAGATCGATCTGGGATACGGGTTGCTCAAGCAGGGGAAAACCATCTGGCAGAAAACGGATGACCGGTTTGAACTCCTGTCAAAGGTGGGTTATGGATTTTCCCAAACCTTAAGCGGAGCCGCCCTGGCCAGTTTCAAAACGCAGTTCACCCCCGGCTATTCCAAGCCCGAGGGAGGGGTCAGGATTTCCGACCTGCTCTCTCCGGGCTATTTTCTGGGTGCCATCGGGATTGATTTCAAAAAAGGCGACAATTTCACCCTTTTCGTTTCGCCCGTGACCACAAAAATGACTTTCGTGATCGATGACAGCCTGTCGCTGGTCGGTGCCTTCGGGGTGGTCCGCGGCGAAAATTTCAGGGCAGAGCTGGGAGGATATATCCGGACGATGTTCAAGCATAACCTGATGGAGAATGTGAGTTTCCAGACGAACATCGATCTTTTTTCCAATTACCTAAAAGATCCCCAGTTTGTGGATGTGAGCTGGGAGGTATTGGTCCTGATGAAAATCAACAAGTACCTCTCGGCCAACCTGAACACGCACCTGATTTACGACCATGATATCCAGATCGGAAAGGACACAAATAACGACGGTACGATGGATGATTTCCGCCCGCGCGTCCAGTTCAAGGAGCTGGTGGGATTGGGATTGTCATTCAAAATACCGGCCAAGTAGCTGTTCATGAGTAAATAAAAGTTTGAACAATAAGTAATAAAAAGCGTATATTTAGAAGCAGGTGATGTCATATGCATAACGCTCGTCCAAAACAACACTAAACCATACCTTATGAAAAAGACCGTAGCATTCCTGCTGGCTGCTGTTCTCATCGCGCTTCCCGCACTCCAGGTCAGCGGCCAGGACAAGGATACCGTTCAGCCGTTAAAGAAACAGTATTCTGCCCTTGGCTTGTGGGGCATTGGCCTGAAAGGCACAACCGACGGAGTCGGGTTCGAAGTCATCAAGGGATTCGGAAGCCGTTTGAATATCAGGCTGGGGTATTCTTTCCTCAAGATCCCTTTCACCTATCCCATCGCAATGGAGGGAATCTCAGTTACCGCGACAGCCAACCTGAAATTTGGAGGAGCCAATCTCTTCCTGGATTTTTATCCTGTCAGGAATGTGATCCACCTGACAGCGGGGGTGATGCAGAATGGAATGAAACATTCCGTATCGGTGACTCCGACATCGGAATTCCCCTATGGCGACATCATGGTCCCGGCTTCGGAAATGGGCACTGTGGAAGCCGTGATCACACCGAAACTGAAATTCTCACCTTATGTCGCCCTGGGTTTTGGCAACACTTTGTCGAGGGAACACCGGGTGAGTTTTAATTTTGAAATGGGGGCTCTCTATCACGGGGCTCCGCAGCTTGACCTCGCCGGCACTAAAATGCTCAGCCCGATGGCCAGCGAGAACAACGAACAGGTCATTATGACCGCCATAGCTCAGTACCAGTGGTACCCTATGATATCCATGCAATTATCTTTCAGGATCATTTAAAGTCTTATCTCCATGAAAAAACTCAAGATTCTCTTCGCATTTGCAACAATTCTTGCCTTTGCAGGTCCTTCCTGCGATAAATTCAGCCTGAATCCTGACGACCTGGATATTACCCTGGACATGAGTATAATTAAAACCACCATCACCGTTCAATTTCTTGATGCGGCCAGTGGGGAGCTCGTCGGATTCGATGATGGGAAGCAAGTCCTGATCAATGTGTTCGGTCCTGACAGCCAATGGGTGGTGAATACTACGGGGAACCGGCGGAATCAGTTCCTCTCCGCAGCCGGCTATATGACTGCCGGTTTCGATCCGTACAATGCCAAGCCAACTCCTAATGATCCGGTCGAACTGACCCTGGTGGCCAACCTCGACGGATATGTTCCGACCTCGCTGCCGATCTCCCTCATAAGCGAAGGAAGCCATGATTTTGTCGTCAACATGGTCAATGTTGAGGCTCCGCCTGAAGGGGTTTCGGTTGACCGGTTAGCCGACGTGGGATCTACGAGCGACGGGAGAGTAAATGAAAATATTGAGATTAACACGGCAGGCAACGAGGTGAACATCAAGCTGAATGAAGGAACCGAAATACGTGACGAAGCCGGCCAGCCGCTGCAGGGCAAGCTGGACGTGTCAGTCGCCTACTTCAATCCAACAAAGGCTCAAGCCTTGTCGTGTTTTCCCGGAGGATTGAGCGTTCAGGTCAGCAATGAAAGTGGCACTAAAGAAAGCGGGGCTTTCTTCTCGGCCGGTTTTGTGGCAGTCGATATAACGGACGAGAATGGAAAGCAGGCTTCTACGTTCGGTGGCGGCAACATGGAGATGGACCTTGCCGTTGACGGGAAGATCATCAATTACGAAACCGGTGAACCCGTTCAGGCAGGCGACCGGGTGCCTATTTGGAGTTATGACGATAAGACGGGAGAATGGGCTTTTGAGAAATACACCTACCTCACCCTGGCGCCCGACGGCCTGAGGGCAACCGCCCATATGCAGCATTTAAGCTACTGGAATCTCGACTGGCTGAATGTGGCCTGTGCCATGGTTGAACTATATTTCACGACCCAGGATCCCGCCCTGGCACAGCAATGGGCCTATAACTTGTGGTTCAAGGCCATATTGAGCGCTTCCGAGGAAAATCGTACGCAGGGTTATTTCTCGGGTTTTCCCGAGCTGACCGGTACAAGGACCGACTTAAATACCGAAGTATTGCAGGGTGTCCCGTTGTACAGGGAGGTCATAGTCAGTTTCTATGACCAGCCAGGCACCACGCCCCTCTGGAACCTTCCGGGTCCCGTCACCATCAACATATCCGGCAACACGGCGATTGAAGTTCCCCTTACTCCCAATCCCAATGCAACAGGGAGCGGGGGAACCCAAACCCTGACCATAACTTTTAACGTGACTATTTTTTGCACCGATCAGGGAGCTTCGGCAGTGATACCGGATGGCACTCTCCTGAGATACAGAAAGAAAGGCGAAACAACCTGGGGTACCATTACGGCTACGGGCGGAACAGTGACCATTGCCGGATTGCAGCAGAACCAGATGTATGAAGTCCAGGCTTTATACGACGGTGAATGGGTGCCAACACCCGTATATGAATACTTCGTTGAATCTTCGTCATCAACGGTGCTGACCAAGGACCTCCATTTTGAGATCGTGTGCGGTGGTTGACCCAAAAACTGAGAATCAGACAAGTCCGGGCTTTTTAGTCCGGACTTTTTTTTATTTTCGGCTGATCTTTTCCGTAGACTTGATGCTCATCGGGATGGTCATCGGGGCTGGCAATTCGGAGGATTCGACCGAGATCACCCCGGAGATGGTAGTGACGCCTTCTCCTTTGCTGATCAGGCCCGTAACCGGATCGAGGGAATAAGTGCCTTCCTTGCCCCCTGCCAGTTCATAGGTCATGTTCATTCCCTGAAGTTGCATGCCTGCCGAAGGATCCGCCTGGGTAATCTGGGTAACAACCTTGATGTCATTGGTGCCCTGTTTGTTGCCCAGGAATGTGTATTCAGTGGCGGTATTGAATACAACCATCTGTTCCACCTTTTCCTGGGTTGACCATTTGAATTTTGGTTTAACCGGGCTCTCGGGAAAATTAAAATAGAAGAATCCGCCCACGGATTTGGCAAAGCCTTCCGGCGTAGCGCCGATATTGGCAGAGGTCTGTACCAGCTGGCCAGCTAAATTCCCCATCTCTGCCATGGCCTTGCTGATCTTTTCCTCCATCCCTTCGGGGGCTACCACATCGGTCACGGCACCTCCCCGGGAGAGGGTGAATAAATAAGTTTCATTCAGGGTCAATGTCGACATTTTAGCATAATCCGGTACCTCCTTGTCTGTTGCGGAATTATATGTAACGTCCCCCATCGGCGTTTTGGAATCCATAATCAGCTCGATCAGCGTGCCTGACAGGCGGAAGGAGCCGTCTGCGTTGGCCTCAATCACTTTAAAATGGTAAGACATGGTGGTTTCCATTGTCATGGTATTGGTTTGACCCATGACCTCCTGTGCGATATCCTGGGCAACGGCCGTCGTATAGGTAAACTCATCACCCGGTTTCAACAGGTACCCAAGCTGCACTTTTTTAGCTTCAGCCTGGAAGGAGATAGCCGCCAGCATGGCAGCTGCTAATAAGGTCGGAGTAAGTTTCATGATAAATAACTTTTAAGTTTCAGGCAATAAGATCATTCAATTGCCGGTATGTTACAATCCCGATCCGAATATCGGATTAATTGGTGACAAAAAACTGTTTATTCCTGATTTTCAGTTGGCCGGTTTGTTCGGGTTTACTAAGCGGAAAACCCGCCAGGTATTGCTACCTGCCGGGTTTGTCTGCTTGGAGCCAAGGCCGGGAATCGAACCCGGAATGGCGGTTTACGAAACCGCTGTTATACCGTTTAACTATCTTGGCCAGAGGCGGCGGCAAATATAGAAACGATTTTTATTTTCGCCAAAGGATTTGGTTTTCCGCGAAATAATGTATTTTCGCTGAAAATCTGCAAGAAGATGAAATCAACGCGAATCGCCGTTCTTGCGGATGTCCCGTTCACCTGCTAACCGGGACATCCGTCCCGCGCTGCACTGGCAGCAACAATCCATTCTCCATACTTTTATTTTATGACCTGGTCAAAATGAAAAACCGGTTAGCACATAATAAGACATTAGATTATAAACTGATAAAAAAAGATCTCTGGGAATCCATCGCCGGAACGCAAATGGATTTCACCCAGGGTAAGATCGGAAGGGCAGTATTTCTGCTGTCGGTCCCCATGGTGCTCGAGATGTTAATGGAATCGGTCTTCTCGATCGTTGACATCTATTTCGTTTCCAAGCTGGGATCCGATGCCATCGCCACAGTCGGTATCACTGAATCGCTCATTACCATCGTTTACGCGATCGGAGGCGGATTGGCCACAGCCACGACCGCCCTGGTTGCACGGAGGATCGGGGAAAAACACCAGGAGGAGGCATCCAGGACCGCATTCCAAGCGATCGTCACCGGTATCTTGGTTTCGCTGTTGATCGCGATTCCGGGAGTTATCTGGAGTCCTGACCTTCTCCGTTTGATGGGAGGCAATGAAGAGATGCAGAACGGCCTGTCGGGTTATACAAAAATCATGCTGGGTTCCAACGGCATCATCATCGTGCTGTTTATCATCAATTCCATCTTCCGCAGTTCAGGGGATGCCGCCATGTCCTTCAGGGTCCTTCTGACAGCCAACCTGATCAATATCGCGCTTTGTCCGGTCCTGATACTCGGCCTCGGGCCGTTCCCGGAACTGGGCATCCGGGGCGCCGCCCTGGCAACGGTGATCGGGCGCTCATCAGGGGTAGTGCTTCAACTTTTTATCCTGATCAGGGGCAAGCGGAGGATCCGTCTCAGCCGTTCCGTAATCCGCTTTGAACCGCGAATCATCTGGAAGATCATCCGGATCAGCCTGGGCGGGATTGGACAATCCCTGGTCGCCACCACGAGCTGGATCCTGCTGGTACGGATCATCGCTACGTTCGGAAGCGCCGTGGTTGCAGGCTACACCATCGCCATCCGGGTGGTCATCTTTGCCCTGCTTCCGTCCTCCGGGATCAGCAACGCGGCTGCCACGCTTGTCGGGCAGAACCTGGGAGCGGGACAGCCGGGAAGAGCTGAGCGGTCGGTCTGGATCACTTCGAGGATCAACCTGATATTCATGAGTTTGCTGGGATTTGTCATGATTTTGTTCACGGGATTTTTTATCCGGTCATTCATCCAGGATGGCGCAGTCATCGGTCCGGGTGTCCAGGCATTGCGTATCATGAGCATCGGTTTTCCTTTTTACGGTTTGGGAATGGTGATGATCCAGTGTCTTAACGGAGCCGGGGACACCGCTACACCCACGAAGGTATTCCTTCTGTGCTTCTGGATGATCGAACTGCCGCTGGCATGGATATTATCCAGGTTTGCTGGTTATACCGGAGTGTTTATCGCCATAGTGCTGGCCGAATCCACGATGACCCTGATCGCCTTTTACCTTTTCCGCAAGGGGAAATGGAAACTTAAAAAGGTATAACTTTAAGGGTATGAAAGCCGGGTGGCTGATCATGGCATTGATCGGGATAATGGTTATCCTGTCAACCGGATCCTGCAAAAAAGATCCTGTCAATCAGCCACCCGTGCCTTTCTTTTCGATCACGCCCGATTCAGGCGACACGGAAACCCTTTTTGCTTTGGATGCAACGGGATCTCACGACCCGGAAGACCCGGATTCAGTTCTCGAGTACCGCTGGGATTATGACGATGACGGCATTTACGACTGGCTCTTTGTGAGGACCCTCGTAAACATCCATAAATATTCTGCCCCGGGGCTTTATACGGTGCGCCTCCAGGTACGGGACAGTGAGGGAGCCACCGCATCCGTGACACGGCAATTGCAGGTCGGACAGGGCAATGCCTATCCATTGACACCTTTTGCGCCCAATCCGGGCGACAGCTCGAACAATATCCTTTTCGGAGGAAGGCTTTCCTGGGTCGCCCTTGATCCCGATGACGATCACCTCACCTTTGATCTTTACCTGGGTTCCGGACAAGATCCTCCCCTGATTGAGAAGGACCTGCCGGCGGACCAGTATTTCCCCTCAGGACTGGTCCCCGGACTGCAATATTTCTGGAAGGTCGTTTCAAGGGATCCCGGAGGATTGACAGCTACTTCGCCTGTCTGGCGCTTTTCAATCCATTCAGGGATCTATATCCGGGACACCCTGACTGATCCCCGTGACGGACAGAAATATCCTGTCATTTACCTGAACCAGACCTGGTGGATGGCCCGGAACCTTAATTATGACCGCCCCGGAAGGTCCCTGTGCTATGATAATGATCCGGTCAACTGTGACCAATACGGACGGCTTTACACCTATTCCTCCGGTGATACGGTTACCTGTCCGCCAGGTTGGAGAATCCCGGGTGAACAGGACTGGTATTTGCTGGAGCAGTCGCTCGGGATGATCCGCTACCCCAACATACCATCGGGCTGGATGGGCAATGACCAGGCCTACCAGATGATGGAAGGCGGTACGTCGGGTCTTGATCTCCAATTTTCGGGGTATGCCGACTGGGACAGGAATTGCTATTTTCTGAATGAAAAAGCATTCTTTGCCCCGGGTTATTATGGAAGGATGATGATCCGCAATTACGGGAAAATCTATATTGACAGCTGGCGCAGCGATACTTTCAGGGAGGTTGAGTATACCGCGGTCCGTTGCATCAAGTGAGGACACCCAGCTTTTTCAGCTCCTTCCTGTGGTAATCGATAGTTTGCCTGATACCGTGCCTCTCCTTTAACAGCTGCGACAATTCCCATCCCTCGCGGATCGCTTCCTTGTCAAAATTCTCCAGAACGATATATTGGAAGGATTTTCCATTGAACCTCACTTTAATGGATTCCAGGTAGTTATCGGCAATGAAGGAAATAATTCCGGCATCTGTGCCTTCGCGAAAATCGATGGTTTCCCATTTGTCTTCCATGTCTTCCACTTTCCGGTTCCAGGGATCACCCAGCGGGATGGTGTCAGAGACCACATAGCTGTCCCTGTTATAGACCCGGATGGAAACATGATCGATCCAGGCCTTGCCGTAATAATGGCTGGTCAACCAAATTTCACCCTTTTCATTCAGATTGATCTTCAGGAAAATACGATTCCAGGAGTTATTCACTGTCTGGTTCTTGTGTTCGTAGAAGCCTGGCAGGCCGGCTTCCCCGGGTGTGAAAAGGAAGTTGCGGGTAAGCGGCCGGATGCGCGCATCCACGCCGGCCTCCAATTCTTCACTGGCGGCTATGACCTGCCTGTGGTATCCGGTCGCAATGGAATCCCTTTTCCGCATGGCCTGCCCCACGATCCTAAAATCATTTGCATTCCAGACGATCATCGAATCCAGCAACTCCATGGCTGTGGTATATTCATGGTTTTCCAGAAGCAAACCGACCCGCTGGAAATCCCCTTCAGCCTTTTGCGAGGCACCTGACCGGCAGGAGGCCGAAACAAGCCATATCAGAAGGATGCTGAAGCCAGTGAACGCGTGTTTCATTATTGCTTTTTTATCAAAAGTAACGGTTTAAACCATTGGTTTATTCATCGATCTAAACCCGTGTCGGCAAATTCGCTAAATTGCCCTCCATTTTTCCAGCATGGCCAGATCTTTTTCAAAAAACATGATCATCTGTATTCTTGCCTGCCTGGCCGGGGCTTGCTCAGATGAATTCAATCCCAACTTACCATCGGTGCCAACGCCGGTCCTTTATGGGGTCATCAATCCGGCCGACGGCCAATACTCGGTCAGGCTGACCCGGACTTTCATCGGAACAGGTGATGCGTACGACATGGCAAGGAAAGCCGATTCCCTGTATTACCACGGGGCACAAGTTTTTCTTGAGACAAGGGACCTGTCAGGCAACCTCCTGGAACGGACTGAGTTGAAAGAAACAGTCATTGGAGACCGGGCTGCCGGTGTTTTTGCCGAAACACCGAACATCGTTTATCAAACCGATGCATCGCACCTACACCTTACACCAGGTTATTTCTCATCGCGGGGGCTGCCTTACAAGATCAATCTCTCGGTCAGGGCCGTGGTTCCCGGGCAGGGCGATACCATTCAATCGACCACCCGCCTGCGCAGCGTCCCCCGGATAACGAAACCCCAGTACTACATCACAAAGGTTTATCTTTATTCCGAAGAACCCTTCAGCATGGCCTGGATGGACAGCAACGGAGAGAGCTATTTCGAAATCCTGATAAGGATGCGGTATACGGATTTTTTGTATGACGATGAAAGGGACAGGGTTGCCGAATGGGTGCTGACGGGAGTGGCTACAAACGAGACTTCCTTCAGTGGAGGGGAACAAGCGGCCTATTCCTATTATTTCCGCCCCGAGAACTTTTATTCCCATCTGAGATCGGTCATTCCCGAGGATCCTGAAGTAGAGGCCAGGGTAGCCCGGGATATCGACTTCATGATCCTTTCAACCAACGAGGACCTGGAGTTTTACCGGCGGGCCTATGAGATTTCCGATGATTACCGCGGATCCGGTTATTCCAATATCACAAACGGACTCGGCTTGTTTACAACCTATTCGGCAGCCGGTATTTACGGGCTTCAGTTCGGCCGGGTTGAGCTCGACTCGCTCGCCGGAGGTAAGTACACGAAACACCTGAAGTTCAAGAACTGGTAGACGGACCCTTTGGGCTAAAAGAACAAACTTCACCAGTCACGAGTCACGAGTCACGATTCACGAGTCACGAGTCACGAGTCACGAGTCACGATTCACGAGTCACCAGTCACTCATCACCACGCAATGCACCACCTTCACGTCGGTGAGCATTCCATCGCAGCGGCCCTTGACGGCAACCTGATCACCCGGTGATAAAGAATCCAGTACAACCGATTGGCGGACCGCCTGCAGGCTGTCAATTGTGCAGGTTACACCGAACAATGGATCGAGGAAAATGAGGGCCATGTTCCCCCACCCGACCTTTTCCACCCACTCGAGGCGCCCCCTGACTTCCAGGATTTTCCCGGCATATTTCGCCATGGCTTCCGGTTCGTCCGTTTCAAATTCGTGATACAGATCTCCGGCTTCAATCCTGTAGTCCGTCTTTTGCCGGAGCATATCGGGATGCCCGGTACGGAAGATATAGAGATAGCCGGCCAGGCTCGCAACCGCGATCACGACCGGGGCAGATATCAGTATTTTGTACTTTAGTTTCAACGCCGGATCAATGCTTTCGACTGAAATCGATCACAGGTATAAACCCCAGGGCAAGCCCTGGGCCCCTCTTCCGCTGTAGAACAGGGGAAAATTTTACCTTCCGGCTTCGCCGGGATTGTTCGACTTCCAATTTTTCCTGCACTTCGTTTGAAAAAATTGAGTCTCACGAATAAATTTGTGATTAAAGTAACTACATTACGCTGACTCTCCAAACCCTATCATAAAACCTCAAGGACCATGAAAAACTTGTTAACAGGGCAGGGCCGCCTGATCCTGATGGCTCTGGTTGCCGGAATTCTTCTGACAGGTTGCAAGAAACCCGATACTTCAGGATGGGAAAGGAAAAAATCTCCCATCATGACCCGCTGGGCGGAATCCGTGGAGCCCGGAAGCACATGGACGGAGTATCCCCGGCCGCAAATGAGACGAAACAACTGGAAGAATCTCAACGGCTTGTGGGATTATGCCATCACCCAGGCAGATTCCGGCATTCCCGTGTCCTGGGACGGCAAGATCCTGGTTCCCTACCCTGTCGAATCGGCTTTGTCCGGCGTGATGAAGAAAATCACGCGGAATGAAAGGATCTGGTACAAGAGGACTTTATCCATAGGGGCAAAGCTCAGGAATCAGAGGGTCATTTTGAATTTTGAAGCCGTGGACTGGGAAACGCATGTTTACATCAACGGCAAGGAGATCGGCACTCACCGGGGTGGATATGATCCTTTCAGTTTTGACATTACCGATTATATCGAGCCGGGAGTCAGGTATGACCTGGTTGTTTCGGCCTGGGATCCCTCTGATGAAGGGTACCAGCCAATAGGCAAACAAACCATCAATCCCAGGGGGATATGGTACACCCCCTCTTCAGGGATCTGGCAAACCGTGTGGCTGGAAAAAGTCTCGAAATACCATATTACCGATTACAAGGTTGTGACGGACATCGATCAATCCCAGGTCGATTTGATGGTCCAAACGAATGACCGGAGAGCCACGGACGACATTGAGGTCAGGGTTTTTTCTGATTCCAGGAAACTCCTCGCTACGGAAAAAGGCAAGCCGGGTGAGGAGATCTCCCTGAAAATGGATGATATGCGCCTGTGGTCCCCTGAGGATCCCTACCTGTATGATCTGGAAATCAGGTTCCTCCACCGCAATACGGTGATGGACAGGGTGAGGGGTTATTTCGGCATGCGGAAGGTCAGCCTGGGCAAAGACGACAGGGGCATCACCCGGATAATGCTGAACAACAGGTTTCTTTTTCAGAATGGTCCCCTCGACCAGGGCTTCTGGCCGGATGGGCTCTATACGCCTCCTTCGGAGGAAGCCATGGCGTACGACCTGGAAATGCTGCAGAAGATGGGCTTCAACATGCTCCGCAAGCATGTGAAGGTTGAACCCCGCAGGTTCTATTACCTGACCGACAAAATGGGACTCCTCGTCTGGCAGGATATGCCCAGCATGTTTTACGGCGTTGCCGGATCATCCGGTCTTCAGGACAAGCTGGCAGAGGCCAGGCAGAATTTTGAAATGGAGTTGACCGAACTGGTTAATGAACATAGCAACCATCCTTCCATTATCATATGGGTGCCTTTCAACGAGGGTTGGGGTCAATATGACGCCGTGCGAATTGCAGGTTATGTCAAGACCCTCGATCCCACAAGGCTTGTCAACCATGTCAGCGGCTGGAATGACGAGGGTGCCGGGGATATCAAGGACATACACAATTACCCCTTGCCCATGTCCCCGCCGGCTGAGGAGAACCGCGCCATCGTGCTGGGAGAGTTCGGCGGCCTGGGATTAATGACGCCGGGGCACATGTGGCAAGAGGAAAACTGGGGCTATGAGAAAATGCAGGATGTCCTCGCCCTGCTGCAGAAATATGAGGATTTTTATACTGAGGTGCGGAAACTGGCCATGGATCCGGGTCTGAGCGCGGTTGTCTATACCCAGACAACGGATGTCGAGACCGAAGCCAATGGCCTGATGACCTATGACCGCGACCGGGTGAAAATGGGTGCTCAAAACATCGCCAATGCCCACAAAGGGATCATCTCCAGTTCCGTCGGCCAAAACAACCAGAATGATAGCCTGAAAAAATGAATATGGGAGCAAAAAAGTTTTCCATCAGGGCCCGGATCCTGAGTTTCAAATACGCTTTCCGAGGACTGGGACATCTGCTCCGGGAAGAGCATAATTCATGGATCTATGTGGCGATCATTGTATTGGTTATTCCTCTCAGCATAATCCTAAAACTATCCCTGACGGAATGGGCCCTTGTGTGCCTGTCCATCGGCATAGTCATCTCGGCGGAGATATTCAACACGGTCATCGAAAGGGTGAGCGACAAGGTATCCCCGAAATTCGATCCCGTGATCGGTAAAATCAAGGACCTCGGCGCGGCGGCGGTCTTAGTGACAGCCATCGCAACTGCGGTGGTCGGGCTGATCATTTTCCTGCCGAAGATCCTGGCGTTATAGTGTTGCCGGATTTCAAAAAGCTGACAATTCAATTTCATCCACGAACAACCAGCACGGATTCCCTGCTCCGCCATGACCGGGGGGACAAACCTTCTGACCCAGGGCGGTGACACGGATGTACCTCGCCCTGAAGGATTTCTCAATGGCAAATTCCTTGTGGGCTTCCTTGTACTGATCCCAGGGCACTTCATTGACCGAACGTCCGGCACTTTGCCAGAAATGCCCATCAGCAGAATAGTCAAACGCAACTGCTCTCGGAAGGAAAATCCAGCTATCCGTGCCATTAAGAAAATCGGCGCCAATTCTGGAAAATTCCTTGCTCTCACCCAGATCGATCTCCGCCACCATGTCATTCCCCTGCCAACCCAGCCATTCGCCATTGGAATAATCGGGCTCGGAGAGCCGGCCGTCCACGAGGACAATCTGGTTTTTCCCGGGATATTTGGGACTGGGCGGTTGAATGTAACGGATTGAGAATGCCGACTTCAACAGGTTCACTTCCCTCTCGAAGCTTTTTACCCCGCGGCCGTCTATGGCAATTGCCCTTATCCTGGCCGACTGATCGAGAATGAATGGTTGGGTGTACACAGGTGAATCCGGATCCGGTTCGGATCCGTCGAGCGTATAATGGATAGTATGGGATGGCAGGTCACTGGTCATGGATATCTGAACGGAATCCAGAAAAGCACCGCTTCCGGGCTTGATGGATAATTCCGGGAGGCGCTTGTGAAGGCCGATGTAGCTCAATGAAGGTGAATTGCGCGATTGGAGGATCCTGAACCTGATTTTAGATGAGGTTACCGGCAGGAACCGGACCAGGCGGCAGGCCCCGACTGTGGTTGCACGGGTGATTTCCCGCCAGCGGTCATCCTGCCAGGTTTCAATGGAAAACTGTTCTATTCTTTGCCCAAACTCGATATTCTCACGGACCTGCAGGCAATCCAAGGTCCTTTCTTCCGGCAGTTCGAATTCAATCCATCCCATGGTTTCCCCACGGTTTGCCATCCAGAACCTGTCCCTTCCGGGCAACAGAACATGTTCTGCTTTGGTACCCAATGCGGTACTGCTCGCCTTAACAATGGAGCCCCCGGCCAGGTTTTCCAGGAAGATGGCATCCCGGACCTCCCTGAATCCCTTCAGGGTAGCCGCATCATTTTCATGGATAAGGCCCCGTTTGTCGGGCGGAACATTCAGCAACAGCAGGGAATTTTGCCCGACTGAGGCGAACCAGATGTCGAGCAGTTTCTCGGGGGTTTTGACCCGCTGATCCTGCGCAGCATGATAAAACCATCCCGGCCTGATGGAAACGTCCACTTCCGA
>Ga0172375_10005841_pt1 | contig 17535 bp, 23 predicted proteins | sample LakKiv1m_FD_114537 | JGI IMG/M metagenome (GOLD analysis project Ga0172375, IMG submission 114537) | Freshwater microbial communities from Kabuno Bay, South-Kivu, Congo - kab_092012_11.1m | ecosystem: Environmental > Aquatic > Freshwater > Lake | place: Democratic Republic of the Congo...
GCACCAATCACATCCACATACACCTCAAACAAGGTGCGGTCATAAGCATAAATCAGCACATCATCCATCTTGCCGTTAAAGTAGTTAGGTGTCGCCCCTGCCCGGCCAACAAACACCGACCCGCCTGTTACCGACCACAAAGACAAGGCCGGTGACGACACCAATCGGCCATCCACATAAAAACTGGCATTAACCCCGTCATACGACACCGCCACATTAGTCCACTCTCCCGCCGATATACCAGCCCCGCTACTCGTCACCACCGACCCTCCCACCGGCCCGAAACTTAGCTCCCCTCCGCTCGTCATCTGGAAGGTATAACCGTTCGTGTGTGGTTGTGACACAATCGCATAATTACCCAAAGAAGACACATAAATCCAGGCCGAGACCGTCATCGCCCCACCCATCTGAAACCGCCCATGATTACCCAGATCAACATAGTCGTTGCTTCCATCAAACAGCAAGGCATAGTTGTCATTACCCGCCACCCATTGGCTGTTGTCACTCGGAAAATTCACCAACGCCGCCCTGGTATAGTTTTCCAGTCTGTTCATCGTCTGCAAACCGGAACCATCATCAAATCCCAATTTCACTACTGGCTTACCTCTTTCCATCGCATAAGCCAACGACCCCTCATCTCTCGCTCCTGAAAACACTCTTACTTCATCAATCGAACCGTCCAGATAACCGGCATAACTGCCAGCCCCTGTTTTAGTCACCCCTAAGTAAAAATCAGCCACCGTATCACTCAACGATGTCCCCACCGACGAAGCACTTCCCTCCCTAACCCCATTCACATATAAATATATTGTGCCCGGACTGGTTGCGTCATAGTAACCCTGCAACAAGTACCAAACATTAGGCAAAATCTGAGTCACTCCCGTTGCTGTCTTAACCGCCGCCGCTGTCCCGTCAGGTGACACCTGGAACTTGGGCCACGTCCTACCATCTGCATCCGCCTGAATTATCAATCGATAACTCCTTATATCAATCGTCTCATCCCACTTAGCCACTACCGTCTGAAACACACTCGCTGATGCCGACACCGTATCAAACTTCACCCATGCCTCTACCGAAAAACTCCCCGTCTGAGAAAAAACAGCCGTATCCAAAGCTATTCCATAATCATCAACACCGTCAAACTCGGCTTTTCTCCCATATTTGGCTTCTGCCCCAATCCCCGTCTTCGTCCCCGTCGCCCCACTTCCCGTCGTTGTCAACGTCAAATCATTAACTCCCACCCGATCCTTAATCAAAGTCGTCCCATCCCCTTGCACACTCTCAAAATCGTAATAAACCACCGGTTCATCCCACACACTCCAATCAGCCTGTACTATCCCTGCCCAACCAAAAAACCACCAAAAAAACACCAAATATCCCAACACCTTTCCAATCCTGTTTTTCCCACATTCCATCTAGATCTAAGTATATCACCGTCGGCCATCACTCCACCAGTGCTTTAACCGCAGACAAGGGCAACAGTACACACTTCATCCTCCCCGGATTCACCTCCCCCATTAACTCAACCACCACCTTCCCATCAAGATCCCTCACCTCATCAATCTTCATACCTTTAACCTTCTCACTTAACATCGAAGCCGCCGCTGTTGATAATGCACACCCCACCCCCTTAAACCGTATCTCTCTAATCACTCCCTCGTCCACCTTGGCATAAAACTCAATCATATCTCCACACGTTGCATTACTTTGTTTGCTAACTTTATTAGCCCCCTTAAGATCACCAAAATTCCTTGGGTTTCTAGCATGATCAATAATTTCTTCTGAGTATTCCATTATCTTTTCCTAAATACTTTTTTAACTTCCACCAACTTCTCTATCAAGTAATCAATCTCCGCCCTGGTGTTATATACATAAACACTCGCCCGCGCTACCGCCATCTCTCCCAGGCTCTCCACCACTGGAGCTCCACAATGCTGACCGCTCCTAATCGCAATCCCAAAACTATCTAGTACTTGGGCCGTATCGTGAGCGTGTATACCGGACAAATTAAAGGTAATCACCCCCGCCCGTTTTTTGTAATCCCCCGTGCCATACACTTCTGCCTTACCCTTTATTTTCTCTAGAGCATAATCCACCAGATCTTGCTCGTGCTTCCACACCTCGTCCATTCCTAAGTTTTCAAGATAGTCTACCGCCGCTCCCAGTCCCACCATTCCTGCCATGTTTGGAGTGCCTGCCTCAAACTTCCATGGCAACTCATTCCACATGGCTTTATCAAGCTCAACTCGTCCAATCATGTCCCCGCCATACAAAAACGGTGGCATCTCCTCAAGTATCTCCCGTCTCCCCCACAACACTCCTATTCCAGTTGGTCCCAACATCTTGTGCCCAGAGAACACCAACCAATCAATCCCCATTTTCCCAACCTCAGTCCGCATCACTGGTACACTCTGAGAACCGTCAATCAAGATCTTCGCCTTAGTCTTTGTTCGAACCATCTTAACAATTCTCTCAAGCGGGCTTACCGTTCCTAACACATTAGATACGGCTGTCATTGCCACCAGCTTTGTTTTCCCTCCCAAAGCCTGCTCTAAACTCATCACTCTCACTCCCTGAAACTCCCTTCTCTCTCCACCTCTCATCCTTATCTCACCCTCCTCGTCTACATCCACCACTCGTAGCACTGCTCCCTTTTTCTGACACAACATCTGCCAAGTTACTAAGTTAGAATGATGTTCCATCAAGGACACCACCACCTCATCTCCCTTACCGATATTTTTCTCCCCCCAACTGTACATCACCAGATTTATCGCCTCGCTCGCATTGCGCACAAAAATTATCTCTTTCTCGTCATTACTCCCTATAAATCTAGCTATCTTCAAACGAGCATTTTCAACCATACTCGTCGCTTCTTCGCTTAAAGTATGAATCCCTCTGTGCACATTAGCGTTATGATTCTCGTAATAATCAACCATTGCATCAATCACCTGTTTTGGTTTTTGAGTCGTTGCCGCATTATCCAGATAGACTAGAGGACAACCATTAATCTCTCTTTCTAATATCGGAAAGTCCTCTCTAAGCTTATTTACATCAAACATGTCAAAATTCTACCACTCTATTAACACATATCCCGCAATATAGGCATTACCTCAATACACGGCGTTTTCCAGCTATGATTCTCATATATATACTTGCTTATTTTTCCCAAGTTAGATTTCGTGGTTTTCAAGCTCATCAACACCACTTCTTCACCCTCAACTCTTTCATCCTTGTACATTAAGTACATTGGTAATATCTTCGCCGTACCGCACAATTCATTATCCAGCAAGTAATCACAGATTCTTTTTGCCTCCTCATCAGTTGGACATGGAATATTCACAATCACTGGATCCAAACTATCACTACTCACCCCCAAATTATATCAAACAAGTCGACTCAAGAATCCTTCCACAATCATTTTTTCCGCATTTTTCCTGCAAATTCCCCGCGCCGATAAATAAAATGCCTCCTCTTCATTAATCCTACCTACCGTCGCAGCATGAGACGCCTTTACTTCGTTTGCCATTATCTCCAATTTAGGCTCAGCTACCGCGCTTGATTTTCCATCCAACACCAATAGTTTCATCTCCAAAAAATCCTCTACTCCCTGAGCTTGCTTGGCTATTCTAATCAAACCAGACACTTTCACCCTGGCTCCATTCTTGGCTATCCCCCTCACTACCACCTTTCCATAAGTTCTACCCACCTTATGATCACTCACCACATCTAGCTGATACTCACCCTGATCCTCTCCCCGAACTATCACCACCAACTCCTTTTCCTCACCTTCATTTAGAAACACTAAATTAATCCTCCGCACTCCTGGTTTTCTTATCACTACTCGCCTCATCCTACACTCCCCTCCATCTCTAAATTAACCAGCCTATTCATCTCTATTGCGTACTCAAATGGAATCTCTTTCATCACTGGCTCCAAAAACCCGTTAACAATCATCGCCTCGGCCTCATGCTCTGATATACCTCTACTCATCAAGTAAAACAACTGTTCCTCTCCGACCTTACTCACCGTCGCCTCATGTTCCAAGTTAACTTCATTCTCCCAAATCCTGTTTACCGGATAAGTGTCAGATCTACTTTTATCATCCAGGATTAATGCATCACAAACCACCTTTGACTTAGCCCCACTCGCTCCCTTACTCATCTGGACCATACCTCTATAGCTCGCCCTTCCTCCATCCTTACTAATCGACTTACTAATAATCCGACTACTAGTCTTGGGAGCCAAATGAATCATCTTTGCTCCGGCATCCTGATGTTGTCCTTCACCCGCCCAGGCAATTGACAGCGTCTCGCCCTTAGCTCCTTTTCCGGCCAAGATACACGCTGGGTACTTCATTGTCAGTCTTGCTCCTAAGTTTCCATCAATCCATCTCATCTCACCATCCTCGCCTACCCAAGCTCTTTTTGTTACCAAATTAAACACATTCTTGTACCAATTCTGCACTGTTGTGTACTGACACCTTGCCCCAGCCTTAACCACAATCTCGACTACTGCCGCATGCAAAGATCCAGAGGTATAAGCAGGCGCGGAGCAACCCTCCACGTAGTGCACTTTTGCTCCCTCTTCTACCACAATCAGCGTCCGCTCAAACTGACCGGCATTCTCACTATTAATCCGAAAATATGCCTGTAGAGGTAAATCAACCTCAACTCCCCTGGGCACATACACAAACGATCCACCACTCCACACTGCCGTATTAAGTGCCGCCAGCTTGTTGTCCCCCAAAGGTACTACTGTCCCAAAATATTTCCTCACAATATCCGGATATTGCTTTAAACCCTCATCCATACTCAAAAAAACAACCCCTTTTTTCGCCAATACCTCTTTCAGCGACCCATAAATCACCTCACTGTCCCACTGACTCTTAACCCCGGCCAGATACTCCCTTTCTGCCTGAGGTACTCCAATTTTTTCAAATGTTGCCTTAACTTCTTTAGGCACCTCATCCCAACTCCTTACCTCCTTCATCTTTGGTCTCAGGTAATAATGAATCTCATCAAATTTGATTGCCCCAATATCACCACCCCACTTAGGGATTGGCATCTCCTCAAACCTCTTCAAGGCCGACAGTCTCATCTCAAACATCCATTTAGGTTCACTCTTCCTCTTTGATATATGTCTTACCAGCCTCTCTGTTAAACCCTTCTTACTTTTTATCTCATACTCAATCTCATCTGCCTGTCCAAGCCGATACCTAGCATCTAGCTCTCCAAGATCCTGGGTACTTTCTTGTTTTACCTTCGCAAACCTAGTCATCTTCTTCCTCTTTCACATATCTAGACAATTTCTCATCCGCCTTCATCATTCTTTTCCTCTCCTCTGTCAAATTCCCTCCAAACTTCTGATCAATTATCTCTGTTAACTCCGTCATTTGCTCATCACTCACCTCCCGTCCACTCTTGCCAGCCATATACACCAACAGATTTAACTGGCTAATATCATTACCTAACTGTCTTCTTTTATCTTCCTGCTTATTATCGTCATGACCAGGACTATAACCGCTCAACCCCTCCTTAATTCCCTCATAATATCGATCAAATCTATCCGTCACCTCAACCGTACCTTCTGCCATATTTGCTTTAACACTAATTACTGATAACCTTTTCTTTCCAGCTCCTCAACCAGCTCCTCCCCACCTCTTCTTACTATCTTACCCTTTCGCAAAACTATCACCTCATCCGGTCGTAAATGCTTCAAAACTCGCTGGTAATGAGTAATTACTAACACTCCAGCCTTCTCTTTTTCCACTACCATCCTTGCCCCTTCAGCCGCCACCCTTAAAGCGTCAATATCCAATCCCGAATCAGTCTCATCCAAAACTGCATACTTCGGTTGCAAAACTTTCATTTGTAAAATCTCAATTTTTTTCTTCTCCCCACCACTAAAACCATCATTAATCGATCTACTAAGTAACTCCTTTTCTACTCCCAACTCCTTTGCCTCAGCCTCAACTTTTCTTCTCAACTCCAGAGCACTTACCTTCTCATCCCTCTCTCGTATTGCCCCCAACAACAACTCCTTTACACTTACTCCCTCAATTCCGACTGGATACTGAAAAGCCAAAAATAGACCCGATCTCGCCCGCTCATCAGGTGTCAACTCATTTATGTCCTTACCATCAATCCGAATATCCCCTTTAACTTCATAGCGAGGATGACCCATCAAAGCGTAAGCTAAACTACTCTTCCCAGAACCATTTGGCCCCATCAAAGCCACCACCTTACCAGGCTCAATCTTTAAATCAATTCCTTTTATTACCTCCTTACCCTCAATCCTGACTCGCAGGCTCTTTATCTCAAGCGCCATCATCTACCTCCCTATCACCTCAGTCAAAGAATAACTCTCCAACACTTCTTCCATATCTCTTGCCAGTTTTTTCATAAACCGCATATGTTCACACTTATCCGACCTATCACACTCACCATGTACACACTTAGCCGTTCTCACCTTTCCTTCCACCGCCTCAACCACCTCTCTCACTTTAATATTCTCCGGGTCTCTCTTCAAAAAATACCCACCGCCCTTACCTTCCTTAGACCCAACAATTCCTACTCTAATAAACTCTTTAGCGATCTGACTAATAAAAGCTCGGGGTAGCTCTTTTTCCTCAACCATCTCAGCCGTACTGACCACCTCTCCCACCCCACGCTTAGCCAACATTACCAACATGGCCAAACCATAGTCACTTTTTTTAGATAATCCCAGTAAAGACATACTCACACAATTCTAATCATAGTTTCCGTCTAAATCAAGCCACCAAACTTTTTTTAAAACAAACCTAACTGGGGCTCTTCTTCTCTCTTGGGATAACTAAAATCAACCTCCACCTCTTTTGGTTCGTTCCATTTACTCATATACTTTAATCTCCCCTCCCTTAACCCTACATCATAAAGTCTCTTGGTCACCTCAACGTCCATCTCACAATAACGTTGTAATTTTGCCAAACTCTCCTCATCGCCTGCTTGCCACCAATCCACCGCTGCCAAGCCATTAGCCATCTTTGTCTCACCCAGCGTCTCCTTCGCCAACGCATCCAAACTCAAACGATGACCCAATACTCCCCTCACCTTTTCTAAAATGTCAAAATGTTTCAATCTCATTACATCTCCCTCAATATATTGGTTCAAAATGGGTGCATCAAACTTAACACTGTTGAACCCAATCACTCTATCTGCACTAACCAACCACTCCCACAACCCACCCAACCCTCTCCTTCCTCGCATACCCTCATCCCAAAAACTAGCCATCTCTCCCTCAATCTCTTCATAATTACCATCCAATACTCGTCTGTAAGCACTCACCACACTCACACCCAAATCCTCAATTCTCTGTCGGTCCTCTATCTGGTCAAACAACTTCTTTGTCTCAATATCGAATATAACCTCTCTATACATAAGTGACTTCTCATTGTACTACGACATCGTGAGCCCCATTCTCTCTCATGCCCACCGCCGTCACTTGGATGAACTTTCTCACTCTCCAAAACTCCTCAACAGTTCTAGCTCCTGAATAGGCCAATCCCGATCTCACCCCAGCCATCAATCCCTCTATCACCTCTTCGACAGGTCCTCTAAATGGCACCAAGCTCTCCACTCCTTCAATATGCTTAACATAATGCTTACCCTTATCCTTACCATATTTTTTAACCTGCTCTTTCTTTGCCTCATAACTCGTGGAGGCGCGGTATTCCTTGTATTTAACCCCATCCCTAATTACCATCCTACCCGGCGACTCGCTACAACCAGCCAGTAAAGAGCCCATCACCACTGCACTTGCTCCCGCAGCCAAACACTTAACAATGTCTCCCGAATTCTTAGTTCCACCATCCGCCCATACCTGCTTTTTAACCTCCCTCGCTGCCCTTGCCGCCTCCATCACTGCCGTCAGTTGTGGCACCCCTGTCCCTGTCTGTACTCTTGTTGTACATATAGTCCCAGGACCCACCCCGACTCTCACTACATCTACTCCGGCTTCAAACAAATCTCTCGCCCCTTCATACGTTCCCACCACTCCCGCTGACAAAGATAGTCTCCCATACTTTATCCTAACTCTTCTAACCAGCTCAATTACTGATGACATCTGTCCGTGAGCCACATCAATACTAATATGATCAATCCCCGCTTGAATCAGCTGCTCCAATCTCTCCCACTCACCATCCTTCACTCCCACCGCTGCCGCTACCAAACCACCTCGTTTTTTCACCCTTCTCACCTTATTAGCCTGAATCTTTGGCGCATCAAACCTTGGTAAAATAGCCAATCCTCCCAATCCAATCATTGCCAACGCCATCTCCTCGCCCACCACATCATCCATATTCACTGCAATAATCGGCACCGATCTTCTATTTCCAGCCACCATCCAACTCAAATCAACTTCCTGCCGTGATTTTATCACCGACCTTTGTGGTAACAACAAAACATCATCAAGTGACAAATAAACCGGGATTTTTTCCATAAAAAAACCGCTCCTCTCTGGGGCGGATTTCTTTAACTTCCCTTTCTTACCTTATCCCGTTTTTCCTATACTCTGTCAAGTCCCAACTGTCAAACTCTCTCAAAACTCAACCTCTTCATTAAACCCTGGTTTAACCACCCCTACCTTATTTACCAAACCCGTCTCCAATCCATCTCTCCCTACTTCCTCTCCATGCGTTAACACCACCTTATTCACCCCCTTAATCGCTCCCACCCACTCCAACAACTGACTTCTGTCTGCGTGAGCACTCATAGTTGTAATTTCCTCCACCCTTGCCTTCACTTCTATCTCCCTTCCCAAAATTACCACTCTTTTTGCTCCATCCACAATCTCCCTCCCCAACGTCCCCTCAGCCTGATAACCCGTAATTATCAACACTGTCTTTTCATCCGCCAACCATCTGGCCGAGTGAAAAATAATCCTTCCTCCACTCATCATCCCCGAACCTGCAATAATCACCTTTGCTCCCAATCTTCCATTTATTTTCTTACTCTCTCCCATTCCCTCCACCAACTCCAATCCCGGAAAATCAAAGGGATCGTCCTTAGAATGATGCTTCTCCAGTTGCTCATTAAAATAGTCCGGATACTTCAAAAACACAGCCGTCGCCCTCATTGCCATTGGAGAATCCAAAAACACCGGCAAACTCTCTTTCACCTTACCCTCTTTCTTTAAATGATCAAAGATGTGCAACAACTCCTGAGTTCTCTCTAGTGAAAAAGCTGGCATTAACACTGTCCCTCCTTTTTCCTCCGCCTCAACACACACTCTTTCTAACAACTTAATCTCCTCACCTCTCTCTTTATGCTCCCTGTTCCCATATGTACTCTCCATCACCACAATCTCTGCCTTATCCGGCCGAGACACCTCCCCAACAATCGGACTTGGCTCATTTCCCAAATCACCAGAAAACACAATCCGCCTCCAGGTCTCTCCATCCTTAACTCGCATATCAACCATCGCCGAACCCAAAATATGTCCCGCATCAAGCAACTCAAAATCAAACCCACCCACCTTGACCCTCTCTCCATAATCCACCGCCTTTATCATTCCCAATACCTGCTCTACCTCGGCCTGACTATAGATTGGCTCAACATCCTCATTAGATGCTGCCACCTTTGCCGCATCCAACAACACAATCTCTACCAAATCTCTACTAGCTGGCGTAGTAAAAATACTCCCCCTAAATCCTTGTTTGACCAATAAAGGCAATCTACCGCAGTGATCCAAATGAGCATGGGTCAACACCACCGCGCCCAATCGACTCACGTCTGTCTCCAAACCATTCCTGTTCTTCTCGTCAGCTCCCTCACCCTGAAACATGCCACAATCCACCATTAACTCCTCATCACCCGATTTCACCACATAACAAGAACCGGTCACCTCTCCCGCTGCTCCTAAAAACTTAATCCTCATCCTCACATCATAACACTACCCTCTTGTCATAACTTCTAACTTCGACTAGGATACTCCATGTAACCCAAAAATTATAAAGAGACATTTCATGCCAGAACAAAACTCAAACAAACCCCTAGTTAATACTCTCCTAGTCATCGCCCTAGTCATCGCCGCCGGAGCTATCGGCCATCTCTGGACCAAAGCTCAATACCTCGAAGGTCAAGCAGGCACCACCGCCGGAGCACAGGTAGGCAACGCCCCAGACGCCGCACCAACCCCACCACCCTTTAACGCCGATAACTTGGAACCTCTATCCGACTCCGATTTAATCCGTGGCAATAAAGACGCCAAAATCGTCCTCTTTGAGTACTCAGATCTTGAGTGCCCCTTCTGCTCACGTTTCCACCCTACCGCTCAGCAAGCGCTTGATGAATACGGGTCAGAAATCGCCTGGGTTTACCGCCACTTCCCTCTTTCTCAAATTCACCCCAAAGCCCAAAAATTCTCTGAAGTGGTTGAGTGTACCAAAAACCTTAATGGCAACGATCTAGCTTGGCAGATAATCGACGCCATATTCGAAGATCAAACCATCACTGTCGACCAAGCCACCGACATGGCTATTAATCTCGGTGTCAACAGCAATGCACTTAACTCATGTCTCGATGGCAACGAAACCGCTGATTATATTGCCGCTCAGCTTTCAGCTGGAGAAGCCGCCGGCATCACCGGTACTCCAGGAACCGTCATTCTTAATACCGAAACTGGTCAAGCCGAGCTTATCCCAGGAGCCCTACCTTTCGACCAGATCAAACAGGCCATCGACTCTCTCCAGTAACTCAAATATTTCTAAAGGAAACAAAAACGGCCTGGAAACAGGCCGTTTTCTTGTATATAACTTACTTTTCTTACTCTCGAGGCTTAGCAATATTACACACGATTACTCTTCCTTCAATTTCTTTACCGTTCATAGTTGATGCTGCTGTTTCTGCCTCAGCCGCACTCGACATAGTCACAAAACCAAAACCCTTAGACCTGTCGGGTCTACCTGGTTCCATCATTACTACTGCATCCTCTACAGTTCCAAACGAAGAAAACATCTGTCTTAAATCTGGAGTTCTCAGTGAATAAGGTAAGTTTCCGACATATAAACGTCGGTCATTAGTATCTGTTCCGTTCAACTTAGTCTCACCTCCTCGCCTATATCAAAAAATAATCAATAACTGCTGATATCTTCATATCTCCCTCACACCAACGGTGAAAGCTCCACCATTATACCAACCTTGTGGCACCACGACAATCTTCTTCTTCACCCTTGATATAATCAAGCCTACCGTGATCGACTTAAAATCAATCATCTCCCAAGCACGTTCTTCCACTCTCATCAGGATCTATCTTCGTCTCTTCCCCACCCTTATTGCCTTAAGCATCGTTGCCTCTTTTCTCATCTACCAACCTGAACTAGCTCAAGATTTTGCCAACCGTTTTCTCTCCAAACTAAATCTTAACCAGGATGACCCAGCCCAAGCCGCGCCTCAACTTGACCTCATCTCACCCATCAACTCCCACCGTCAGCAGCACGATCAATCTACTCTCCCCACTCATTCATCACTCAACTCTACCGCAGAATATATAGCCTTAAGTTTAGCCGCCAATCCTCAATCAGAAACAACCATCGACTTAAAAAAAATCGCCACCCTAGCCGATTACTCCTACTCTACCATTGCCTATCTTGCTGCCATTACCCCTCTACCCATAATCACTCCTCCCACCACCACCTGGATAACCGACTCATCATCAGATATATTAGACCCCCAGTTCACTCAAATTGGCTCCCATCAGCTTAATATCCACCTAGATAATCAAGACCAAACCATCTCCGTCATAGTTCTTGCCTCTCCCGTCAACAACTCACCTCCCCCCTCCCCATCCCCAACTCAAAAAACAACCATCAACCAATCCTCACCCACCTACTATACTGGTACTCAACTCTGGCAGGAGGTCCAAAACTACCGACGCAACAATGGTGTTCCCGAATTCAAACAAGACAACACTCTTTGCACCATTGCCAGTATCCGCGTTAATCAAATGATCGAACTCGGCAAACTCGACAACCACGAAGGCTTTACACCCCTGGTCGATCAGTTCCGTGAAGACGGCCGTCTTACTCACACCAACATCGCCGAAAACATCCTAAGTGGTTATCCAACTCCACAAACAGCAGTCGCAGCCTGGAATGGTTCTCCTGGCCACCAAGCACTCTTGCGTGATGGCGCTTACGTCTTTGCTTGCACCGCCGCCAATCATGGTTACGCTGTCCTCGTTGCTGCCTTCTAAATCCCAAAACTTGATCTCTCCCGCTATTACAGGATAAAATAATCCCCCGTTCCTTATATCACGAGGTACACCATGACTTCACCAAAGCTTACGCAAATCAGAGAAGAGGTCAAAAACATCACCGCAAGCCTCAAGCGGCTGGCCACTCAGTTAAGCGAGCAAGACCTGCTCACTGATGGCCGGGTTAGCATCTTCAACTTAAACCTCACTCTTGCTACCAGTATCCAAGCTTTCTTGGACACTGATCCAGCTGCAGATGAGGAGTTCTGGACCATGATCGAGGTCTATATCGAATCACTTCGTCGAAACATTCTCCACTTTCGTCAAGTCTTAAACCCCCCAGGCTTTGACAAAGGCGACCACCTTTAAACCATCACAGTTCGCTTATCAGCTCCAGCCTCCACCGAAGCTGGAGCTTCTTCTTTTCTCCCGTGCTAAACTAACCTCAATGCTCTGCCCCTACTGCCACTCACCGCTCCAGGAGACTGCCATTTTAACCAAGTCAGACCAACAAGCCTCTATTTACGAATGCTTCACCTGCGGTGGTCACTGGTTTCCCCGTTGGCTTGCCAACGACATCTCCCTCTCCCAAGCCACTAACGCCGACTCTATTACACCCCAAACCGGCATTAATCCACCCGAATCTCCTCGGTGTCCTGAATGCCAAAACCGTCTCTCTCTTATTAAACATGACTCAGTTCCCCGAGGTCTTCATGTCTATGCCTGCCCTCAAGGCCACGGCAATTTCTTTCCCAAAGGAGAGCTAATTCAATTTAAGAAAGCCCAGGAAGCCAAAATCACCTATCATCAAGTCTGGGGTGTTCCCATAAAAAGCATTTTTGCTGTTCTTCTCCCAGTCGCTCTTGTCCTAAGTCTCGCCGTTGGCATCCCCTTAACTACTCGTCAGGTTCAACAATCAGCCGAGACCAGAATCAGTGCCGACGAAGTCTTCTCTTCTCCCATCATTACCCAAATTCCACCCGACTCTGTGTCCCTTTCCTTCTCCACCACTCTTACCGGCTCTGCCACCATCACGCTCTATCAAAACAACCAGCCCATCAATACCTATACAGCGTCAAGCACCCCTACTACCATTCACACCACCACTCTCAAAAACCTTGTTCCCAATCTCCCATATACCTTCACCATTACCCTAGAAACCGCCACCGATACCATTATCTCAAACCCCTATCCTCTAGGTGTCACTCCCTAAACTCCCACTACCTCTCTCTCCTCATCCACCACCCCCACTCCTCTCAATTTACTCACCACGCTCAACATCTCTCTTGCTCGACCCTCATCTATCATCCCCTCATCTGCCAAACCTCCAATCGCATCAGTTACCACCTCTCCAGGATCCTTACTAACCTCCACCAAATCAAGCTTACCTCTACCACCACTCATAACCCACTCATTCTCCCTTCTAATCTGTTCATAGTGCAACGCTGTCAGAAACATCACCACCTCAGCCATTGCCCCAGACCTCCCCTCCATTTCCTCCTCCGAAACCAACCTCAAAACTGACCCCCTCGCCACGTCCCGCAAACTTCCCACCAAAGGAATAGTCACACCCTCCACCTTAACCTGACTAACCCTACTTTTTCCTGTTGGTTCTTCTACCATATTAAGATACTCGATTTTCACCGACCTTCCGTTGTACCTAGACTCTATAGGTAGCTCCCATTCTCCCTTATCTGCCCTTATTCTTGCCTCGCGACCCCACTCAGGGCCCCTCATCTGTCTTTGCATTCTCCAATACCTTGCCGGTGATGTCATAATCAAGCATTCTAAACACTCCCCTCTCTCAAAACCTACGAGATCTCTCTCAAAAATTATCAATTTCCTCGCAAACGCTCCACATGACCCTTTATCTGTCTCTTTACCTTCTCTCTCACCTCCACCACTGTCTTAATCAAATCCTTACCTTTACCCTCAGCAAATATTCTCTTCCCCGGCAACTCCATCTCAAACTTAACCCGATATCCCCACCTTTCTCGTTTGTATACTCTTACCCGCGCTCTCTGACTCTCTTTTGAAAAATTACTCAATAATCTACCCAAGCTCATCAGCCTTTTTCTCACTACCCCCTCCCTTCTCTCCTTCTTGTTGTCTATCCCGCTCCATAAAAAACCTATCCTCATCACTAACTCCATTATACCCACACATACAAACCTTCTCGATCAAATGGGCCGTTAAAGAAACTCCTCTAACAGCCCACTTATCTCACTACGATCTTCTCTCATACAACAAATACGCACCCGACAAGCCTACTAACAAATAGACCAGCCTCGTTGCTCCGGGCACCATTCCCACCAACCAACTAACCGCGTTAAATCCTACCAATCCCAACAAACCCCAGTTAATCGCTCCAATCACCACCAACCAAAAAGCTAACTCTTGCCAAGCCATTCCTTTCTTTTTTGCCATTCTCTCTCACCCCCCTTCTAACCTCAATAATTGACAATCCCGAATCCATCTTCAGCATACACAAAAACCAAAATACAAAAAAGACCAGCTCTTCACCCCAAGTGCTACACTTAATCTATGAGTATTCGCACCCTTTATCTCTATCTGTTTTCTTTTGTCGGTTTGCTAATTATTATCATCGGCTCTATTCAACTCATTGATCTCGGCTTCAAGGTCTTTATTTTCACAGACGCCGACCGTTACGAATTCTACCCGCCCGAATATCTCAAAAATAACTCCAACCCACTCTCCGAAGAAGAAATAGCCAAGCAACAACAACAAACCCAGGAACTCCAACAACGAGAACTCACCCGCCAACGCCAACGTCAGCTCTCAACCTCTCTCTCCATGATTTTAGTCGGCACCCCAATCTATCTCTACCACTGGACCACCATCTCTAGAGATTCACGGCGTAAACACTAACAGCCCCCCATTGACAACTAACTAGCGCTCTACTGCAAAGTAAGCTCCTTCGATTACACCACCACCCCTACCTTCATTTCTTTGAAAACCAAGGGGCAAACACACTCGTCACCCTCTTGTACTCCTCAAAGTCCTTTCTTCCTTCGTACTTCTTCTCCAACAACGGCACCCCAGACACAAATAAAATTAAGTAAGTAATCATCATTGGACCTACTATGGTCACCCATCCCCCGGGAATCGAGAAAGACATCACCAACAGTCCCCACCACATTACCACCTCACCGAAATAATTAGGATGCCGACTATATCTCCACAAGCCCTCTCGCATAATCTTCCCCCTATTACTTTTATCTTCCAAAAACTTCTTCAACTGCCAATCTGCCACCACCTCAAAACCAAAACCGATCAACCAAACCGTCAGCCCCATCCAATCCAACAAGCCCCAACCACCATCGGCCAATAAATTCACGTACACCACCGGCGACGCAATCAACAACATCAATGCACCCTGCAACATAAACACCTGCACGAAACTCCGGCCATAAGCCATCCACCCAACCCCCTCCCATTTCTTATATCTATAATCCTCTTTTTTCTTGCTGTTTCTTAAAAATATATGCCAAGCCAAACGCAATCCCCACACACTTACCAATCCGCTTACCACTAAAGACCTCACTGAGAATCCTCCCAAGTAAAAAGCCAGCCATGCCAACATTACAAAACCCAATCCCCAAGCCACATCAGCAATATCATTTCTCCTTTTTATAACCGAAACCACAAACCAACCAGTCATATACACTCCCACCGCCAGCACCAAGTACCAGTAAGTCTCTATGCCCACTTCATCAACATCCAACTACTAATCATTGCCACTAACCCAGACAACACCATCCCCCATATCAAATCCACCACCGTCACCTGCCACGTCCAACCCTTGAATGTTGCCATGTTCGTTAAGTCATAAGTTGCATACGTTATCAACCCAAACAACGCTCCTCTCATTACCGCCTGGGTTATCGACCTGTTTTCTACCGCAGGACTAATCACAAATACCACCAGTCCCACCACAAACAATAAGTAGAAAGCTGCAGCCCACCCCCAACCAACCTCATTCCTCATCAACCCACCAATCTGCCGACGATAAAAATCCTTAGCCAGCACGCCCAGCCACACCATATCTATTCCCAAAAAAACCAATAAAGACACTAAATACATCTTCAGCATATATTCATTGTCCCCCATACACCCACCAAAGTAAATCTGGTAAATCAACCAAACATTAACACCTCAGGCTTAAACCACAACAGTAAACCCAATATCAACATCAGCACACCACCCACTAAATGCGAGTACCTCGCGTACTTACTCTCAATCCCCACTGCCCTCAATGTAATCATTGCTGTAAAAAAGACAAGCAAATCATCCAGCATAAAAATCAACACATAAAACACCAGATACGTATAATACTGCCAACTTGATAACTCGGACATACTCAAGATCTGTGTATACACCGCCGGCAACCCAGCCGAACACACCAGCTCTACCATATTCACTGCTACCGCCAATAACACTATCCCCATCAAAGCCATCCAAAACCGCTGTCGTAACACTATTCCTCTAAGCTTCTCAAACACTTTCTGCCTCTTCTCATCACCCATCACGCCACACCCACCTTCACGATTAACACAAAAATCCCATAAATAATACGCCCCGGCAGCCACCGCCACCAACCCTATCAAACTCCTAATCCACCCCACCATTCCTACAAACAAAAACAGGTTCAACCACGCCGACAAAAACAAAAAGTAGACTCCTGCTGAAGTAGCCACAAAAGTCACTCCCAAAATCCACATCCGTCTTCTGTTTTCCATTCCCAACAACAAACTAATCAAAAACAACAATGTCCACATTGCACACGGATTAAAACCATCCAAAACCGCCATCACCACCGTCAACACAGGTAGCGATAATCCCTCTAGCTCAACCACACCCAAAATCGGCACCTCAATCGAAGTACCATCTCTCTTCACCCTCTCTGTGGTTACTCCAGTCCCATCATCAGCACCCTTCTCAGCCTCACCTTCCTCACTCCCAATTGCCTCACCTTCTTCTTCAATCAGTCCAATTACCGCCGCCTCAATCTCTTTTCCCGTCGTTGCCTCACTCTGGTATCCAATCCAATAATCCCTCCCCACCACCGTAAACGGAACCCCGGCCACCTCCACATCTAAATCCCTAGCCATTTCTTGCAGCAACATTACATTAGCCTGACTTCTCGTAATCTCAAACTCGTAAACCCTCACCTCTTCATACTCACGCTCCAGCTTGTCTAGAAAAACTTTCTCCTTACTACAATGCGGACACCCCTCTCCCCAGAAAAAATATACTCCAACCTCACCAGCCAACACCTGGCCTGAA
>Ga0172375_10005842_pt1 | contig 17531 bp, 14 predicted proteins | sample LakKiv1m_FD_114537 | JGI IMG/M metagenome (GOLD analysis project Ga0172375, IMG submission 114537) | Freshwater microbial communities from Kabuno Bay, South-Kivu, Congo - kab_092012_11.1m | ecosystem: Environmental > Aquatic > Freshwater > Lake | place: Democratic Republic of the Congo...
AAGCAGGAAACCGCGGCCGTCCGGTCGCTGGCTGGGTGGCCTTGGATCATGGCCGTATTACGATCAACTTGAACGCGACTTTGAATGAGCACGTCGCGAATAGTCCAGGTTAGGCGGGCGACAGCCGCGGGGCGGGAGGCGCACACGATGGACGCGAAGCCCGAGGTGATCCTCCGCCCGGTCCGCCTGGAGGATCTGCCGCGCATCCGGGAACTGGTGGCGCTGGGCTGGGAAGACCAAGGTGCGGCCCACCTGCTGGAGAAGCGCTACGGCCCCATCGGTGGCAGGCCCTGGCTCGACTGGAAGTGGCCCGAGATCGAACGCGCCTGCCGCGAACGACCCCACCAGGTCATCGTCGGCGAACTCAATGGCAGAGTGGTCGGCTTCGCCTCGTTCCACCTCGACCCCGTCCGCCAGGTCGGCACGGTGGGCAACAACACCGTCGACCCCGCCTACCGCGGCCTCCACGTCGGCGGCCGGATGCACGCCCGAGTGTTGGAGCTGATCCGCGAGGCCGGTATGCTGTTCGCTGAGGTCACCGTGGCTCTCAACGAGGGCCACACGGCCGCCCGCGGCATGTACGAGAAGGCCGGCTTCGAGAAGGTCGTCGACTCGCGCTATATGTTCATGCGGCTCAGGAGGTAGCCACGCCAGTCCCGGAACCGCCCGGCGGTCTGGAGGCTCCGCCCCCAGACCCCCGCTGGAGGACCATTGGCCCTCCAGGCCTCCCATTCAGCCGGCGCGAAGCCTCCGGCATGCTTGGCGGGGCTGTGCCTGGCCGGTAGGTTGTCGGCATGCCGAGGGCGTCGCGCCGGGGGGAATGAGGGGTCCGGGGAATCGGCGATTCCCCGGCGGGGCCTGGGGCAGGGCCCCACTGACCCGGGCGGTCCAGGCGCTCGCGGGTACCGCGCATGACAGAGGAGATGGATGCATGCAGTACGACCGCGTGATGGTGTTCGGGGCGCACCCGGACGACGAACTGCGCATGGCCGCCGCCATCGCCAAGATGAGTGCCGCGGGGACCGCCGTGACGGTGGTCATCTTCACGGACGGCTGCGAGGGCTACCCGCGCCTGGAGATGAAGGATACCATCGTGGCGACGCGGGCCCTGGAGAGCGACGCGGTGCAGAAGGTCCTCGGCGTGAAGCGCTACGTGAATCTCGGCGCGCCCGACATGGGCCTGGTGAACAGCAAGGAGGACCTCAGGGCGGTGATCAGGGTCATCCGCGAGGCCCGGCCACAGGCCGTCTTCACCCATGGCGAGAGAGAGCGCCACCGCGACCACCTCGCCACCCACGAGCTCAGCCTGGAGGCCTCCTGGCACGCCGGCGAACCGGTCAGCGCCGACCTCGGGCCCTCGTGGCGCACGCCGCACCTCTACTACTATAAGAACACCGCCCTCGAAGGCCCTGTCGTCGAGTACGACGTCACCGACTTCGCCCACGTGGTGCCGCTCGCCTACGCCACCCAGGTCTCCCAGCACACGCTCTTTGGCCGCACCCGGGAGCAGTACCTGGCCGACGCGGAGCGGATGCGTGCCAGCCCGCCCAGGACGGTCGAGCGCTTCATCCTGCACCCATGGACCGTGCTGAGGAGCTTCCCCGCCGCGGACTGAAAAGCCGCCCCTCGCCGGCCCTACCGATCCGTCAGATCCGCCCGATCTGCCCGATCCGTCAGATCCGCCCGAGCGATCTCCCCCGCCGCGCCAGGCGGCCGGTTCAGCCGATGGCAGCGCCGGGCGGCAGGTTCCCGTCGACCGTGATCAGCCGCAGCTCCTTCTTGGTCTTCGCGGCCAGGAGCATGCCGTTGGACTGGACCCCGCGGATCTCTGCGGGCTGGAGGTTGCTGACCACGACAATGGTCTTGCCGACCACCTGCTCCGGGGCGTAGGCTTTGGCGATGCCGGCAACGATCTGCCGTTTCTCATCGCCCAGGTCGATCTGCAGCTTCAGGAGTCGGTCCGCATCCGGGACCCGCTCGGCCGAAAGGACTTTGGCGGTTCTCAGGCGGACCCGGGAGAAGTCCTCGATGCCGATGAGCGCCACACCCTCCGGCGCCGCGGGCGCCGCAGCAGGCTTCTGCGCCTGCGGACAGCCCGCCTTGGCCCCCTTGGCCGGGGCCCCGGCGCCCTTCTTCTCGATCCTGGCCCAGGTGTCACGCAGGGGCACCGTACGGTTGAACACCGGCGCCTCGGAACGCGAGTCCCGGCAGTCCGGGCAGAAGTAGCCCAGACGCTCGAACTGGACCGTCTGCCCGGCCGGCACCTCGCGCAGAGCCGGTTCGAGCTTGCAGCCCCGCAGGACCTCCAGCGAGTGCAGGTTCAGGTTCGCCGTGAAGTCCTGCCCCTCGGCCACCTCCTCGGGGTCCTCCTTCACGAACAGCCGGTCATACAACCGCACCTCGGCCGGCACCGCATGCGGGGCACTGACCCAGTGGATGGTGCCCTTGACCTTGCGGCCGTCCGGAGCGTTCCCGCCGCGGGTGGCAGGGTCGTAGGTGCAGCGCAGTTCCAGCACGTTGCCCTGGGCGTCCTTGATGGCCTCCCGGCAGGTGATGAGGGAACCCCAGCGCAGGCGGACTTCCCGACCGGGCGCCAGGCGGAAGTACTGCGGCGGCGGGTCTTCGCGGAAGTCGTCGGCCTCGATGTAGAGCTCACGGCCCAGGGGCACCCGGCGAGTCGCCCCGTCCGGGTCCTCCGGGTTGTTCACCGCGTCCAGCCACTCGACCTGCCCCTCGGGGTAGTTCTCCAGGACGACCTTGAGCGGACGCAGCACAGCCATGAAACGCGGGGCCCGGCGATTGAGGTCATCGCGCAGGCAATGCTCCAGGAGCGCCACGTCGGTGGTGCTGTCGTACTTGGTGATGCCAATGGTCTCGCAGAACGCCCGGATGGCCTCAGGCGTGTAGCCGCGCCGCCGGAGGCCGCTGAGGGTGGGCATGCGCGGATCGTCCCAGCCCGAGACCCGGTCCTCCTGGACCAGCTTCAGCAGCTTGCGCTTGCTCATGACCGTGTAGGTCAGGTTCAGCCGCGCAAACTCGATCTGGCGCGGATGGTAGATGCCGAGCGCGTCCAGAAACCAGTCGTACAGCGGACGGTGGTTCTCATACTCCAGCGAGCACAGCGAATGGGTGATCCCCTCGATGGAGTCCTCCAGTCCGTGGGCCCAGTCGTACATCGGGTAGATGCACCAGGCGGCCCCCTGACGATGGTGCTCCGTGTGCAGGATGCGGTACATGACCGGGTCCCGCAGGTTCAGGTTCGGCGCCGCCATGTCGATCTTGGCGCGCAGGGTCCGCGAACCATCCGGGAACTCCCCAGCCCGCATCCGGCGGAAAAGGTCCAGGTTCTCCTCGACCGAGCGGTCGCGGTAGGGGCTCTCCTGGCCGGCCTCGGTCAATGTCCCCCGATAGGCGCTGACCTGTTCCGACGCCAGGTCGCAGACATAGGCCTTGCCTCTGCGGATGAGGTCCTCGGCCCACCCATACATCCGCTCGAAGTAGTCTGAGGCGAAGAGAAGCCGGTCTTCCCAGTCGAAGCCAAGCCACTTCACGTCGGCGATGATGTTGTCGACATACTCCTGCTCCTCCTTGGCGGGGTTGGTATCGTCAAAGCGCAGGTTGCACTTGCCGCCGAACTCCGCGGCCATGCCGAAGTCGATGCAGATGGCCTTGGCATGGCCAATGTGCAGGTAGCCGTTGGGCTCGGGCGGGAAGCGGGTGTGGACGCGCTGCTGGAAACGGCCGGCCCGGTTGTCCTCGATGATCGCCGCGCGGATGAAGTCGACAGCGGCCCCCTCCCGCTCGGTGGCGGGGGCTTCGCCGACGTTGGCTTCCGGCTTCCCGGCCATGGTCGTCGCTCCTTGCAGACTCCTGTGCCACGCCGCAGGGCGCTTCCTCGGCAGACTCTCCGCCGTCGCCTGCGCAAACCCCTCAATATAGAGGTTCGGCGAGGGTCTCTCCACCAGGCGCGGAGGGGCTATAGTCCCGGTCACCGGCTCCAGGCCCCGTTCCGACGCGGACCGCGGTGCCTGAACCGGCCGCCTGCCGATGGACGGTCGGCTCTGCGCAGGACAACCGACCACGGTTGTCGCCGTCGGCCGGGGTCGGCGGCTGCTACGGGGGCGCGCCCATGCGGCATCACGCATCCAGAGGGTGGCTTGCCAGCCTGGCACTCGGGGCCGCCTGCTGCAGCGACGCGGAGGAGCGTATGGTGGCTGTCGACAATGGCCTGATCCGGGTGGGCGTCGACCTCAACATCGGCGGCGCCATCACCCACGTCTCCGACCTGGCCCGCGGCGAGAACCTGATCAATAGCCACGACTGGGGCCGCCAGATCCAGATGTCGTTCTACTCCGGCCCGGCCAACTACCAGCGCGAGGGCAAGCGCAAGAGCCCCCACTGGGCCGGCTTTCCCTGGAACCCAATCCAGTCCGGCGACGCTTTCGGCAATGGCTCGCGCACCCTGGAGCACCGCGCCGAAGCGACGGCCCTTTACGTCAAGTCCATCCCCATGCTCTGGCCCATGGAGAACGACCCGGGAGAGTGCCTCTTCGAGACCTGGATCGACCTCGAAGGCAAGACCTTCCGCTACCGAGGCAGACTCACCAACCAGCGTGCTGACAAGACGGTCTACGGGCCGCATCACCAGGAGGTCCCCGCCGTCTACACCAATGCCGTCTGGCACCGTCTCATGACCTACGTGGGCGACCAGCCCTTCACCGGGGGCGAGCTGACCGAGGTGCGCAAGACCGCCCACGAGGCCTGGCCCTGGTCCAAGTGGCTCGCTGCCGAGAACTGGGCCGCCCTGGTGGATGACTCCGGTTTCGGCATCGGCGCTTGGCACCCAGGGACCTACGAGTTCCACGGCGGCTTCGCCGGGGCCCGCGGCAAGGGCGGTCCCAAGGACGCCCCTACGGGCTACTTCTCGCCCATGCACACGGAGATCCTCGACCCCGACATCGTGTATGAGTACGAGTGCGTCTTCGTGGTGGGCACGCTGGAGGAGATCCGGGCCTACGCCTATGCCCATGCGGCCAGGCAGGCCCTGCCCGCCTGGACCTTCCAGAAGGACCGCCAGCACTGGACCTTCCGCCAGGCCCGCAGTCCCTGGCCCCCCAGCGGCGCCCTGGCGCTGGAGCTGGGTCCCGATCGCGCCCGGCTCGAGGGTCCCCTGTGCTTCTGGCAGGCCGAGCGCGCGCCACGGCTCCGTCTGCGGGCCGCCTTCCAGACACGCGGCACCGAACTGCGCCTGTCCTGGAGGCCGTTCTCGGGACAGGTCCACACGGTCGCGTCCTGGCAGGAATGGGCCAAGACCTGGTGGACCCCGGAGCGCAGCACCCCGCTGGCCGTCCTCAACGACGGGACCCCGCGGGACTACCTGGTCGACCTGGCGGCCGTGCCGGGCTACCGCGGGGCCCTTGGCGGTCTTGCCGTTGACCTGCCCGAGTCAGCCGACGGCGACCGGGCGTCCATCACCGAGGTCCGTCTCGAGGCGGCGCCGTAGCCGCGACGCGACCGGTCGCCCGTGGCCGGGCCACCCCGCCACACAGCCCGCGCAGCACCTCCCGCACCCGCTCGGGCAGCAACCGCGGCTTCAGCCGGGCCCCGTTCCGCCTGAGGGGGGCGTCTCGCGGCCCTCGCCACGCCGGCGCTGGACCGCCTGGCGCAGAAGGTACTCGATCTGCCCGTTGACGCTGCGCAGCTCCGCTTGCGCCCAGGCCTCCAACTCCGCCCACAGCGCCGGATCGATACGCAACAGGAACGGTTTGCGCTCCTTCATGGGGTGGTCCGGCTCAGGTGTACAGCGTGCCCGCATTGACCACGGGGTGGACCTCTGACTCGCCGCAAAGCACGACCATGAGGTTGCTCACCATGGCCGCCCGGCGTTCGTCGTCCAGCACCACCACCTGTTTCGCCGCCAGGTCGCGGAGAGCCATGTCCACCATGCTCACCGCACCGTGCACGATCTTCTGTCGTGCCGCGATAACGGCCTCCGCCTGCTGGCGCCGCAGCATGGCCTGCGCGATCTCCGGGGCGTACGCCAGGTGGGTCAGGCGGGCCTCCTCCACCGTGACCCCTGCCTTGCCAAGGCGCTCCGACAACTCCACCTGCAGCGCCCGGCAGACCTCCTCCACACCGCTGCGCAAGGTCACCTCCGCCTCCTCCCCGTGGTCATAGCCATAGAGGCTCGCCACGTGCCGCAGAGCCGACTCGCTCTGGATCTTCACGTAGGTCTCGTAGTCGTCCACATCGAACAGCGCCTGCGCCGTGTCCTGCACCCGCCATACCACCACCGCCGCGATCTCGATCGGGTTGCCCCGCTTGTCGTTCACTTTCAGCTTGTCTACCAGCATGTTGCGGGCCCGCAACGAGATCTTGTTCCGGGTCCGCATCCGCAGCGGTAACCCGGGATGGCCTGGCCTGCTCGCCGTCGTCCCGTCCGTGCCCTTCACCGGGATCGCCGGACCATTGGAGTAGAACGGATTGCCCCAGTGGAAACCGCTGGTCCGCACCGTACCCCGGTACTCCCCGAACAGCACCAGTACCCGTGCCTCGTTCGGCTGCAGCGTGAACAGGCCCGTCAGCAACAGAACCGTCAGCGCCAACACCAGGATGCCGCCGAACAACACCCACAGGTCCGGTGGCATATGGTGGCGCTCCGCTACAACCAGCGTCCGCACCACCGTGGCAGCACTCCCCAGCAGCACCAGGATCAGCAGTGGCAGCATCAGCCAGCCGCTCCTCGTCGCTACCACCTGCTCCCGATTCACCGTCACCGGCTCCGCTTGCATCGTCGTCTCCTTCACCTGATTGAGGGGCCCTCGCCTAGACGCCGGGCTAGAGCAATATCTGTATGATATCATAATGCAAGGGAGACGATATGGCAAGCGCGACGTCGACCCGCTGCGGCCGCAGGCGCCGCCGTGGGGCCCCCCCGGCGGCCGCGACCTCGGAACAGCCCTCCCAGGCGGTCTGCCGTGACTGGCATGGGCGTGTCAGGGTGCTATATTGCCCGTCACGACGTATGGCGGCAGGTCCTCTTGCGGGCGTGGCTGGCAGGCCCTGGCCGTGGTTCCGCAGGGCCAACCGTGGGCCCTCAGTGACTCGGCCAGGCAGGGATCAGTCCGGCTTTCACCTATATATAAGGAAGTGATGCGCCATGAAGAGAACCTTCCAGCCCTCGAACAGGGTCCGTACGCGCCGGTTGGGGTTCCGCGCCCGCATGGCGACGCGGGGCGGCCGCAAGGTCCTGAGCAACCGCCGCCGCAAGGGCCGTGCGCGCCTGAGCGCTTGACGTGCGCGCGGGTGGCAGGGGCGCCATGACGGCCGCGCGCGCCGCCTTGCCGGCGTGAGCCAGAGCAGGCCAAGGCCCCCAGGGACGCATGGCTTCACTCGCACCCAGCTCGGTGGTCGCCGCGGAAGCTCCCCGCGGAGCGGTTGTCGGGACGGGGGGAAGGCCGCGTCTCCGTACCCGGGCCCAGTTGGACTGTATGCGGCGCCAGGGGCGACGCGAGGCAGGGGTTTACTGCCTGGTGGTCGCTTTGGCCCCGCCTCCCGATGGTCAGGCTCGCGTGGCGTTTGTCGTATCGCGGCGCTACAGCCCCAAGGCCGTTCTGCGCAATCGTGCGCGGCGGTTGCTGCGTGAGGCCTACCGGCAGGCCCGTCCCGGCCTGTGCAGCGCCTGGGTGCTGCTGGTTGCACGGCAGCGTCTGCAACGCGTCCGCATGCAGGACGTATTGGGCGATCTGCGTTCGGCGTGCAGCCGGCTTGGGCTGGTGTTGCCATGAGGGACGCTCCATGGCCGCGCGGCCCGGCACGAGACCCAGCATGGCAGCAGCAAAAGTGGCAGCGAGAATGGCCGCAGGCATGATCCGTGTCTACCAGCGCTGTCTCAGTGGCCTGAAGCCGCCCTGTTGCCGTTTCCAGCCGTCGTGTTCGCAATACGCCCGCGAGGCGATCCTCTCGCGCGGGCTCTGGCACGGCGGGGCGCTGGCGCTGGGCCGCCTGCTGCGCTGCCAGCCGTTCTACCGCGGGCCCGTCTATGACCCGGTCCCCCCGGCGGACGCGGTGCCGGTTGGCGGGGGCGCCGTGGGACGCGACCTGCATCGGCCGGCGTCAGGGAACCGAACGAACTCATGAAGCACGATAAGGTCACCATCATCGGGGTCGCCCTCTGCGTGATCCTGCTCCTCGCCTGGGGGCCCATCATGGGCTACCTTGCGCCCCGCCGCCCCGCCCCTGCGCCCGAACCCCAGGCGGCCCCGGCGCCCGCCACGACCCCCACCGCCGGTACCCCCGCCGCGGCCCCCGGTCCCGGCCCCGCTGCCGAGCCCGCGGGAGCGATCCCCGACACCCCCCCCGCGCGCGAACGGCCCGCGTCGGCCCGCGAGCCTTGGACCCGCTCCGACCAGGCACCCGTGACGCTGGCTGGCGGCGGTGCCCTCGCTGCCGAGGTTGACCCTGCCGGCGGCGGCATCTCCCGCCTCGTGCTGCCGCACTACGCCCGCGACGTGGTGCGGGACCCGGCTCTGCGGGAGCCGGTGACGCTCAGTTGCCCCGAGTACCCCTTTCTCGCCCTCAACCTGCGCGCGTCCGGCCTGCGCCTGGGCCCGGCAACCGTAGTCGAGACCACCCCCGACACGCTCGAGATCCGGCGCCAGACGGATACCGGACTGAGCCTCAGCGAGCGCTGGGAAACGGTCGCTGCCACCCCCTACCAAGTGCGCTACACGGCGCGCTTCCGTAACCCCACGACGGAAACTACTCGGCTGGAGGGGCTTGCCATCGAGGCAGGGGCCATGCCGCCGAACGTCTCCAGCCGCCCCGCTGCCTCCCGTAGCGTGAACAGCACCGTCGCCATCGCCGGCGCCGACCAGCAACGCCCCAAGGCCTACACCGCCAAGCAGATCGCCAAACTCGCGCGCAAGGGCCGGGAGCACGACATGGAAGGGCACCCCGCCAAGTGGATCGCCGTCCAGAGCCAGTACTTCATGCTCGCGGTCGTCGCCGGGACCATGGCCGACGAGACCGTCTTCGCCGGGACCCAGATCGACCTGCGCACGCTGTCGCTGGACGCCGGCGGCAAGGCGGTCCCCCAGCTCTGCTGCCAGGCCCGTGCCCTGCTGGCCCCGCGCTCCCTCGCCCCCGACAGCGACACGGCCTTCACCATCACCGGCCTGGCCACCCCCAAGGACTACGGCCTCCTGCGCCAGGTGGGCGGTCGCATCGAGACCGTCGTGGGCATGGACTCGTTCATGTTCTGGAACCCCGCCTGGATGGGCGTCCTCACCCGCTGGCTGCTCGATATCCTCATCTGGCTCAGCCGCGCCTTCGGCGGTTCCTGGGGCTACGGCATGGCCATCATCGTCATTACCTTCGTCGTCAAGATCCTGTTCTGGCCTCTGACCCACTACTCGACGACCTCCATGCGCCGGATGCAGGCCCTGCAACCCCAACTCAAAGAGCTCCGTGAGAAGTACAAGGATGACCCCCAGAAGCTCTACCGCAAGCAGGCCGAGCTGTTCAAAGAGAACCACGTCAACCAGTTCGGCGGTTGCCTGCCCATCCTGCTGCAGTTGCCCGTCTTCTTCGCCCTCTTCGTGACCTTCCGCGGGGCCATCGAACTGCGCCATGCCAGCTTCCTGTGGTCGGCGGACCTGAGCCAGCCGGACGACATCCTCGGCCTGCCCATCCGGCCCCTCGCCATCCTCATGGGGGCGACCATGTACCTCCAGCAGAGGCTGACCCCCTCCACCGGCGACCCGCAGCAGCAGCGCATGATGAACTTCATGAGCATCTTCTTCATCTTCCTCTTCTATGGTATGCCCTCGGGCCTCACGCTCTACTGGACGGTCAGCCAGATCCTGAGTATCCTGCAGATGCTGGCGACCGAGGCCCTGCACCGCCGTTCGGCACGGCCTGTAACCGCCGCCTGAAACAGCAGCCCTTAGGGAGATAACGCCCGCAAACTCAGCACTGACCGCCCCCGCCATCCGGCCACCGCACAACCCGGCAGACGCGGCCCCCTTGCCGCTCCCATGCCGCCGGGACCCGGAGCCGGCGGGGCGGCCGCAGGAGGACTCCGATGGCCGTCGAGGAATCGTACAAGCAGGAATCCATCGAACGTCTCACCCGCATGGTGACCCTCCTGGGCTTCCAGGCCGAGGTCGAGGCCGAGGAAACCGAGGAGGGCCTCGTCCTCAACCTCAAGACCAGCGAGGCGGGTCGCCTCATCGGCCGCAAAGGCCACTGCCTCCAGGCCCTGGAACTGCTCCTGGAACGCATGCTGCGCAAACAGCACACCGAGGGCCCCGAACTCCAGATCAGCATCGATGGCTACCGTAACCCCCGCGAACGCGCCGCCTCCGCCCGCCGCGGCCAAAGCGTCGACGAGGAACGCCTCCGCCGCATGGCCGAAGACGCCGCCAAAGAGGTCAAACGCTGGGGCGAAGAACGGCGCATCGGCCCCCTCAACGCCGCCGAACGCCGCATCGTCCACATGACCCTCCGCGGCGATGAGCAGGTCCGCACCGAGAGCGAAGCGCCCGACGAGAACGGCCGCAAGTGCGTCGTGGTCCGTCTCACACCGACGACTCCTCCTCCTGGCGCTTGACGGATGGGGACCCCTGCATTACAGTCGCAAGGGAACGCGACGGAATGACAGAGGTGACCCCATGGGCAACCCCCATCTCGATGCGTTCATGGCCGAGGCCGGTAGCACGGGGCTGACGTTCGACGACGTCTCGCTGGTGACCCAGTACGCGGACTTCCTGCCCGCTGAAACCGATGTCACCACCCGCTTCTCGCGACGGATCGGCCTCAATGCCCCCTTTGTCAGCGCCGCCATGGACACCGTCACCGAGAGCGGCATGGCCATCGCCATCGCCAAGCTCGGCGGCATCGGCGTGATCCACAAGAACCTCTCCCCCGAACGCCAGGCCGAAGAGGTGGCTTGCGTCAAGCACTACCTCAATGGTCTGATCTCCTCGCACGTCGTCTTCTATAGCGATATGAAGGTGTCCGAGGTCCTGGCCATCAAGACAACCCGGAAGTACACCTTCAGCGGTTTCCCCATCCTCGATCGCACCGACCGCCTCGTCGGTATCCTCACCGCGCGCGACGTGAAGTTCCTCACGGACTACGAGGTCACCGTCGAGTCCGTCATGACCCGCGACCCCATCGTCGTCAGCCCTGATGTCTCCATGACGGACGCCTTCCGCATCATGATCGAGCGCAAGGTCGGCAAGCTGCCCATCGTGGACGCCGGGGGCCGCCTCTCCGGCCTCTACAGCTTCAATGACCTGCGCACCCTGATCGACAACATGGAGCCCGGCTTCAACCGCGATGCCCAGCACCGGCTGCGGGTCGCGGCCGCTATCGGGCCCCACGACGAGGCCCGCATCGAGGCCCTGGTCCGCGCTGCCGTGGACGCCCTCGTCATCGATACCGCCCACGGCCACAGCAAAGGCGTCATCGAGACCATCCGTAGCCTCAAGAGCCAGTACCCGGATCTCGATGTCGTGGCCGGTAACGTCGGTACCGGCGAGGGGGCCGCAGACCTGCTCAAGGCCGGGGCTGACGGCATCAAGGTCGGCATCGGACCGGGGTCCATCTGCACCACCCGCATCGTCGCCGGCGTGGGGATCCCCCAGTTGACCGCCATCCACCTCGCCGCCAAGGCCGTCGACGGGGCCGTCCCGCTCATCGCCGATGGCGGCATCTCCTACTCCGGCGACGTCGCCAAGGCCCTGGCTATCGGCGCCTCCTGCGTCATGATGGGGTCGGCCCTCGCCGGCACCGAGGAGTCGCCCGGAGAACGCATCCTGCACCAGGGCCGTACCTACGTGGTCTACCGTGGCATGGGCAGCCTCGAAGCCATGAAGGCCGGCCGCGGCAGCCGGGAACGCTACTCCCAGGGCGATGTCGAGAACGCCGAACGGCTCGTGCCCCAGGGCATCGAGGGCATGATCCCCTATCGCGGACCGCTGGCCGACGTCCTCCACCAATTCACCGGCGGAGTGCGCTTCGCCCTGGGCTACTGCGGCGCCCGGTCCATCCCCGAGCTGCAGGCCAAGGCCAGGATGGTCCGGATCACGGCCGCGGGCCGCCATGAAGCCCATCCCCACGACGTCACCGTCATCAAGGACGCCCCCAACTACCGGGCGACCTGAGCCGCGCCCCCGCCCCAGGCCGCGGTGACAGCCACCGCCGCGGGAGAACCGGTTACCATGGCAATCGTGCTGGCCATCCTGGCGGTCTTGGTCCTCGTCGCCGGCGTCACCGGCGTCGTGCTGCTGGCCATGTTCTTCAACCTCTGGCTCAACGCCAAGGCCGCCGGCGTCCCACTCTCCTTCCTCCATATGGCCATGATGCGGCTCCGGCGCATCGACCCCGCTCGCATCCTCGATGCCACCATCCGCCTGTGGAAGGCCGGCGACAGCACCGCCATCGAAGACCTCGAGGCCCACGTCCTCTCCGGCGGCCACCTCGAACCCGTCGTCGAGGCCCTCATCGCCGCCCAGAAGGCTGGCCTCGCCGTGGACTTCCGCACCGTCGCCGCCATCGATCTCGCCGGCCGGGATGTCGTGGACGCCGTCCAGGCCCGCGTCAACCCCAAAGTCATCGTCGTGCCCGCCAACGCCGACCCCGCCAACGGCGTCTCCGGCGTCGCCCGCGACGGCATCCGCCTCTCCGCCCGGGTCAGGGTCACGGTCCGGACCCGCCTGGAACGCCTCGTCGGCGGCGCTGGCGAGGAGACCATCGCGGCCAGGGTCGGCGAGGGAATCGTGGCCGCCATCGGCCGGGCCGCCAGCCATCGGGATATCCTCGAGCGGCCCGACCTGATCTCAGCCTGCCTCCTGGGCAAAGGCCTCGACGCCGGGACCTGCTTCGAGGTGCTCTCCGTGGACGTCGATGACGTCGGGGTGGTCGATAACGTCGCCGCCCGCCTCAAGTCCAGCCGCGCCGACGCCGATAAACGCATCGCCCGGGCACAGGCCGAGGTCCGCCGAGCCGCAGCGGTGGCCGTGCACCAGGAGATGCGGGCCCGCACCGTCGAGAGCGGCTCCCGCGTCACCCTCGCCCGCGCCACCGTGCCCCAGGCCGTCGCCAGCGCCCTGGACGAGGCCAACATGGGCCCCTCCCGCCCGCTGACCCCGGTCGTCAGCCAACGGCTGCGCTGGCGCTGGGCCCGCTGAGTGCCCCTTCGCAGCCCACCGCCCGGCTGGACAACACAGCAAAAACGCACAGGACCCGTCTCTTGATTTGCGTCGGGCTCAAACCTATGGTATCCTGTTCACGGTGACTGCCATCCTGATGCACGGGGCGCATTCTGCCCGCGCCACAGGAGGCGTCACCGACCACACCGCCCCGCCGGATCGGGGACGGATGGCGCTTCGGCGATCGCATAGGAGGAGGCGAACATGAGGCATGCGATGGTCAGCCGGCTCCTGCAGGCGGCCCTGGCCATAGGCTTGCTCGCAAGCCTTGCCGTCGCCGCCCAGGAGGACCGGTCCCGCGTCCGCGCCCAGATCGGCAAGCTGGAACTCAACAAGCTCCGCACCCCGTACGTGAAAGAGCTCACCACCTACTCGGGGGCCGCCCCCGAGGACACCTGGCTCCAGGTCTTCCTGGAGTTCGAGACCCAAGGCGGCCGCAAAGGCTGGGTCGACGAGGTGACCGTCGACTGGTTCCTCCTCGTCCGCCCCCCGGACACCAAGCCCATGCTCCTGCAGGAGACCGTCACCTACGTCGACCTCCAGGAAGGCAAACACCACGCCGCGGTCTACGTCCGGCCTGCCTTCATCAAACGGCACTGTGAAACCAAGACCCCCAACGAGTCCTTCTTCGCCGCCTATGTCGAGATCTCGGCGGGAGGCCAGCGCCTGGCCCGCCAGGAGGTCAGCCGCGCCAACCAGCCCGAAAACTGGTGGCGTGCCAAGGAACCCGCGGTGCGGCTCATGGCCGAGGAACTGCTGCCGCCCGCGGAGACACCCTTTGCTCTGTCGGATTACGATTTCTACGAGCACCCCAAACGCAAGCGGCAGTGACCCTCGGGCGCGCCTCCCGCATGCGCGAGGGCTCACCCTGCGGCTTCGGGGAGTGACGGAATGGCACGTTCAGACCGAGTCCTGGCCATCGACATCGGTGCCACGAGCATCAAGGTCGGGGAATTCGAGTACCCGACCCGGGAGACCCCCAGCCTCGTCAATTTCGCAATCCGCGAATACGAGGAGGAACTCACCGAGAGCACCCGCTCGGTGGTGGTGGCCGGCCTCCTGCGCCAGATGCTCGTCGAAAACAGCTTCCAGTCCCGCCGGGCCCTGATCTCCCTGTCCGGCCAGTCTGCCTTCACCCGCTTCGTCAAACTGCCGCCCTTTGCCGAGGATGAGAAGCGCATCCGCCAGATCGTCGAGTTCGAGGCCAAACAAAACGTCCCCTTCAACATGGACGAGGTGATCTGGGACTACCAGCTCATCGCCAGCCCGGACGACGAAGAGATGGACGTGATGTTCGTCGTCATCAAGAACGAGATCGTGGAGCAGATGACCGGTGCCGTCCAGGCCGTCGGCCTGGAACCCCTCCTCGTCGACGTCGCCCCCGCCGCCTGCTACAACGCCACCCGCGCCAACCACGTCGGCGAAGACGACTGCGCTATGGTGCTCAATATCGGCGGCCGCAGCACCAACCTCCTGTTCGTCGACCGGACCCGCTTCTTCGCCCGCACCATCCCCATCGCCGGACACACCATCACCCAGCAGGTCGCCAAGGAGTTCGGCATCGGCTTCGCCGAGGCCGAGGAGCTCAAGCGGCGGCACGGCTTCGTGGCCCTCGGCGGCGCCTATGCCGAGCCCGAGAGCGAAGTGGCGGCCAACGTCTCCAAGATCATCCGCAACGTCATGGCCCGCCTCCACGGCGAGATCAACCGCTCCATCAGCGTCTACCGCGCCCAGCAACGCGGCAACCGCCCGGTCCGTATGCACCTGACCGGCGGCAGCTCGACCCTGACCTACTGCGATCACTTCTTCGCCGAGAAACTCCACATCGACGTCGACTACTTCAACCCCTTCCAGGTGGTCGCCCTCGGCCCGGCCGTGGACCGCCAGCGCCTCCAGGAAGTGGCCCATATGTTCAGCGAGGTCGTCGGCCTCGGGCTCCGCTACCGCCTCCCCTGCCCCATCGAGGTGACGCTGGTGCCGGAGACGATCCGGCGGCAACAGGCCCTGCGGCGCAAGAAGCCCTTCGTGTTTGCCTCCATGGCCTGCCTGCTCGTCATCCTCATCGTGGCCTGGTTCGCCCAGATCAACCAGGGCCGGCTCTACAGCCGGGCCGCCGCTACCCTCGAACAGCAGCGCAGCGAGGTGGAGCCCTACGCCACCAAGATCAAGGGCTATAAGAGCGAGGCCGAACAGCGGAAAAACCAGGTCACGGCCATCATCGACCTCCTCAAACAGCGCCAGCGCTGGCCCGATGTCTACAACGAGCTCTATCGCCTCAAGCCTGAGAACCTCTGGTTCCACTCGATCCGGCCGGTCATCGGCGAGATCCAGCCTGCCGCCGCCGCCAAGCCCTCTACCGGCGGCGCCGGTACCAGCGGCGGCATGATGATGGAGGGCGGCATGATGGGCCCCAGCGGTGGTGGCAGTGGCTTCCCCGGCGGCATGATGGGCCCTAGCGGCGGCGGCATGATGGGCCCCAGTGGCGGTGGCTCCCCGCCCGCCGAAAGCGGCGGCAGTGGGGGCGGCGGAGCCGAGGGCGGCAGCGGCTTCCCTGGCGGCATGATGGGCCCCGGTGCCGGCGGCATGATGGGCCCCGGTGCCGACGGTATGATGGGCCCCGGCGGCAGCGGCATGGGCGGCGACACCGCCCCCAGCTTCTCCCCGCAGCCCGTCTCAGGTCTGATCATCTCCGGCCACGGCGTCCTCCTCGGTACGGCCAATGCTACCGAGGCGATCCGGGCGGCCGCTGACGGCGTGCGCGGCGAGCGCGATGGCGGCGCCAGTGCGGAGGGCGAGGCCAAACCCGCCGGCGCCGAGGCCAAACCCGCCGGCGCCGAGGCCAAACCCGGCGACAACGCCGAGGCCGCAGCCGCAACGTCGTCCACGGCCGAGGAGGGTGCCGAGGCGGCAACGGACGAAACCCCCGAACAGCGTCACGCCAAAGCCCTCCGGCGAGCCGCCCAGCAGGCGACCCCCGAACTCGCTTTCCTCGAACTCCTGCGCGCTAGCGGCCTCTTCGACCCCGACAAGGAATACACCGATATCGTCTCCTATACGCCGCCCCAGAACGTCGACAACCTCTCGACGTTCACAATCCAGATCAAGCTCAAGGAGCCCTTCGAGTTCAACCAGGTCGGCCGCTAACCGCGGGCCGTGACGGGCCGTCCCCGGCTCACCCCCACCCCAAGGCACTCTATGGATTTCATCAGGAAGAACTGGGGCCTGCTGCTCTACTCGCTGGGATGTCTCGTCCTGGCTGGAGTGGTCGGCTTCAAGGTCATCCAGGCGCGCGGCTTCGCCGCCACGAAGCACAAGGCCCTGGACGAGCAGTTGCAGTGGTTCGACGGCGTCAAGAAGGACAACTTCCGCCTGAGCAAGGAGAACGAACGGGCGGCCCAGGATAACCGGGACCGCGCCGAACGGACCTTCACGGACGTCCGCCAGACCATGGCCGCCAAATACCACGTCGACCCGCGCCACCCCGCGACCCCCGTCGAGGCGGTCCGCTCCCTCGTGGCCGAGATCACCACCATGAACCGCGTCCTCGATACGGCTGAGCCCCCGGTCGACTACCGCAACTGTCAGTACCTCTCCTTCCAGGGCCGCGCCCAGAGCCGAGACCTCCCCACCATGGAGGACGTCCCCAAGATCTTCCGCCAGTTGCGCATCGTGGCGGAGGTCGTCCGTATGGTCCGCGAATCCCACCTCGTCAGCCTGAACACCATCGAGCGGCCCCTGGACCTGGGGGTCATCGAGGAGGACCTCTACACCGCCACGCCGATCGTCCTGAACGTCACCGGGACCGCCGACCAGGTCCAGGGCTTCATCAACGCCATGGTCACCCCGGTCAACTACCTGTTCTTCCTCCGCAACATCACCATCGAGACCCCCGATCAGGCGCCGGGCGGCGCCCTCGGTGGGGCCTCAGGGGGGGGTGGCATGGGGATGCCCTCCAGCCCCGGCATGGAGGGCGGCATGGGTCCCGGTGCGGCCATGCCTGGAGCACGTACCGGTAGCGGCCCCGGAGCCATGGGCCCCGGAGCCATGGGCCCCGGAGCCATGGGCCCCGGCGGCATGGGCCCCGGAGCCATGATGGACTCCGGCACCAGCGGCGGCGCCAGCCGGCCGGCCAGAGCCCCCAGGGGCCGCCGCGGCACCACTGCCAGGCCCGGAGAGGGCGCCTCCTCCGGCATGCCCGGGATGAGCCCCGCCGGCATGCCCGGCATGAGCCCCGGCGGTATGCCCGGCATGAGCCCCGGCGGTATGCCCGGCATGAGCCCCGGCGGTATGCCCGGCATGAGCCCCGGCGGTATG
>Ga0172375_10005843_pt1 | contig 17528 bp, 21 predicted proteins | sample LakKiv1m_FD_114537 | JGI IMG/M metagenome (GOLD analysis project Ga0172375, IMG submission 114537) | Freshwater microbial communities from Kabuno Bay, South-Kivu, Congo - kab_092012_11.1m | ecosystem: Environmental > Aquatic > Freshwater > Lake | place: Democratic Republic of the Congo...
GTATAAAATTCCAGCTTCGTGATTTTATTGAACCAATAACTTATTGAAGTCACGCCCAGCGCGATAGCGACAGCAAACGCCAGCACCGGAAGCCCTGTCCCCACTCCATAAACAAACGGCAATAACATCCCTGCTTTGCTATTAAGCGCTAATGGTATCAAACTGCCGAAGAATAACGCCGCTGAAACCGGACAGAACGCCAAAGCGAATATCAATCCCAAAAGAAAAGCACCCGGAGCGCCGGACTCAACAAGTTTATTGTGGTGCTTTTGAGACAATGCCACGCCCGGCAGCCTTATCGTAAACATTTCCAGTAAAAACAACCCCGTAATCATCAATAAAGGCCCTAAAGCCTTGCCCATGTATTTCTGCAGAAATTGCGCCGCCTGTGGAACGCTTAGAATCGAACTAATAATGATCCAGCCGAGCACCGCATACGCCGCCATCCTGCCGATAGTATACGCCAACCCTGACAAAAACACCATAAACGGATGCGCAATCTTCTTTGAAAGAAAAGATACCGCCGCAATGTTCGTTGCTAGCGGGCACGGGCTGATTGAAGTCAATATTCCCAGCCACAGCGCAGAACCTAAAGCGATTAAAAACTCCATTATTGCGTATCCTTCATAAATTCTTTAATCTCCCCGGTCACGTAATCGATAAACTTTTGCTTATTGCGGGCAAGGTCCCAAATCTTATCAAGATTCTTCGATTTAACTTCTTTGCCGTCTTTCGCCAGCGACAAGATAAGAGTTTTTGTATACAGCTTATAATCATCCACAAAATGTTCATTGCCCCGATCCTCAACATTCACAGCCTTGAACTCGAGCCTGCCAGAAGCGAGATCCTCTTTAAAATCCGACTCGATTGCCTCTCTGGAATATTTCTCCATGTTCATACAAGTCGAACATCGAAACGACCCGTGAAAATAATAAGCGGTGACTTTAGTTTGTGGACTTGATTGGGCAAAAGCGAATGAACCAGCGCTAACTGCCGCAACAACCGCAAAAACCTGAACTATTTTTCTCACATCCGCCTCCTGAAATAATTGCTTTGATTTCATTCTTATTGAGAACTTTTCCAGACGAAACCACTTTGCCGTCTATGGCCAGCGCAGGCGTCATCATGACACCATACTCCGTGATCTTATCGATATCCGTAACCTTGCCGATCTCGGCTTGGATATTTAATTCTTTCACAGCCGCCTCAGCGTTTGCCGTGAGCTGTCTGCATTTAGGGCACCCAATACCTAAGATTTCGATTTTCATCTTTGCCTCCGTCTATTTTTTAACCGCTGAAACTTTTATGCTCACGATTGCGTCAGAAGCCGCCTCAAGATTATCAAACATGGCGTCCACCGGATAGCTGGCTTCACTTATTACCTTTATATCCTGAAACCCCGCTTGCTTAATGAACCCAAGATAATCGTCTTTCTTAATCGCTCCAGCGAGACAACCCACGTATGCCTCAACGGATTCCTTTATCTCTTTGGGCAGATCTTTAGCCAGCACCAGATCAGAAACCATCAACCGGCCTCCTGACTTAAGCACCCTGAACGCTTCTTTAAATACCGTTTCTTTGTCAGGCGATAGATTTATAACGCAATTGGAGATAATCACATCGATCACGTTATCCTTAACCGGAAGTTTCTCTATTTCGCCTGAGCGAAACTCCACGTTATCGAAACCGCCCTTTTTAGCGTTCGCTTTTGCCCTCTCCAGCATTTCCGGAGTCATATCCACGCCAATAACACGGCCGGTTTTGCCAACCTTCTTGGCCGCAAGGAAAGCGTCAAATCCCGCGCCGCTCCCCAAATCAAGCACCACATCGCCCTCTTTTAATGAAGCGATGGCCACCGGATTCCCGCACCCAAGCCCCAAGTTCGCCCCATCAGGAACGGCGTTCGTCTCATCATCGGTGTAGCCGACAGTCTTGCTGATATCTCGGGAATTGTTTGAAGATGAACAACACGAACTGGATAAACAGCAGGACGTTCCCTGCTTGGCCACTTTGGCATAACTTTCTTTGACTATCTTCTTGATATCTTTCTCCATAATCCCCTCGCTTATTTAACGACTGGAGCCCAAAGGGCGGCGTCCCTTTACGGGATAAAACCAAAAATCATTCCGCTTATTGTGGCCATAACAACTACAAAAGCCACATACACAACTGTCTTTTTAGTCCCGATAATTCCCCTGATAACCAGCATACTCGGCAAGCTCAAAGCAGGCCCGGCTAAAAGAAGCGCTAACGCAGGCCCCTTGCCCATACCGGATCCGATCAAACCTTGTAAAATAGGTACTTCAGTAAGCGTGGCGAAATACATAAACGCCGCAACGATCGACGAAAAGAAATTCGCCCTTAAAGAATTACCTCCGACTAACGCCTCTACCCAGCGGGAAGGAATAACGCCCTCATGCCCCACCCTGCCCAAGAGAAATCCGGAAATCAATACCCCGCCCAAAAGAAGCGGAAGTATCTGTAAAGCGAATCCCCATGTCGCAGAAGTCCACTCTTTAAGCTCATTCTTTTTGAACCATTTAAAAAGCATCGCCACTAAGCTGACAAGTGAGAATCCGGCAATCCACCATTTGTACTGATATATTAATGCCCACACGCCATGATCGCCTTCTAATGGTTTCCCCCAATTAGCGAAAACAAGAAAAGCGACCATAGAGGCAAAATGAAGAACAGCCTGACCTAACGAGCGGGTTTCTTTTACTTCTCCAATACTAAAATCGTTATTGGCATGGCGCTCCCGCTCCTCTTTTAAGAAGATAAGATGCATCAATAAGCCGATAACAATGCTAAAGATAACAGCTCCTATGGCTCGTGCCAACCCCAACTGCCAACCCAGAATTCGTGCGGTAAGAATAATCGCTAATACGTTTATTGCGGGCCCTGAATATAGGAAAGCAATCGCAGGCCCCAGCCCAGCCCCTCTCTTGTATATCCCCGAGAATAAAGGCAAGACCGTACACGAACATACCGCTAAGATCGTACCGGAAACAGACGCCACGCTATAGGATAAAAACTTATTCGCCTTCGCCCCGAAATACTTCATCACAGACGCTTGACTGACAAACACGGATATCGCACCAGCTATAAAAAACGCCGGGACAAGGCACAAAAGCACATGCTCCCGGGCGTACCATTTGACAAGCGCCAGGGCCTCAAAGACAGCATTGCTAAATCTCAAGTTTTCAACCGGCAAATAAAAGCATGCCAAGAAACCCGCTGCAATATAAAAAAACTTTTTCCATTCTCTCATTTCTTAATCACCTTCCCCACGACAGCACAACAGCCGCCCTGAATTCGGATTGCCTTAATATTTACTAATGCGTCAGCCACTTTTTTATTTGCTGAAGATAGAATCCGCGAAATCGTTGATTGATGAATTTTCATTTGCCGCGCGATCTTTGCTTGGTCATATCCTTCAAGATATGAAAGGCGCATAGCCTCAAATTCATCCAAGTTAAGGACTACCCCTTCAAGCTCGCTTTCGGATTTACATTGCGGCCGGAAACAGCGTTCTCCCGGTTCGCACGTCACCCATCTTGTCTTCTTGGGCCTCATTTTACCACTCCTTGTTATGCATATATATGCATTATAAAGCCAAAAAAACACCTTGTCAACTTATTTTCACTTTTTCTGATCCATCAAATTTTTTCATAACCCGTTGATTAGTCCAATGTTAAGATGGCTTTAGCTATCTTCTCCATAGTCCGTCTATAGTACAGCCACTGGCCACCCGCAGGCTCATATTTGACTATTATGCTTCTCATAATTTTTTACCAGCTCTTCTTTCTGCGCTCTCGTAAGCTCCTTCAAGTTTCTCTCCGCTTTTAGAGCGTTTTTATAATACCTGTATTCTTTCTCGTATACTAAACTCACGGGCAGCTTACCCCTGATAGACTTCGCGCCAAGGCCTCTATTATGCCGTTCTATTCTGGCTTCGAGATTATTTGTGCTACCGATATAATACATTCCATTGGCGCACCTAATAATATACACATAAAACTTAGCGCATCGCTTGATTTTTCTGCTTACTTTATTCTTCATAAGTTACAAGGGACATAAAATTATGTTATTAGCCCGCGCTATGCCTGTATTCAATAATCCTTGCCTTTTCAATATTATATGTGGCCATGAGCGGCCTTTGTTAACCGTGGTTATTTTCCGAAAATCATCTGCATGGAAATAAACAGCAAAAAGACGCCGAACAACTTCTTTAATACCGGCCCGGACAGATACTGCGCGAAATGGGCGCCGATAAAACCGCCTACAAAAAACCCCATACATACAAAAATAGCGATTGAAAGATTCACATTACCGCTCTGATAATAGCGAAGCGCCGCTAGAAGCCCTATAGGAGCTACCATAATAGCAAGGGTTGTGCCCTGGGCCTGATGCTGAGTGAGGCCGAAGAGATAGACAAGCCCCGGGATAATGATAACCGCTCCGCCTATACCAAAAAGCCCCCCAGATATACCTGCCACGACCCCTAGAATCACATAGAGTATTTGCGACATGCGCCCCTCCTTCAACCCATGGCGCACGTGCCGCCGCCAAGTTTTGTTTTGTATAGTTTTTTGTTGTAAGGCAACTTCATCAATAACATCCCCATAAGGCAGTTATCCGTCAATCCAGCAAAGATAAGCCCGCAGCTTACGAATACAGATATAAAAATAAAAGCCCAATAAATAAGCCAGGACAACAGTATTCCCAATAACGCCAAGCCGCCCGCAATAAGCCTGACTTGACGTTCTAATGACATGCCTCCTTCGCCTTTGATGACAGGGAGGCCTTCTTTTTGCCAGCGCGTCATGCCGCCTTGCATGACCTTAACACCATGGATACCTGATTGAATAAGCATATCCGCGGCCATAGGAGAACGATTGCCGGTGCGGCATAAAACTATGTAGCCTTGGCCTGATGAATTTAAATCCTTAATCCTTGCGGAAATCATATCGATAGGAATGTTGATGGAATCTTTAATATGCGCCTCTGCGAATTCCAGGGCTGAACGCACATCTAATAATTTAACCCGCTGATCCTTTTCCGCTAAAGATACAGCCTCTTTCGGTAAAACCATCTCCAAAAGAGCGGCCTCGCCTTTTTGGTTAACACGGATGATATTGTCTATATTGAAAGGCTTTGGGATGGCCTTGGCGCGCATGTTTTTAACAAATGTTTCTTTATTGGCTTCTTTTAAGAAAGGGTTTTCATTTTTTTCCCTGGCCAAAACCGACGAGCGTTTTTCATGGTAGTCATGTCCTGGAAAAATCATCGCCGCCTCAGGCAGTGTCTTTATCTTTTGCAGGGTATCAAACATGGATTCAGGAGAACCATTCTGGAAGTCAGTCCTTCCTACGCTTCCAATAAGAAGCACATCTCCGGTAAACAATCTGCCGTCCGCGTACAAGCTGACAGCATCATCCGTATGCCCTGGGGTATAAATAATCCGGATACTGCTTGAACCAACAGCGATATTATCATCATCTTTTAAGCGTTTATCCGCAACGCCGGAAACGGCATTTTCGTGCATTAATACCTTGGCGCCGTATTTCTTTCTCATCACAGCGGCCAGGGAAAAGTGGTCGGCGTGCGTGTGCGTATCGACAATAAATTTAAGGCTCAATTTTTCTTTCGCGAGATAGCCTGCGTATTCCTCAAGCAGGCTGATATGCGGGTCTATCACCAAAGCCTCTCTTCCAGAACTCAATATATAAGAAAAACAGCTTCCAGCCGCAAATTGTTTCACCTTAAGCTTCTCCATATCCGCCCTCCTCATGCTTGGGTAGTTTTATATCTTTTGTATATTAAAACAGCTCCTGCGATTTCAAAATATTTGTTACAATTGCCCTCGCTGTCTTACCAGAAGGATTTTCTCCGCCTGTTATATTGCACGCAAACACATACGTAGTTCCTTCTCTCTCAAGAAAACCGACAAACCATCCTAAATCAGCCCTGCCGTTTGCGTCAGTCCCTGAACCAGTTTTTCCATAAAGCGTCCCCTTATCGGTCTTCTCTGCCTGCATAATATCGCGCAATATCGCTATATTTTTTTCTGAAAACGGGAGTTTGCCATCTAAAAGTTTGTTTAAAAGACTTACTTGCTCATCCGCGCTAATAGCGATAGATATAGTATTTGGCATCGGAAGCCAGAAGATATCGATCCCCGCTGAAATATTTTTTGAGCCATAACCGATCTTTTCAATATATTTTTTCATCCGGCCTTCTCCAATACGCCTTGCCAAAATCTGAAACGCTGGGACAGCGGATACCCGGAACGCCTCGCGGAGCGTTAAATCACGATTCCATCCTTCTATATCGCGCTTAAGGCCATCCCACTTATACCACTTTTCATCAGCCCTCTTTATCAACCCAAGCTCGAGGCCGATTAGAGTATTGTAGATCTTAAAAGTTGAACAAGGCGAAAGGCGCCGGGCGCTAAGCGCCGGATCTATGTTGACCATCTCGCCTGTTATCCGGTTGTAGATCACCAACGCCGCTTCATACCCCTGTAAAAGCGATTTATCTATCTCCCCAGCGAATGAAACAGAACAGATTAAAAAGATATGAAGGATAAATATGATCTTTTTCATGATTAAACTTTTTACACCCCAGCCAAATCCGCCATGCTGTATCTATTGGGGAATAACCAAACTGCACCTGAATAAAGTTCCTTATATTATTTCGGTTTTATTAAACAGCGGGCAATATAAATAGCGCTCATGCTGATAAATAAGATAATCCCCCATACAAGCATTAAATTTAACCGAGGAGACAAAGCCTGATATATACCAACCAGGCCGAACAATACAAAGATAGCCGCGGATATCCATTTTATTGTTTTTTCCGGGATACGCCTGCGCATAATAATACCAATAATAATACCTGCGGCATCCGCCAAAACCATACCCAATGTTGTCCCTATAAGGACGCCAAACATATTTTTGTATTTTACGGCAAGGCTTATGGTGGCAAGCTGGGTTTTATCTCCCATCTCGGCCAGGAAGAATGCTATAGCCACTGCCGCGACAGGCCCTAAGCGGGATTCTCTCTTTTCCTCGCCCTCAAGCCTGTCGCCTCTTATAGTCCATAAACCGAATATGATAAAAGAAAATGCCGCTATGAATGAAATTATATCCATGGGAATGACAGTGGCCAAGAAATGCCCTGTCGCCACAGCCAGCGCATGGTTTACAACTGTGGCCAGAAAAACAGCCAGCAATACCTTAGAGGCGCTGTATCTCGCCGCGAATGCCATCGCTAAAAGCTGCGTCTTATCGCCCATCTCAGCCAATACCACAAAAATAAAAGACGCTAAGAAAGCCGCCATGTATATCCTCCCCATCCCGGCCAATATTGTTTTCTAATGTATTATCGAAAAATTCAACGCCGCGCCAACAATAACACTGATACCGATCATAATCAGGGTTGATTTGATCAGGCCTTTCACCCCCAGTTCCTTGCATAAAACTAGGAACGTGGCAATGCATGGAAAAGAAATCGCGAGCAGCACCGCTGAGATAAACAGCTGTTTGGCGGAAAGCGCCAATGGCATCAGCATGCCAACAGCGACATCCTTTCTGAAAAAGCCTATAATCAGGGCGACTATTGATTCTTTTGGAAGGCCGAATAACCCATGCATAATAGGCGCGAATATACCGGTTACAAAATCAAACAGCTTAAAATATAAAAGGATATTTACGGCCAGAACGCCCATCATGACAACAGGCACAGCTTCAATCAGGAACCCCTTAATCCTGAAATAGAGTTTTTTCGCAAGGGCCGATAGCGGCGGAAATCTAAAAGGAGGAAGCTCCAGAAGAAATTCCGGGCTGTCGCCAGGCATAACACGATTCAGGACAAGCCCCAATATCAAAACTATAGAAAGCAGCGTAGCGTATACGCCAGCCACATAAAAACCGCCAAACGCGCCTAATAATCCAAAAATCATGGCCTGCAAAGGCACACATGGCACGCCTATGGAAATCATTGTAGCCGCGATAAATCTTTCCCGCTTAGACTCTAAAACACGGGTCGATAAAATGCCCGGGACATTGCACCCGAAGCCTAAAAGCACAGGTATAATGGCGTAACCATGCAGGCCAAGCCTGTGAAGGATATTATCCAGCAATATCGCCAGGCGCGGCAGGTAACCTATGTCTTCCAGAAGGCTCAAGATAAGGTAAAAAGACACCACGTAAGGCAGCACCATCCCGAATTCAATATATGGGGCAGTAGTCAGCACCCCGAGCGACTGCTTAAAATCAATCTTTCCATTAATCAAATCGCCGATAAGCAGATGGAACCAGAAGCCCTTTTCCTGCCAGTAAAATGTCATCCTTTCCAATATCGGCTGATATAGATTAATAAATATTGGGTCGGTTATTTTATTAATAATAAATTCTCCGGCAAAACGCACAATCTTAAACGAAGCGTAGATAACGCCTGCGGCCATTATAAGGCCTGTTACTGGCCGCACAGACGCGTCCTCCACCGCCTCCCTGAAACTATGATGGCGATGTTCAAGACGCTGAACCTGCTCAACAATCCCGCCTATCATCTGCCAGCGCTCTTCGCGGGAAAGCCTGGGCATGGAAACAGGCCTCGCCTCTTTTATCATATCAATCAACAGCTTGATGCCAGCCCCGGTTACAGCGCAGGTGGGTATTACCGGGATACGCAGGATTTCCTCTAATTTTTTAATATCAATACTTACGCCTCTATGGGCGGCGTCATCGCACATGTTCAAACAGGCAATCGCAGAAAACCCATCCTCTATCAGCTGTAATGTCAGAAGCAAATTCCTCTCTAAATTAGCCGCGTCAAGTATATTAATAACCGCGATCTGATCCTTGGTATGTTCTCTTAATAATGATACCGCCACCTCTTCAGCGCTTGAGGTCGGCTCCAATGAGTATGTGCCAGGCAGGTCCACAACCTCTATCTTCTCTCTTCCCAGGCTTAGATACCCCTTTGTCAGCTCTACAGTTGTGCCGGGATAATTTGAAGATATTACCTGAACGCCGGTGAGGCGGGAAAACACCACGCTTTTCCCTACATTGGGGTTACCTATTAAATAAATCTTCTTTATCATTCGCGCTCCAGCATGACCTTCGCGGCTATGCCATGGCCTAACGCCAATATGCTTCTGCCTGTTTTAATAACCACAGGGCCCCGCAGGCCAATATGGCTAAGTTTTGCCACTTCCCTGCCCTCATAAACGCCCATATTCATCAGCTTATCCCGCAGGTTTGCGCCGCCCAATATCTCTATAACCCTGCCTTTATGATTTTCCTTGAGATGTATTAACGATATTTTCTTCATAGCCTCATTTTATAATAGCGCTTCTGCCAATATCAGCAAACCTCTCCAAAGCCCGGTTTTACATTCTCCCATTCTCTTAAAGCGAGCAAGCGCTCGGTATCTTTTTTTAACTCATCCGAATCGCCCCTGGTTTTTAACTTATAGTTTCTATAAAAATAATCCATGGCCGCACCCCAATCCATGTTTTCAATAAATATTTTTTGGAAGGCGCCTATCGTGACTTTATTTGACAGCTCCTGCTGGGCTGTCAGTTCTTTTTTTAAGAAAACTGTTTTATCAGGCCTTAATTTGATCTCTTTTTCAGATTCCTCTCCAGAGGTAAGGCTTGCCTTTAATATAGGATAGAAATAACTGATAATCAGGCTATACTTATTAAAATCAATATGCCTTAAAAGGGCCTCGTGGATAAAAATGTCTGTTTTAGCGTTGTTTAATGACCATAACTCCGGCCGGACACTGTCCTTCAGAAGGATATTAACAATTTTATCAATATTCTCTGATGAATCGTGTATAGACAATACCCTTATATGTCCTGAGCCGGTTAACCCTTCAAAACTTTTTTTAATCAAATACGCGCACCTTTCCCGCGCCCCTTTGTTTTGAAATCTGTTCTTATACGCAGTAGAGCAATAATTGATATTCATGCCTATATCATTATCCACGGCATACCTCATAAGCCTCAACGCCATTATCTCTGATTCAAAAATAGAGAGATCCGGGCTGTTAAGAAAGGTATAACCCCTCTTAATATAATTTTTATAATTATACTGCGTTGTCAATAATTGATGCATATTCAGGTATTTAACGCCTATCTTCCTCATGCCCTTCAGGCATTTTTTTACTGCCTCATAATCCTCCGGGATGCCCGGTATCTCTACCGTAACAGTATCCATGATACCAGCCGCTAATTCTACCTGGCGCAGCTCATAATTATTAACGCTGATATTAAACCTGATCTCGTCAACCCCGGATTTTTTTAATTTTATCAGCTTATCCCTGTCCAGCAGGCTGCCGTTTGTGTATATCCAGAGATACAGGGATTTTCCGAACCGCTCCCTGATCTTTTCTATATACGATAGTAATTTTCCAAAGACTAACAGAGTCTCCCCTCCGCTAAAACCAACCCCTTTAAAATTAAATCTCTCTATATAGGAGACATACTCTTCAGGATCATCAAAATAAATGTCTGCGTCTATTTTAGGGGCCCTCTCATCTTTGATCTTCCTGTCCTGGGGGCAATAAAAACAATTCGCTGTGCAGAGGCCGTTTATAAACATGCACGACCAATATCCGTTTCCGCATATCAGGCATCCTGGAGATAATTTTCCTAGATGGATCTTGCTTCCCATAAAGCTGTAATCAGCCCTGCCGGATAACGATTCGAGCAATTCATCCCTTTCCCTGTTCGCTGATTTTATTTCTTTCCCGCCAAACCGTTTCAAACAGGGATCAGCGTGCCAGGCATTTTCCTCAACATTTACTTCATTCTGGCTTACATTATCCATCTACATTCCTTTTGTTTTAAAAAAAGATTATATTTTTCTGTTAAAAATATACTAAGGCAGAATGCCCCGCGTATGATCGATTAACTGTTAAGGCGTTTTAATTTCTGGTGAATAATAAACACATCTCTTGATTTTTTTAGAGTGAGGTAGCATCTCAACAAAGCCTGATATGTGTCTATAAGCGTATATCTGTCGCGCTTATTCGAGAGAGATATAATCCTTTTATATGCCTTAACCGCGTTATTGAATTTCTTTAATTTTTCATATTGAAATCCGAGATTAAACAGCAAATCTTTGTCGTTTTTCTTGGAAGGACACGACCTAAAATAAATTTTTAATATATCGCTTGCTTTAGAGTAGTTATTTATTGAGCTGTAATACTCTTTAAGCTGCAGATAAGGGTCATCGAACAGATTTGGGATTTCCATCCCTGGGACAGCGATAATTACCGCTGGTATCCTCAAGACAGGATGCGTTGTGTCTGTCACTATCACCTCGAATCCCATGTCCTTCATTTTTTTTACCGCCGTCTCCACCTCTATCCTGAAATTCGCATTTGAATAAGTCGGCAATTCAGAGAAGCTTATGGTTTTTTTTGTATCTGTGAATTTTTTCGCTTCTTTTAAGCTTTTATACTCAGGAAAACCGAATGTATTCGAAAGAGCCGCCTTTTCGAATAAGCTCTGGGCCCTGTGCTGCGCGACTTCAGTAAGGGCCCTTATCATGGCTATATCCCTATTCAGGGATGTCCCCGCGGCGCAATAAATTCTAACAGGCTCTGGGCCTTTTGAATCATACGCCAGGATGCCTACTGAAGGGATCCCAAACCCGAAAGAGAAGTCTTTTATAAATAATTTAACTCCGGCGCGGGTAAGCTTTGAGATTATTTTTTTAGCTTCCGCGTCATATATGGAATTAATATTTATTGAGGGCGCATTTAACCTTCTTTCAATAAAAGTTAAAATGACATGCCGCTCAATGCATTCGCATAGCCCCTGCAGGATAGCCTCTTCAACACAATTCCCAGCCGCAAAACCAGTAGTAGTCCTGCAGAACCAATCAATGGGGAACAAGGTATCCTTATTCCTGGTTAAAGAAAATGATTTTACCCATTTTAAAGGGGCGGCGTCCAACTCGCTCCAGAGCAGGCTATCCCGCCTGAATTTTTTTGGCAAAGACAAGCGTAAATTTTCCGAGGCCGCTTTATCTTTAATCCTGTTAGAGGGGATTATTAAAAAATTACGCTCGTCTCTTAAGAAAGAATAACAGCTAAATCTCTCTAAAAGTTCCATGAGCGCGCTAGCCCTGGATTGTATTAAATACTTGCCTTTTCCATAGCTTTTGTGGGTAAAAATCCAATCCTTAGGATATGATCTTTTTGTTATTTCATCTATTTTGCAGTGATATACCGGAATACCCAGCCTATCCAGATAATCTATCCTCTTAAATCTCAGCGAAAAAGGCGGCTTTAACCTAGCCAAGGCAGCCATGCTGATTTTTATTGTCTTCTGGGGATCAAAAAGCTTGTCTTTATAATCCCTGGATGACTTAAGCAAATCTTCGATCTTAATAGGCATAACATCTCCATATTATCGGTGGCGCTACGCTTTTGTTCCCGTCCTACATATTGGACAGGGCTTCCTGGATTAGAGGCAGGATTGCCTGAGCCTCTTCCTTGGTCATTCTCCCGAGCTTCGCGAATCTAAGGGCCCCTTCCTGGTCCCTGTTTTCTCTTACTATCTGCAGTTTCTTAGGCCCGTTATTGTAGGAATGGACACTTACTGAAATTTTTCCATCATCATTTTCGTGAGCTTTAACAAATACTTCCTTGTCAAGACTTGCATCGTACGGCATATCTCCTCCCAATTTTTGCGAAGCAAAAATTGATCCCGAGCCGCCCTATACTTCAGTATACGCGGCGAGGGACCTTTACTATCCTGTTAGCCCTGCCACAAAGCCTGAAGCCCATGCCCAGGCAAGATTGTAGCCTCCCCGTTCTCCGTTCACATCCAATACCTCTCCGGCAAAATAAACGCCTTTTTCAAGCTTTGATTCCATAGTAGGCTCTTTTATAGCGCTGACATCCACCCCGCCATATGTAAACTCTGCCTCATTCCAGGACTTTACACCTGTTATATCAAATCTCCTGCCCTTTAATATGCCTATCATTTCCTCAACGCGCGCGCCTTTGAATAAATCCCTGAAAACAAGGCTGAATTTATTAGGCAATATGCCTATCGTCAGGTTTTCCGGGGCAATGCCCTTCTTTACCCTTTTACTGATTTCTTCCTTGAGCTCATCCGAAGACATAAAAGGCGCCATATCTATTAAAACCTGAACGCCTTTTTTCCCAAGCCTGTTTATGGCTATTGAGATGTCCCCGCTTATATCCAATATAGCTGTTCCTGAAAGCCCGTATTTTGTAAAAAGCAATTCTCCCTCTGTTTCTTTTTTAACCTTGCCGTCTATTATGGATTTCGCGGCGCATTGTATCTTCTGCCCTTGAAGCAGATGACAAAACCTGTCTTTTGCGAGGAGCGGGGCAGCGCTCGGGACAGGCTCTATAATCTTATGGCCAAACGCCCTGGCTAGATTATAACAGCTCCCGTCAGACCCAAAGCCTGGATATGTCTTCCCTCCGCCTGTTATAACCAAAGAACCGCATAAGACGCTTCTGCCGCTTTTAGATTTCACTATAAATCCATCTGGTGAGCGGGAAATATCCTTTGCCTCAAAATTAAATTCCACACCTATCTTTAATCTTTTAATCTCGTCTTCCAGGACCCTCAAAACGCTCGCCGCCTGGTCTGTAATCGGAAAAACCCTATTTCCTTCGCAGCGCAGCCCCAGCCCCAGCCCATTAAAAAAATCTTCTATTTCCTCCCTGCCAAATCTATTAAATACGCTTTTTACAAGGCCCTGCGCCTCAAGATTATAATGCCTTTCGCTTAAATCCAGGTTAGAGATATTGCACCTGCCAGCCCCTGATATAAGTATCTTTTTCCCAATCTGCGGCATCTTTTCGCAGATAACCACATGCCTGCCTCTGCGCCTGGCGCTGATAGCCGCAGTTATCCCTGACGCGCCCCCTCCTATTACCGCGATATCAAATTTTTGCATTCATCCTTTTGCTCTTTTTTCTAATATCGTGCTCATCTTCTATCTCGCCCACTATTTCCTCAAGAAGGTCTTCCATGGTCACCAGACCCTGAATCCTGCCATATGAATCAACTATAACAGCCAGATGCGTATGGCCTTTCTGAAATTCTTTCAGCAGCTCCGATACATTTTTGGAATCAGGGATAAATATAGGAGGGTATATTATATCCTGAAGAACTATAAGATCCCTGTTAACTGACAGATTAAGCAAATCCTTCATATTGATAACACCAATTATATTATCAGGATTATCTTTATATACAGGGAGCCTCGAATGGCCTGACTCAAGGACGCTATCCAGTATATCCTCTATGTTCGCGTCTATATTTACAAGCATCATTCTGTCCTTTGGCACCATTACAGTCCTCACAACTGTGTCGCTGAATTCAAAAACCTTTGAAAGCATTCTGTACTTATCTTTATGCCTGGGGCTTTCTTCCTCGCCTATCCTGATAAGCGCCTTTATCTCGTCTTCCACTACTAACGAAGGCCTGCCCTTTGTCTTTCCCCCGAGTATATTTACTATGAAATTAGTTATAAAAGAGAGCGCCCTGACAACCGGAGATAATATAAAGATAAGGGCCTTGATTATTCTCGCCAGGGCCAAGGCTATCCTCACAGGGCTCCCCGCTGAAAAAGTTTTGGCAGCCACCTCCAGGACTATTATGAGAAAGGCTGATATCAGGGTGGACAGGAGTATGCTTTTAGTATTTTCCCCTACAATAGATATTATGATAGCTGTAATAATGGAGGCTATGAAGGCGTTGACTATATTATTTGATACCACTATGGTGCCAAAGAATTTTTCAGGCGTTTCAAGTATCTTTAATACCGCCCTCGCAGCCTTTGACCCGTCGCTCGCAAGCCGCCTTAACTTTATAATGCTGGAAGCGATAATGGATGTCTCTGACGCGGCTGTCAGCGCCCCTATGAGAAGCAATATTATAAGCAGGAAAAATTCTATAATTATCTTCATTTAGCGTATAAAGTTTGCCATATCATCCGGCAATGGCAGGTTAAAACTCATTGCCCTGCCTGTTGCGGGATGGCTAAATTCCAGGGACTTCGCGTGAAGGGCTACCCTTTTAAATCTCAGCTTAAAATCTTTTCTGAACGCGTATACGCTCTCCCCTACCAGGGGATGGCCAAGCTTTTTAAAATGTATCCTGATTTGATTAGTCCTTCCAGTAACAGGGCGGGCCTCTACTATTGTAAAATCCCTTCTTCTCTCAAGGACCTTATACCCGGTAATCATAAGCTCTGTCCTTTTCTTTTTCTCGCTGTAAACATTCCCCTTGAGAATATCAGAATCTTTTTTTACTATGCCATGGACAAACGCGATATATGTCTTTTTTACGAGGCGGTTTTTGAATTGGTCCATGACAGCCTTCTGGACAGGTTTGCCTTTGGCGTAAATAATAAGCCCTGATGTCTCCCTGTCAATCCTGTGGCATGGATAGGCGTTAGCCGGAGAGCCTCGCCTATCCAGCTCCTGATTTAAAAGATTCGTCAGGGTGTTTACCTCTCCTTTTGGGGTAGGGACAACCAGCATCCCAGAAGGCTTATTTATCACAAAAATATGATCGTCTTCGTAAATTATATCATATCTCTTTTTAATATCTGGGTTCATTTATTAAAATAGATTCTAAACAGGCTAAAACACAAAACACAGGATCCAAAACACAAACTATTCGCATCCTTTGTTTGTATTTTGCCCTCTGTTTGTGTTTTGTGCATATCTGTGTTTTGTGTTTTAATTTGATATCACAAGATATTCTTTTAACTTCTGCCAGGTCTTCGCCCCAACCTTGCCATCAACCTTTAACCCGTTCTGAGACTGAAAAGATTCTATAGCCTTTCTGGTATTCGGCCCGATAATACCGTCTATGTTACCATGATAGAGGTTCACATTTTTCAGGGCCTGTTGTATGTCCTTAGGGCTTGGTTTTTCTGCCTCTGCCGCCTGACTGGAGGCAGGCTCTACAGAAACGCTTTTCTCCTGGACTGCCTGCAAATCTTGATCCGCCTCTGTTATTGCGCCAGAGACTGATTCTTCCAAAGAAGAAGTCTCCATAGGCACGCCCTCGTCCACGCCTTTCTTAAGGCATCCTGTCAGGGCAAATATCATCACAAAAACCATAACTAAACGCATTGCCATTTTATTCCTCCTGTAAATGAGCAGACAATCTATTCGGCCTTTACAAGGGCGGCATAGACTGTGGCCCCTGGCATAAAAGATACCAGGAGAGTCTGCGGACTTATTTTTTAAGGTATCCCGATAGCTTTTCAACTATCTTGTCGCAGTAATATTTTAAAAATCTGGCCTCGTCCTTCGCAGGCATGTTTACTATTTTAACCCCATTAATATATTTAATGTCTTTACTAGTCTTTACGCCTCCCGCCCATCTTATCTCGGCTACCATGGTTATAGGCGGATAAGAATCCTCAAGGTCTACTTCAAGCTGCACATAAGCGCCAGGCTTTAAGGCCTCGGCAGATTCAAAAGACGCGCCTTCAGCAGATATATTTTCAGTCTTCGTAAACTGATAAACCTGCTCATAATCAAGCAGCTTATACTTCGCGTGCAGTTTTAATTCAATTCTGGGATATTTTCTCCTTTCTCTAAAGACATCCTCTATCATAATACCTCCATTATCAGTTTTCTGGCCTCATTTGGCGCGGCGGACAAGAACTTAAGCCTGTGCTCCGCTATATTTAATTCATTCAGGCACATGTCTATGTAATTAACCACGTCTATGTTTCCCCTCTCAAAAGAAAGCGCGGAGACAAAGCTCAAAAGGGCCTCTTTGAACCTTTTCTTATCAATAAGTATCTGGCCTATCCTCGAATAGGCGTCCCTGTTTAAAAAAGACCTGCTGCACCGCAGATTGACAGTATCGTTAAAAAATTCATATGCCCTGTCAAGGTTACCATCCGCAAAGTACATTTCGCCTATTTTAAAATAGGTCAGGGCCACCTCATACTGGTCTATATATTTTTTCTCCTCTGGATTAAGGTTATTTATAAATTCCACAAACCTACTTATCCCCTGTTCAGTCATCAGGCTGTCCCCGGAGACCTTGATATTGAAAATATTATTCATGTGCTCCTCTATCACCGAGTCTACCCTATCCATAACATCCTGAAGATAATATCTAGGGTTAAGTTTCAGCGCGCTCTTATAACTCTCTATCGCCAGCTTGAAAAACTCTGAAGCCTTCTCGTAGTTCTTCCAGTATGCCTCGCGCCGCGCCTTATTATGGTATTCAACAGCCACATCCAGGATAGGCTTTATATTTTTGCGCTCGTCATTCCATTCCTTAAGGTTTTTTATCTTTTCTTCTATATTATATATATTATTATTTTCCATATTTACACAATATATCATAAAAGAATAATGATGTGAAGAAGTTTTGTAATACTTTCAATCAGACTGTGTCGTAATTCAGTTTAAACAGATGTTCTTTGACATAAAAGAGAGTGATGTTTCGGTTTTTCGTCGTTTATTTCTATAAAGACAAAAAA
>Ga0172375_10005846_pt1 | contig 17525 bp, 24 predicted proteins | sample LakKiv1m_FD_114537 | JGI IMG/M metagenome (GOLD analysis project Ga0172375, IMG submission 114537) | Freshwater microbial communities from Kabuno Bay, South-Kivu, Congo - kab_092012_11.1m | ecosystem: Environmental > Aquatic > Freshwater > Lake | place: Democratic Republic of the Congo...
ATGGCTCGGATCGCGACCGAGCGTGGGTGGAAACCTGGCTCTTTCCATGATGAACATACGTTTGATTTCGAGATTCAGCGGGTCTACTGGGGCAACCGGATGCTCAACGACGATGCCCTGGTGTTCCAATTCCAACATATCCCGTCCGACACCTTCGGGAATTCCGAGGATCATTTCTTTGTCCGGCCTTTGCACGATACCAAGTCGTTTACCGGCAAGGTCGTGTCGCGCCTGGAATTTGATGCTTGGCGCGAGGAAGTGCTGGCCGGGAAAGGTTCATCATCGCAGTACACAGTGGAACCCCCCACTCTGGTGCTGGTGTGCCCTCCCAAGGTCATTCATTGGGAGTACAGGGTCTGGATCATGGACGGGAAAGCGGTCACTGCGTCGTCGTACAAGGCTGGTGGCAATCTCATGGTGACCAGGGTTGTCAATGAGGCCGCCCTCCGGGTCGCGGAAGAAGCCGCTGCCGTGTGGGCACCGGCTCGGGCCTTCGTTATCGACATTGCAGAGACGCCTGATGGTTTGAAGATCATCGAGGTGAACAACATCAACTCGGCAGGTTTCTATGCTTGCAACGTGGGTAAACTGATCGAGGCCCTGGAGGACATGGGATATGATTAGCACAGACCCCGAGAAGGGGCGACAGATTCTCGCTATTATTTCGGATCTCGTGAACGATTTTTTTACCATGGGGGCGACATCGAGCAAGCAGTGACAGATGGCGTCCTGACAGTTGATGATATGATGGCGGAGTTCGGGAAAAAGGGTGAAAGCCGGGATTAGGTGATAACATGAATCGAACGGTAGAACGTCTTCTGACGGGCGAGACTTTTGTCAACCGGGAGCCGGGGAACTCGATGACCCCAAAACTCAAGAGCCGCCAGCCGGTTCGGTTGGCTCCGGCGACCCGGGATCAGATCGCGGTCGGGGACATCGTTTTCTGCAAGGTGCGCGGGAGCTATTACACACATCTCGTGAAGGCGAAGCAGCCCGATAAGGGCTGCCTGATCGGCAACAATCATGGCCATTTGAACGGCTGGACCAAGAACGTGTTCGGCAAGGTTGTTGAGATCCTCCCCATGGACTATAACGGGGTTTGACTATGAAGATGTTTCCGATTGCTCCGGGCCGTGCGTGGTGTGCGCTTGTACGGGTGGGTGCCTTGGAGATGACAATTTTGTGGTGATGAGCCCTCAGCGTTTGCGTTGGGTATTGCAAACTAAACGGTGGGACGGAACCGGACGATCCTTGTCCCCGGATGAACTCGAGACTGTGCAAGATTGGTTGAAGAAAGTTCCCCCATTGCCGGAGGGGGTAAACTAGAATGGCCTTCGAATCCGAACACGCTGCCGATTGTGTACAAATCCTCGGGGAAGGTTTCCCCGAGGTCCATCGTTGGTTGGACGAACTGTTTGTAACTCTGGGGCCCAACCACAGGTGGATTCGGCATCATGTTGGTGGAATCGAGGAGGTGCGGCGCAAATGGGGGGACCGAGCCGCGGATGCCGCTCGCATTCACATTGAACGGGATTTCGGTGGTTGGGTTCCAACTGAAGGAGAAGCGCAGGCTTACGCCATCCATACCGGAGTGCAACATGCATTCAAACAAGAACAACGACCGGTTCCCAAGTAAGGCCGCAAACGTAGAGACCCACGTGTGTTCTCTTTGTTCCCGGACGACGGATCTTTTGAAGTATCAGGGGGCGGCAATCGAAACTCTCGGTGAAATGAGTCCTGATGGAGAGGTCAAATTTCTATCCATTAGGGCTCCCGGTTCACACCGGAACGTACCCCGTATTTGACACCAAGGATTCTGATCGTGGATGAACTCCTTTTCTATCGGAACAAGATCGGAGCCGTGGCAATATCCGTTGACGACGGGGAGACCGTATGGATTCCCTCGGGTCGTAATCTCCCGTTGACCCTCGCGTGGGAGTGGACAGATGAACCGGGACTCGAGACCTTGCTTACACCTCAGCAGAATAAGGTTCTTGAAGAAGCCAAGAATGCCCCGCCACTGACGGAGATCGAGAAGATGGCCGAAGATCTCCGCAAACGACAACGGGATGCCCAAAAGGATTATTTCCAACCTCCTCCGCCCCATCGCCGCGTTCGGGAATCCGTCCTAGTGGTCACGTCCGATCCGGACGATTAGCTTTCACATGGGTAAAGTACCAAGGTACTTCTGATTGGTGTCTTGGAATGTCCAAACCTTTCACCTTGTACTGGTCTGCTTTTGATGATTATGAGACCTGTCCACAGATGACATTGTTCAAACGAGGATGGGGCACTCTCGACGTAGGGGGAGGTCCGGGAAAATCCAAACCCAAGCCATTGAAGAAATCCGAGCATCATGCAGTTCTTGGAACTGCTATCCAAGCAGCAATCGAAGAATTTTACAATTCTGGTCTCTGGCAATTACTCGATCCTCAGCCTCTTCGTGACCGTCTTCTGGAACTCGGAGAGCAAGCATTTCAGCTCGAGTTGACCAAGCGATACATCGATTGGCGGGTTGCCCCATCCCAGGATGAAATGCGACAGACGATCAGGGATGGCATTCTCGGATACATGCGGACGCTCAAAGCGCATCGCCTTCTGGGGGTTTGGAACAAGGCTGAACAAGACCTGGTGGGATTTCTCGATAAGTACACCCCTGTTGGGGGTCGGCCAGACGTGATCATCCGACGGGATGAGGAGCCCAACAAGGGTGTGACTATCATCGATGGCAAGAATGGAAAACGATACAAGGACGGCAAAGGGGGTTGGATGACCTATACCAACCCTGACCAGCTTCGCTGGTATGCTTTGATGTTCTACATCTGTTACAAGCAGCTTCCTGACCGGCTCGGTTTCTGTTACTACCGATATCCGCATGGCAATCCGGTTCTGGATCCTGACGGGAAGGAGACGGGAGAAACCGAACCCGGAATCGAATGGGTTTCCTTCACCATGGAAGACATCAAGGGTCTCGCCCAACGGGCCAAGGATGCCAGGAAGGGAATGGACAAGGAAAAGTTCGAAGCTCGCCCTGACCCTAAAACCTGCCGACTCTGTGATTGGGAAACCGTTTGTCCGCAACGCCTTTCCCAGAAGGCAGCCAATCGTAAAACGCCCAAGACCCCGGACATTCTCGAGGGTGCTACTGGGTTCACCAAGCTGACGATGTAATGCCAACATTTCATTCCGGCGGGTAGGGGAGATAGGAGGCTGTCTGTGGATAATGATCGTCGCGAGAAACTCAATGCCGTGATCAAGCGCAGGGATTCCCTCAAAGAATCCCTCCAACGAGCGCAGGGTCGAAAAGAGGCCGCGACCAAGGAATTAGCCTCCGTGGAAGAGGAATGCAAGAAGAGGAACCTTTCACCAGACCAGTTGAATGCGATGATTACCAAATTGCGGACCAAGTATGACTCGGAGGTCCAAGCGATTTCCGATCAGATCAAAACGGCTGAAGAGGCTCTCAAACCTTTCATGGAGGGAACATGAAGTTCAAAGTGGCGAAGACTCCTGATCTTGAACCCGCTCTTTCCGTGGTCAAGGCCAGTTTGGGATCGGGTGACGATCTTGAATCCCATCTGCTGTTTCGTGTCCCCGCCAAGGGAGACGGAACAACAATGGAAGTATTGACGCACTCCGGACGTGTGTTCTCGTCCTGCCCTTTCAAGGCCGAAGTGGATGCGTCTGACGGAATCAAGATGTTCACGATCAAGGAATCGCGTTTGCGGATGGCTTTGAATGCTTTCCCGGCGGATTCGGTTGTGACGTTTGAAACCGAAGATGGCAAGGTCATTGATGTGTCAGTGCCTGGGAGTTCCCCCAGCTACCAGTCCCTGAACCCCGATGATTTTCCGTTCTGGGATTCGATTCTTGAGAAGGCCGAAGTGAAAGCAACGGTCAATGCCAAGCGGCTGGCCAATGCCTTGTCCTTCTCCCGATTGTTTGCCTTGGCGGATGAAAGTCGCAAACCCGAATTGTGCGTATGTGAGATTCGAGATGGGGTGCTGGCATCTACCGACAACTCCGCCGCGGCGCTCCTGACTTTGCCGGGAATGAAAGAGTCGGCCCTGCGGATGCATGGGAAAGATGCATCCAGCATCCTCGCATTCCTCGAAGGGATCGATGGCAACGTGGAAGTCTTGGAATATGATCGGGGAGTTCTGTTCCGGCGGGCGGACGGGGCCGTTTTCGGGGAAGGCCGTTTCCAAGCTCAATTCCCGGCATTCGGGACTCCGGGCGATGATGATCAGTGCTGGTGGGTCCTACCGATTAACGAAATCAAAACGGCCATGGCCGTTTTGCGTTCCGCAGCCAAGGACAAGGATCAAGCGTTGACTTTCTCGCGGGTTGACGATAAGAGCCCTGTGTGTTTGAGTATGATTGCGACCACTGGCAAAGTGACCAAGAAAGATATCCCCCTAGTGGATAGCGGGTCAGAAGACGGGGAGATTTTCGCAGGCGAGTTCGATGTTGATTTCAACAGCCTCCAAACATTGCTTCGGGCGCTTGGCGACGCTGAGAATGTTAGGTTTGGAGTGAATCGCCGGAAGAAGGGGGGTTACCTGCGGATCCTGAGTAATCCGTACAAGACGGACAGTGAACCCGGTGATGAATACCTGGTCATTTTGCGGTGGACTCGATCTTGATTCCGGACATTACCCAGCTCAGATCTCGCCTGGATAAAACAGTTGCTTTGCGCGATGCTGCCACCAAACGACTGGCAGGTGTTCGCAAAGAGATCCAACGACTAGAGAAGGATCTGACTGTTTTGGACGGGGTGCAAGCCCTGCTCCAACAATTCATAGACCGAGAGGTCAACATAGGGATCCAGGCGGTCACCCAACTTCTGACGGAAGGTTTACAGTCAATTTTCAACGATCAAGACATTCAGGTCAAAGCCGAGGTGGTTCTTGAACGTGGGAAGGTGGCCGTCAATCTCATCACCACACAGACCCCGAATTTGGCCGATTACAAAGTAGAAGGGGATTGCACGGATTCGTTTGGAGGTTCTGTAGCCACGATCCAATCTGTGTTGCTTCGGATGATCATCATTGTCCGTAGGGGATTACGACTTCTTCTGCTGCTGGACGAAACCTTGGGGGCTTTCGATCCCAACTATGTTATCAACACGGGGACATTCATCAATTCATTGTGCAAACGCCTGAAGATGGACGTACTGGACGTTACTCAGAACACCCCGTTGATTGAGACGGCCAACAAAGCTTACCGAATGACCAAACGGAACGGGGCTGTTATGTTGGCGGAGGCCCGATGAAAAGCGTGGGAACCATCCGGCATCAACTTCAACAGGTGGTGTTCCGGCACGTCAAACGACAAATTAAGGAGAATTTCCGGAAGGCCCCGGAGACCTGTTTTCATAACCAAGCATGTGAAGTGTCTGAATCCTGCGATGTCGGAATCTGTTTCCATCTTGGGGCTAATGGCGAGCCGCGCAGGGTAGTGTGTGATTCCGATGTCCTGGACGGGATGGAACAAGCACAGAAATGTACGATGTGGGAGCCTCTGCGTACCAAGGAAGCCATCAAGGACGAATTCCAGGCCCTTTTGGAAGGGGATCGGGGTGTCATAGCATCGAAGTATCCCGACATTGCGGCTTTATTGTGGGTTCTGGACGACGAAGATCCACAAGAGATCGGAAACATTGTTCGAGAGGCCTCCGAGGAGGAAGGTACGGATGAGCAATCTGCTGACGGTGACCCGACGGAAATTCCCGTCGATGGACAGGAACAAAACGGTGCCATTGGAGCTCCACGGGATGGTTCCACCGGAGTCGGCACCGTATCTGGTGACGAAATCCAAGGGGGGAGTGCTTTGGGTGGAGACGGCCCCGGAGGGCTCGATCCGGGCGGGAGTGTGCCAAGCGACCCCCGGTGAAGTATTCATGCACATTGTGGATGCCATCACGATTCGTGGAAAGGAAGATGAATGGGGCAATGTCCACCCATATACCCTGGAAGGTGTGAAAGCCGCTGCTGAATACTTGCATTCATTCGGTTTTACGGACATGGAAGTCCTGGTTCCTCGTATTCGTTTGCCTAAAACGATTCGGGGAGAAAAGAATCCCGAACTGGAAACCGCGATCAAAGGCGCAGTGGGGGATCAGGCCACTCCCGAAGTCCGACGACCCAAATGGATGGATCCGGACAGTATCGGATTGCCTCTGTGTCCTACGTCATGGTTGCCCGACAAATGCGCCGTGGTCCTTCCTGCCGAAAGGACTTTCGTAGGCGAGCTGACCCATTTGTCCCCCAGGTATGTGGCAGCCATTGTCCATAATCCGAGCCGAGGCATTGCAATTGCCCGAAGCTGATTCCGATTGGCTCGAGGAAGCTCTGGCCGAATGCCCCCTCACCGAGGAAGTCGAAAACTATCTGTTGAGCCGCGGTGCCCAGGAACCTACTATTCGAGGGGAACACCTGGTCACCTGGCAACCTTTGAAGGCTCCTGCCCCCGTGGAAGATTTTCGGAGGTGGTATGGTTCCCGTGGGGAGCGTTTGACGGGATATTTGGTGTGCCCCGTCCGTTCACCCAAGGGGACACTTCTGGGGTTCGAGGCCAGGAACACCCATCGCAAGCAGATATCGGATTATCGATTGCCGCAAGCCAAATGGAATCCTTTCTGGTTAGGAGTTCAAGTGGGAATGCAACGGATATGGGACGGCGGAGATATTTGGATTGTCGAAGGGTTGTTCGACAAATGTGCTCTGGAATGGGGTGTTCCCAACAAGGACGCTGTTTTGGCATCGGTTCGAGCACATCTGACAAGGGAACATATCGAATTTCTGAGACGCTATTGCAAGGGTTGGATCCATTTGGTTTATGACAATGACGTGACCGGAAGGAATGCCACTCATGGGGGGCCTGACAGTTCGGGTCGAATGGTTCCTGGAGCCTTGGATCGGCTGGCACGAGTGGGTTTGAAGTGCCGAGACGTTACCTATTCGGGTAAGGATCCAGGGGCTGTTTGGGACAAGGGAGGAGCCGCGGCGATTCAAGCGGTTTTCTCGTGATTTTGGGAAGAACATAGGAGATCAGAAATGGCAGACATTTGGATGGCCGGTGATGATGTGAAGAACACGGTTCGGGATTTGGTGGCCAAGTATCACCCGCATCTTGCAACGATTGTTGACGAGATCGCCGTGGTGTTCAAGGAGAAGGCCACCGAGGTTGGGGACGTGGTGATCCCCGGGAAGACCGCCAAGGCATCGCCTCTGTTTGCGGTTCTGGCCGAGACCCCATGGAAGTTCGTCATTACTTTGGCGGCGGATGCATGGGCGGCGCTGGATGACAAGCAACGGTTGGCCCTTCTGGATCACCATCTCTGTGCCTGCGGGGCCAAGGAAGACAAGGGCGGTAACATGAGCTTCTTTGTCGCCCCGCCCGACGTGGCGTTCTACCGAGAGGAAGTGGAACGTCATGGCGTGTGGCGGACGAGTGGGGCTGCTCCGTCACCGGATCTTATCACGTCGCTGTTCGGGGAAGATAACCCATAAGATCCTCCACACATCAATCCGAGGCTGAATTATGTCCTGGGACACCAAGTTTCGGCCCCGGAAATGGGATGATGTTCTGGGGCAAATCGCGACCAAAACGATTCTCCGGGGCATCATCGCGACCGGAGCCGGATTCCATCAATCGTACCTGTTTGCTGGCCCCCATGGTGAAGGAAAAACGACGGCAGGGAGGATCCTGGCAAGGGCACTCCTATGCGCCCAACCTACCATCACGGGTGACCCCTGCGATGAATGTGAGTCGTGTAGATCCATGTTGGAATTGGGGACATCACTGAACTATACGGAGGTGGACGCAGCGACCAACTCAGGTGTCGAGGCCATGCGAAAACTCACAGAGGAGATCATGTTCTCCTCTTTTTCAGGGAATCGTAGGATTTACCTTTTTGACGAGTCTCACCGTCTAAGTCGTGAATCTTACGACGCTTTACTTAAACCTTTGGAAGACACGATCCCAGGGACTCAAGACAAGAAGCTTGTGTGCATCTTCTGTACGACGGAACCTGAGAAGATGCGGAATACCATTTTGTCCCGATGTGCTCCGGCTTTTGTCATCCAATCGGTTTCGCCGGATGAAATTGCCCAACGTTTGGCTTGGGTATGTGATCAGGAAAAGGTTGAATACGACATTCAGACATTGCGTCTGATTGCCGAAGTCACTGAATGCCATATCCGGGACGCATTGAAAGCGACTGAAGGGGTGTCGGTTCTGGGTGCCATAAACGAGGCCAATGTCAGAACCTACCTACATCTGGATTTGAATCTAATCTACCTTGATGTTTTGGACAACCTGGGATCCGATTTCGGAGCGGTGACGGGGGCCATTCATCGTCTTTTGGAACGGGTCTCCCCTGTGACCTGTTACGAACGGCTGGTTGATCTTGCCATGTTGGCCTATGAAACAACTTTGGGGAATTTCAAACCCCCCACATTCTGGGACGCAGCCCGGCTCAAAGCCATTGGTCAGAAGCATGGGGATAGCCTGCTGGGTTTTACTTCTCGATTGGGTTCCCGACCTGGCAAACCCAACGCATCCATGCTTCTGTGCGATCTGGGCTATCTGCACCATGCCGGGGGTCGTATGTTTGCAGAACAACCTTTGATTGTGGCATCCGCCCCGGCACAATTGGTTCCCCAGGGAACTGCTGCCCCCGAAACTTCGGATGTGAAATCTTCCGAAAAGTCTGGTAAACTACAGAGTGCAAACACCATCAGGGAGTATGATGGTGTCCAAGTTTCATCTCTGGCGGTGGGCAAAAGGATAGTTCCCAGCGCGGATGTTCCCACGATGGAACTGGCCCCGTCGGAGTTTTGTCGCCTTCTTGCGCTGAGGATAGCAGAACTTGGACGAGAATAGGCGTGGATCGTCGGGATGCCCCCACTTGGATCATTCTTGAACTGACCCCCAACGGTGAGTCTCGTCTGGAAGATGGGACTCTCGAACAAACCATTCAGCGGGATTTGGGGGTTGATCCGAATTTTCCTGTTTTCATACCGGCCACCAACTACAAAAAAGGAAACAAGACAATCACTCTCCGGCTTATGGAAGGCTACGTCTTTGTAGCCTCCGGGCTGCCGGAGACTTCATATTTTGCACTGGAACACCGGCCTTATGTAGCCCAGGTCATGAGTATCAGAACCGGGCCCTACAAACTTCGGGTGCCGAGCACTGTGCCGGACGATCAAGTTGCTGATCTCAAACGGCAACTTCAAGCTATGACATCTTCGGACATCGTGATTTTTGACCGGGTGGCAGCGACAGACGGCACCTACAAATCCCTCGAAGGAGTGGTGCTCGGGATCGATGGGGAAAAAGCTCACGTCCAGATCAATCTAAGATCCATGGATGTCATAGCCACGATCCCATTGATGTTCCTTGAAGTGATCGACTCCAAGTAGTTTTTGTCTTCTCGGGCTGGGAATCGACGTTTGGAGGTATGCCATGTCGTCCTGGTCGAATAGCACCATTGATCCCTCGGATTTGGAAAGGCAATTCGCCGAAGAAGATGGAATGGCCTATCTGGATTCCGTTTTCACGGAACCCAGTGATGAAGATCTCGAACTGATCGACAAGATACGTGCAGTTCTGGAGGACCTTCCGCCCCGCGAAGCAGATTTCATCGAACTCTACTATTTCCGGAAGCTTCGCCAAACAGACATTGCTACCATTTTTGGGGTCTCCCAACCCACGGTGTGCTATCGTCTGTCCAGGGCTGCGGCCCGGGTCAAGTTCCTCTTGAATCGACCCCCGATAGACAGAGACCAGATGGTCAGTGACATAACGGGATTTCTCCATGACCCACTGGATATCCGCATCATGGTCCTTATGTGGGAGACAACTTGCCAAAGCGAAGTGGCCAAGAGATTGGGGGTAACTCAGGGTTTGGTTCGGCATCGTTTCCTCCGATCTATTGACAAGATGAGGGGTTTCTCTCATCTGGCCCAATATGTGGAATTGTTCGATTACATCACTCATCATCTCAACATCCTCAGAGAAGTTCAACAGCCCGTTTGGGGAGATAGGATCGTTTGTTGTATCCGCTGAACCTTCCCGGTAAATCTTCTATCCAAAAGTCAGATCGGTAGGAGGGTGGTTCATGCCTGAGGGTAAAGAGCGCCGAGTTGTTATGGAGAAACGAATTGCAACTCGTTGGTTGATCAGAGTGGCTTGTTCAGAATACCGGTTGACTGTGTTCTATGGGGCAAAGGGTTCTCAGAACTTGGCCAACCTGCTCCGATGTTTCCGGGACGGCAAAGTCGCGATGAAAGGTGTCCCACCCCTGAGAGATCTCGGAGTTAGGGATCATGGGGACTCGGTTGAAATGTGGGGCACTCATCGAGAGGCCATGATTCAATTGAAAGATTGGTTCGAGAAGAGAGGGTACGAAACAACCGGGATTTGGTAGATGAACCTGACGCGGATACAATCGGTGACCACGTTCAGTTCTGGGTCTACAACTCAGACCTACTATTTCGACGTGGCTGTGGATGCTCAGGGGATTGTGCAGGTCCGGAACATTCGATCCCCCAATGGTCCGATTGACACTTTGAATGGGATTCCCGCGACCGTTTTGGATGACATGGAAGATGCCAAGGGCATCGTCCTTCAAATGTTGGCCAGTGGCGAGGCCGCCAATGGGACGGTTACCTTCACGGGTGAAGTATCCCAAGACGTGGTTCTCGCTCCTGGTGTTCTGAATAACACCATGTACCGGGTGGCCTATGTGACATCGGATGGCATCACCCTGACCACCACGAACAAGACAATCAATGGTTTCACCATTGTAGCCCCGGCAGCCTATGGAACGCCGGCGGTTCATAAAGATGTCGGCTGGGTTGTTCTGGTATCCACCTACCAATCGGGTTCTTCTGGCGGGACGATCACGTTCTCTTCAGGTGGTGGCGAAACCCAGACGGTGACGTTCCCGGCTCCATTTTTGACAGATGTGTACCGGGTTCTGTTTGAACCCGACGGTTTCTATCCTATCAAACTGATTTCTCAGACGAGGGCCGGGTTTACGGCCCAATTGGGGTTCACGTTGCCGGTGGGGCAGACGACAATCGTCGGATACGACGTATTTTTGTGAGATGGTGGGCGAGGATGGGTTCCATCCGGGAACAAATGGTTGCGTTGGCGGATAGCGTGACCAAACAATTTTTTCGGAAGAAACGGATTGTTCGGCAATACACCTTCGATGCAGCCGAAGATCTCATCAAGGGAATCCTCAGAGAATTGGACCTGGACACCTGGATTCCGCATTTGAGTTGGGCTCAGATGGATCCTCAACTTGTGGAAGATGCGGCGGATCGGCCAAGCGGTAGCGACAAGTATGCTCTCAGCCGAATGTTCAGGAAGATGTTTGAATTGGCACCCCAACGAATGCATGGGTGGGAAAGCCCTTTGGAACAGAGATGGGGGAAAGTGACGGATGCGGTGGAAAGGATTATGCAACATTGAACGGATCTGAGGTGACGGATGGCACAGGACCCGTACAAGGTTGATCAGGTACAAATCGAACCAGGTTCGGAGGGGACTCGTTTGATCCGCCGCAGGGCAGCTGACGGGTCCCTCGAATTCTCGGATGGGGTCGCGGGTGCCCTGTCACTCAAACAATTGGCCGGACTCAATCTGACCGGACTTCTAACCGTTGGGGCCGGTGCCGGGGCTCAGTACACGACTATCCAAAGTGCTATCGATGCCATCCCTATAGGGGGATCTCCCTATACGGTTCTGATTGGACCCGGATCCTATGCTGAAACCGTCACCCTCCAAAAGACCAACGTGACTCTTTTGGGTCTGGGATGGCCCACGATCACCCAATCCTCGGGACACACCCTTGTAGTGCAAGCTGGCGGGGGTACCACTCCGTTCCAAGTCACTGTTCAAGGGATTGTGCTCAACAATGCCGATCCCGTATCTGCATGTGCCCGTATTATCGGGGGTGCCGGTTCGGATGTGGGCCGGGACGGGATCAATATCATTGACTGCGATCTCATTCATGATGCCGGTGGGGGCAGGACTCTGTGGGCTACCTCGGTCTGTATCGTGGATGTCTGCCGGTGTCGTTTGGAAGGAAACGATGCCTTGGCCCTCGTTTCAAACTGTGGTCAGGTCTGGGTTACTGGTTCGGAAGGCAAAGGTGCTTACGAATGGGATTACGATTCGGCGGGGACTTTGCCTTCCCTGATTACTGGCGACTATTCCATGCGGGGATGCCATGTGGGGACCTCTCTGTTGGTTCCCGAAGTGGCCGTCACTCTGAATGGTGGGGGGACCTTCAATCTGCGGGGAACGTACCTCGCGGGGGATGTTCGATTCTCAGGTGATCAAACGGTGGTCCTTTACAGTTCCGTTTGTCAGGACGTAACCCTTGAAGATACTGTTGCGGTGAGCGCCGCCAATTGTAACCACGGGACGGTAACCGCTGCGATAGGGACATCCCTATCCGAATCCTCTGTTCAGGGGACAGCCTCGTTTGTCAATGTGGATCATGTTGATGTGGCGTTCGATGCGCCCCAACCAGATGCCAACTATGTAGTGATTTTGGAACCAGGTTCGGATTCGGTGTATGTGTCAGCCAAGATGGCGACCGGTTTTACGATTACAGCTGGGGGTTTGATCACGACGGACATCAATTGGATTGCGTCGAGGGCACAGATCTAGGGAGGGAACCATGGCTGCTTGTAATGATCCCGTCGGAGATTTCTGGACTCAGGTGGTTGAAAACACTGGAGCCGACGCCGAAGATAACGGGCCAGATTTCGACCCATCCCAAGTGGAATTCGGGGGTGGGGCGACCCATTCGGTCATCGATGAAGTCCTCGGGTGCCGTCTAGCTGCGGATTCTCGGCATACGGCTGTCCGGAATCTCCTGGAACAACCCAAAGCCGCACTGAGTCTGCCTGTGACGGCCGGATCTCGAGTGGCTTTTGTCGCCAACTTGGACTCTGTTCTTTCGTACTCGGATGTCCCCCATCCGGCGTGCGAGGGTTCTGTCGTCACCGTCAAGACCGCATTCGGCCCAGCTACGTCACAGGATGGGCGGGTGTTCGTCATGTGGGATGACGGACATTTCCGTTCGATCCGGGCTGAACATCTGAAACCAGGATCCCCTCGCAAGACGGCCAACAACTTCCGAATGGTGGTTGCTGATCTGGGGGATATCTCCTCGATGTTTATCACGGCCGGTGGCGGAGACGAATTGGTTCACAAGGCCACTAAGGATTTGTGGGCGGTCAAGAAGGAGGGTGGGCAGTACGTGATTGAAAGATTGTTCGATGATACGGGCAAACCGTTGAAGGTGTAGTCATGAAAGATCTGGAAGCAAAATGGGGTCAGGTGATTTTGGCTGAGGACAAGATCCAACTTCCTGACACTGATTTTCGGGATGCCTTCTATCAGACTCGCAGCGGGATCGGCAAGCTGGATCGGATCATCCGGACAAACTCAATCCTGAAAAAAGACCCAAAAGTCACGAGTCTTCACGCCAAGATCCTGCGAGCACTGCAGGATTTCGAGAATGCAATGGATTCCAAGTACAAGTGGGACTGATTCATGTCAGGCGCCGTCGAGAGAATCACAGATCGGTTTCTTATCCGGCAGGCCGTTCGTCGGGTGTGCGCTTCTCGGTCTTTTAGGACACGAACGGCAGCTCTTCTCGATTTCACCCCCGAAGTCATTACTGCATTCGCAGAAGGTTTCTATTTCCCGATGTACCGGGGCAGGGTTGCGTTTGGGGGGTTGATTAAGAAGCTGACATCGTTGGTCGAAGCATTCAAGAAGATCCCTCATCTCTGGGACACACTCAAGAAGGCACTTGGGATTGAAAGTGTTACCGACATTCCGAGGGCAATCAAGGAGTGGGCTCGCAAGGGCTATGAAGCACTTAAGAAGATCATTCGGCATATGTTCACCAAATTCCCGCTCAGTTTGTACACCCTCGAGAAAGACAAGCTCAAAGGTGTCTCCGATATCATTGAATCTCTGATGGACAGATTTCCGCAGTTCCAGGCGTGGATGCGGGAACACGTTAAACCCCACGTAGATCAGTTCGATCATTGGCTTCGGGAGAATGCCCCGGTGGTCTCTGGGGTGTTGACCGCAGCCGTGTACATCTGGATTTGGATGAACGTGACCGAATTCGAATGGGATTGGCACTCGCTGGTGCAAGGCTTCACGGGTGCCATGGGAATCGGGGAACTTTTGGCGTCACTGCCCAGTTCGGTTATCGGTTTCCTTCTCAATTCTTTCGGTTTGGGAAGGTTCACCTTGCTCCCCGCATTGGTCGTGGCTCGCATCGTGTATCTCATTGTCCATCGATATGTTGCTTGGACTGGTCACGGTTTTCACTTCGACCATGCCAGACTGGCTCATGATCTTCATGTCGAACTTTCCGAAATCGCCCAGATGGTTCCCGTTACTGTGTGATAGTCTGCCTATATTTCCGGCATTATAGGACTTTGGGGGCCTCTCTATGGCCGACTCGATGGATAAAGTTGCGTCCCGATATCTCGTGGGCAAACGTATCTCCAAGGTTGCAGGCGAAGTTCGATTCATCAAAGATCGGGCGGGGGACAAAGGCGAATGGGCGTGGGGTACCCCCGGACCATCCCAGCGTGAGATCACTCAGGATTACCAGTTCGACCCCAGGAATCTCAAGCCACTCGCCAAGACTCTTCGGGCGGCACTTTCTGCATTGGGTCACGCCGAATCAGCCTATTCTACGTTCACCAAAATCAAGTCGAGCACTATCAGTCCGGATGGTTCTCTTGGGGGTCGGGGCTACATCATGAAGATTGCCGACATGCGCCGGCAATTGATGAATGCAGTCGAGGTCCTTTCTGCGGTTACGGACACCTTGTATGACGAGCTTCGGGCACCCCATTGGAACTCCAAAGTCCAGGAACAAAACTCTCGGGAACGTGAAGAGGTCAAAAATATCCTCTCGGATGCTGAAGAAATCAAAGATGACCCCGAGGGTTGGGCCGAAAAAGAAGAGGATCCCGAAGAAGGTTCGATTTCAGAGGACCAGGACGACGAACCCGGCCCACGGGGGAAGAAGGCGTGCCAATCGCGTAGTGTATGGAAGTTGTGCCGAGAGACAACCTCGGTAGCAAATCGATACCTGGCCCGGAGGGGATGATGAACACGAAGAAGCGGGCGGATGATTGGATGACTCATTTGGCGGAATCGGGTCTGCCCAGTGATGATTTCACATTCACCGAGGCCGATAACGGACTCCTCGACGGATTCCAGTTCGACACCCCATATAATGAGGGTGTTTTGGATGGTGCGCGCCTGCCCGAAGTCAAAGGATTGTCGGGATTGCCCGACGGGATCATTATAGCTGAAGAAGATATCCTTCAAGCCGGTTATGGGGGGGATATCGAGCTCAATGATGAACAAGAGGGTCCTGATTTTAACGTGATGCTGTCAGTGGATGAGGGTGGGGAGGACGTCCCCGAGAACGTTCAGAAGGCTGCGTCCATCGTCAATCTGGACTGGTTGGATCCCACACAGAAACAGGATCCAGATCGATTGCCCGCGGATTTGCATCCCGATCAACCCCCGTTGAATTCCATCCCAGCCTTGGAAACCGCTTGGGGTGCCAACGAACCGACTATCGGGATCATGCGGGTTCCGGCCAAAGACCTTGATGTGGCCCAATATGAAGAATCCATTCAAGCAGATCAACCCACTTCCAATCTGCCAGGGGCACCCAAGACGGCCGAGGATCATCGCTATGCACTAATGCGGGCTTCTCGCAGATGCCACTACGGACATAGCCTCCAGGACATTCTTTCCGAGCTCAAGCTTTCAATTGGGGATACTCTCTTTGGACGTTCCGCCGCTGCTGCTGTCAAAGACGATTATGGTCTGGCTGGGACGGTGTTTGTGCGGGCTGCATCTTTCCCCGGACTCAAAAATGGCAAATGGGTCAAGGAACTCCGCAAGATTGCCCATGTAGCCAAATATGTGATCACTGACGACAAGATGGTGGCGGACAAGCTCGGAATGCAAATGGTGGCGGATGTCCCGTGGGGATCAGCCCTTCGAGAGTACACCCCTTATTTGCATGTTTCTGGTTATCGATTGGCTTCTGGATCTCCGAAGGAAGTCCTTCGCAGGGCTTTCCTGACAGGTCCGGTTTTCATACCGTCTCCCGAAACCAATTTCCCGGAACAGCATCCAATTGTGGCATCTGAAGAAGAGGCCCGGGAAGAACTCAAGAAGATTTCCCAAGCCGAGCCTGAAACTCCCCGGACGCCAGAAGACGAGGCTCTTGAACAAAAGATCAAGGAAGCTTTTGTTCATATTGCCAAATATGTGAAGACGGGTCAGTTGGCGTCCGAGGATGCACTCAAGCTCCGTACTTATGGGGATCGAGGAATGCGGCCGGAAGCCATCATCAAAGCGGCCGAATTGATTGTCGCCTCAGCACGTGATGCGGCCACCTACGATGGGACGGGTGCTCATCTGCCGAAAAATGCCCAAGCGGCCCGGCAGAAAGTGTTTGCTCGTCTGGATGAACTTCAAGCGGCTGTGGATGCCAGTGCCCAGCGTCAAATTCAGGTTCGTCTTGCCAAAGCGGTTCGGGCGGGGTTGCTCACCAAAGATGAGGCCAGGCGGATTTCGGCATCCGACAGATCCGTGTCAGAACTCAGAGATGTGGTTGCCACTGCAATCCAAGCAGCAGACCAGCTCCGGCAATTGAAGCTGGAAGCAGTCAGGGTCGCGAAATACAACGGGCCGGTGTATGAAGATGCTTCCAAGATCGGCAGTGAACGTCATGAAGATCCTACTGCCAAGGAGGCGGCCCATCGTCAGCAGGTCAAGGCCCATCTGGTTAGATTGATTAAGCAACACATGATTTCCGAAAATGCAGCCCGGAGAATCTGGGCGTCAGGACAATCTGCAACCAGTATGGCAAAGGCTGCCGCTCTTCTTGTCACAGAAAAGCAAAAGGCCGTGGCGACTCGACTCGCCCAATTGGTGGGCCCCGCCCCTCAGACCGAATACGTGGGTCCTCATTATGTAGAAGCGGCACAAGCGGATCGGACTCGTGTTCGGGTGAATGCATCTGAGGATGAAGCTCGGATCGAGAATGCACGAAAGATGAAAGCACTGGCCCATCTGGATCGACTGGCCGAATCGCAAATCATCTCTGATGTTGATGTTGAAGCTATCAAGGAATCTTGTGTCACGGCACAAGAGGTGGAAGAAGAGACCGCACGGGTCGTGGCAACTGCCAAAGGCACTGACTACAAGGGGCCAATCCAGAAAGCCGCTGTCATGGAGCGGCGTTTCTCGGCACAACTGGATCCGGAATTGGATCACATCGTTAAAGTGGCCAAGTCGTCCGGTATCAAGGTGGCTGAATTCCAAGGTCTTCTTCGATGGGCCCGTCAACAGATGAATGAAGGAATGGTAGGTCGGGATTTCGACACCCTCCTTCGGGCCAAGTATGCCCCACCCATTCTGAAAGCCGCCGC
>Ga0172375_10005848_pt1 | contig 17522 bp, 20 predicted proteins | sample LakKiv1m_FD_114537 | JGI IMG/M metagenome (GOLD analysis project Ga0172375, IMG submission 114537) | Freshwater microbial communities from Kabuno Bay, South-Kivu, Congo - kab_092012_11.1m | ecosystem: Environmental > Aquatic > Freshwater > Lake | place: Democratic Republic of the Congo...
AATCTCCTTTTCTTGGTCTTGGAATTATGGAACATAAAACAACAACTATTGCTGGAGAAGGATGGCTTGAGCGTGTTGACCCAAACCTTCAAATGGAGGGATACATCACTGCTCTTGAGACAATTTATGGAGAAAGACCTTTTGGGGGTGTTCTTGATGTTATTCATATTCACGAAAACCCAAAAAGCAGAAAACCAGCAATTCGTGTTCTTAAAACAAAATGGGACTCTTTTGATTGGTCTATGAATGTCTCTTCTTGGTATGATAAGATTTATGAATGTAATAAAGAAAACTTTCATCCAAAAAACACAGAAGCATGTAAGCCTATTATTGGATACTCATGTGCTTACCAAGAATTGTGCTCTTTATATCCAAATCCATATATATTAAACGAGATTCAAATTCCTGGTAAATATGTAATAGAAGCATGGCATCCTTTTGAACATATTGAAATTCAAGGGAGGCAGTGTAATGTTATTTGAAAACGGTTTTCTAACAACTGATGTTGAGGTTGAGGATTATCCCGATGAATGGACAAATGTTTCTGCATCTGTAGAGTGGAATATTGATGCAGAGTGCCGTTCTTGGGGCATTAAGTTTTTTGATATTTTTGTTTATAAAGTTGAAGTAAGGTATGAAGAAAATGATGAAGTGAAAAATATTACTATGGTTGTAGACCATGTTATAGTTGATGTTTCATTAACAGAAACACTTATGCCAAGATGGGTTAAATGGGTTGAAGCTAACAAGTGTGATGTCACATTCTAAATAGGAGAAAACAACAATGACAAAGAGAGATTATGAATGTCTTGTTCAAGCAGTAATTAAGTTTGCAAAAGAATTTGAAGACTATGACTATGAAATGACTTTTGCAATAATATCTACCTATTTACAGGAGGCATATGAGAACTTTGACAGGGATAAGTTTCTTATAAAATGCTTTTGTGAATGGGACAAACAAAAGGAGGTGAAAAAGTAAAATGCTTTTTATGCTTGTAGGAGAAAGTTTTACAGGAAAAAGTGTTTCAGCAGGAACATTCCCAAAGCCTATGCTTTATCTTGATTATGATGGTGGTTTTGAATCAGTTAAAAACGCTAAGGGAAAAGATGGCAAGCTGGTTGTTTTAGATTGGGAAAAAATTGATGTCGTTGAAATGAAAAAGCAAACTGTGCAAGAGTTAAGTTTTGTAACAGACATGGGCAGGGGTGGTTCAGGTGTTCCACCAAAACACGTTCATGAATCTCCAGAAATCATTAAGAAATTTAATGATATAATGCATAGTTTGGAGAAAAACGAAAAAGGATATAAAACTCTTGTTATTGACAGCCTTTCAAGTGTTTTCAGGAACTGGAAAGAAACTCTAATGAAGATAAACAATATTCCAGCTTTACGTATTGTTGATTATGGAACACTTGAAGGAGTGCTCTTAGGGCAGTTTCTTCCCACACTAAAAGCTCTCTCACTTTCTTTCATTGTTTTAATTGACCATGTGGAACTTGAAAAGGATGAAATGACAGGACAGCTTTTGGAGTATGCAGTTGGGCCAAGCAGAAATATGGGAAGAAATCTCCCCAAAGATATTGATGAATTTTACAGACAAAAGGTTGAGGGTGGTGATTATGTATGGAAAACAAAAAAGACAGGATTTTTCCAAGCAGGGTCACGTTTATCTATGCCTGAAACAATTAAACCAGCAACTTTTCAAGAGCTGAGTAAATATTTAAAAATAGGAGAAATAAAATGAAGACTTGTTGTAATGGGCACATAGAAATTGCCTTTGGTGGTAAAGAAAAATGTCCTCTTTGTAATGCCTTAGCAGAAATCAGAAGCCTTGAAGATGAAATCAATAGCCTTGAAGATGATATCCACGAAATAAGAGAAGATTAATCATTTCATTAGAAATGATATTTTTAGCTAAGAAGGGGTTAAAGAAATGGGAATATTAGACATTGATTTAACAAAAGTGAGTGATGGTGTTGGAGAAGGTGCACATACTGGCACAATCCAGAAAGTGGAATACCAGATAAAAACTGGTGAGAAATGGAATAACAAAGGAACTACGACTGTTTCGCAAGAAGATTTCAATAACGCAGACCCAAACCTTGCGAGAATGCATATCACAATAAACATTCCTGGTCAGGGAAACATCTGGCACGACCTTTACTTTTCTGAGAAAAGTCTTGGTTTTGCAAAGTCATTCTATAAAGCTCTTGGATGTGGTCTTAATGAAGACATTCTTGGAAAGACCATTGGGATTAAAGTTGCTTTAAAGGAAGACCCTGGATATGATGTAAGAGCCACGATAACAAAGGTTTTTGCGGCGTAGTATGAAAAAGAGCAGAAAGTTTCTCCAAATAAAAAGAAGAGGGAGTAAGTTCATGTCTACCTATGCTTCTTCTTTCTGCTCTTATCCTTCTCTTTGTTTTATATTCATTTTTGTCTTATTCTTACTTATATTTTTTCTTAAAGACAATTTTACACAAGACCCAAAAGTTTTGCAATGTTCAATTACCATAGAAGAGCTTAGAGATGAAATTAAAAAAGGAAGAGCGTTTAACCTTGATATTGATGGAGTTTCATATTTAAGATTTAAACCAAACACAAAAACTTGGTGGATTTCAGAAGTAAAAAGAAAGGAAAGAAATGATTAAAGAGGGTATTTTATTTCCATCTATTACTTACAAAAAAATGTCTGCATGTGGAAATCTTTATATCACCTTTGCTCGACAAGCCGATTCTGAAGACCTTTTATGGATTAACGTAAGCATGGGAAAGGCAGGAGGATGCGCTGCAGCAGTTATGAAAGACATGAATGCTATGTTTGAAGGGCTTTTAAAACTAACAAGAAGTCAGCAGATTGAAATTATTAATAAAGCTAAAGGAAATGTTTGTCAATTTCAAAGACAATCATGCAGATTCATTTTAATGAATACTGTTTATAATGAGGTAATAAATTCACCTAAGAAGGAGGAGAAATGAATCATCAACTTCATGTTGACATAGACAAAGAAACCATAAGAGAGCTGAAAAAAATTCTTCCTGAAACACGCATGGTTTCTTTTCTTGTCAGAAAGCTTGTAAAGAAGTATGTGCAAGATGTAAAGAACGGAGCAAGTCCGTGGTGTTTCATTGGAGGAGACAAAAAATGAACCTTCAAGATTTACTTGGAAGAAGTGTAAAAGACCTTTCAGATGAAGAGCTTGAAGCTCAAATTTCAATGCTTACAAGAAGTAAGGTGCAGAAACCGTCACCAAGCGGAGAAAGAAATGGTAAAAAGAAAAAGGAGGTGAAATCAAATCAAGACAGACAAATTGATGATTTTGTAAAATCAATCCCAAAAGAGAAACTTGCAGAACTTTTAAAAAAGCTTACTCAATAAAAAGGAGAAAATTTGATGGAGCAAATTCTTGAGCTTGACCCAAACGAAATTATTATTGAACACGATAGATACCGAAAAGATATGGGTGACCTTGATTCTCTTAAAGATGCTATTAAACTTACAGGAAAGAATATTACCCCTATACAAGTAAGGCAAAAAACTGATGGAACATTTATTCTTATTGCAGGTGAAAGAAGAACTCGTGCATGTAAAGAGCTTGGAATTAAGGTTAGGGCTATTGTAGAAACAGACGCATCCCTTAATGACAAAGTTCTTGAGATTATGGAGAATAAAGAAAGAAAACAATTCACTTGGCAAGAAGAAGCAAAAGCTTTAGATGACTTACATAAAATTCTTTCTGCAAAAGAGCAAAAAGGTTGGGGATATAGAGATACAGCAGAGTTTGCAAAAATAAACATCAGAGGTTTATCTACCTCTATTTCTCTTTCTAAAGCTCTTGAAACAACACCCGAAATTTTTGAAGGGTGTAAAAATACAGAGCAAGCGATTAAGGCTTTTAAAAAGCATAAAATTGATGAAGCAAAAGCTGAACTTGCTTTAAGAAAGAGCAAAACAGATTATGGGAAGAAAGCTCAAAGCATAGTCTTCTTTGGTAATTGCAATAACCTTATAGAGGCTCTTCCAGTAAACTCTATAAACGCCCTTATCTCAGACCCGATTTATGGAATTGATGTGTTTAACACGAGATTTGAAAATAGAGACCTTCCTGATTTGTCTTATCAAGACAAGTATGATGACACAAAAGAAAATTTTGTTGAAACACTTACAACTCTTATTCAAAAAGCTTCTAAAGTTCTTAAACATAATTCGGCTGTCCTTATGTTTTGTGGATTTCAAAATGCCCAATTTCTTATAGACCTTTGGAGTAAAGAGGGCTTTTCAATGGATGTTATTCCAGGGGTATGGGTTAGGGGTGCAAATACAGGAAGAACAAATAGACCTGAGAAATATTTTAATCGCTGCTATGACCTTTTTGTTTATGGACTTAGAGGTGATGCTGTTCTTACAAAGCAAGGAACTACCAATGTTTTAAACTATGCAGGAGTTCCTACTGTTAACAGAGAGCATCCCTCACAAAAACCTTCTGACCTTCTTGAAGATTTAATCTCAAGGCTATGCTTGCCTGGTCATATCATCCTTGACCCAATGTGTGGATGTGGCTCAACTTTAATTGCAGCATTAAAAAGGGGGTGTAAGCCTATAGGCTTTGAGCTTGATATGAAATACCATAGTATAGCTCTTTCTAATGTAGCAAAAGCCTTAAAAATGAAAGATGCAGGAATGGCAGACCTTATAGGAGGAAATTAAAATGTTAAATAAAAAAGAAGCTTTAAAAACTATTCTTTCAGAACCAATTAGCTTTTGCCCTACGATTAAATCAAACTGTAAGTTTTATTCACCTAAATATCTATTTTGGGATGGATGTCTTATAAGACAGCATTCAGTTTGTGATATAACTACTGGAAAACCCTATAAAGATTTTTCTTATGGAGGACAATGTAAATGCAATGTGTAATGACAGGAAAAGAATGTAAAAAGAAGAATTGTGAAAAATATGGATGCCAAAAAGAGAACTTTTGGGAAGAAGATGGCAGACCACGAATGTTTTATTCTGGTGGAACATTTAATATAGGGAAAGCACAAAACAAGCTTTCCAAAGCAGAAAAGAAACTCTCTAAAAGGAGAAAATTTAAATGAAAAGAAAAAGGACTAAGCTTTCAAGAAATAAATGGCAAAACATAAACCAGCTTTGCTTTAGCGTTGCAGGAATATCTGAGCTTTTACGTCAAATGTCTATGTCTCAGATTTTTAAAGATGCGGGTTCTGTTAATCCATACATAATTGGGTTTATGAGAGAAGCGTCATATAATGTTCTACACTTGTATAGTTATCTAAGAGAACTCCAAAATAAAATACCCAAAGGAGATACAAAATGATAATAGTTCCTCCAGAAGGTTCTCTTTCAAGCAATATTGCTATAATTGGGGAAGCACCTGGCATGACAGAAGAGCTTGAAGGAAGACCTTTCTGTGGTCAATCAGGAAATATTCTTAATATGAAACTTCATACAATAGGGGTAGCTCGTCAAGAGTGTTACATAACTAATGTTGTAAAGACAAGACCTCCTGGAAACGACTTTTCAATCTATTGGAAAAAGCATATTCCAAAACCAGAATTACTTCAAGCAAGAGACGAATTGCTGAATGAGCTTGAAGCTTCTAAAGCAAACATTTTCATTGCTCTTGGCTCAAATGCTCTTTGGGCTTTAACAGGTCAGTCAAGTATTGGAAAATGGCGTGGAAGTATTATGGAATGTAAGTTGCCTTCTGGAAGAGTTGTTAAAACCATTGGAACATACCACCCTGCAGCGGTATTACGTCAATGGAGTTTTGGAGCTATTGTTTCACGTGACTTTAAGAAAGCTTTGGAGCAATCAGCATTTCCAGAAGTCCTTCTTCCCCAAAGAAACTTAATTATTGAACCCACTTATGGAGATATTGAATCATTTGTTTCAAAGGGTTACAATGCATGTTTCAACTTGAAACAACCATTTTTAACCTACGATATAGAAACATCCCACAATCTTATTACCTGTTGCAGTATTGCTTTTTCTAAGAATGAAGCTATAAGTATTCCCACAACCAAAGCTTATTGGGGTGGAATGTCTTCATTGAAAAAGGTTCTTGATACTCTTGAATGGCTTTTAACAAGACCTGAACTTACAAAAGTCGGTCAAAATATTTCATTTGACATTCAATACTTATTTAGAGCCTTTAAAATTCTTCCATCTAAACCCTGGTATGATACTATGATTGCACAACACAGCTGTTATTCTGAGATGCCTAAAGGACTTGGCTTTCTTGCTTCTCTTTATACAAATGAACCTTATTATAAAGATGACCTTCATATATGGCAAGCTGAAGTCTCTAATCTTCAAATGCTTTGGAGATATAATGCTCGTGATGCAGCAGTTACTTATGAAGTTAAAGAAGCTCTTGAAAAAGAAATAGACGACTTAGGTGTCCGCCATACCTTTAACTTTATGATGGAACTTGTAGAACCTTTGCTTTACATGATGCTTAGAGGGCTTCGCTTTGACGAAGCAAAAAGGGAAGAGTATCGCAAAGTTCTTATTCCTCAAATGAAACAAAAAATTGAAGGATTGAAAGAAGTTTATGGAGATGTTAATCCATCTTCTCCAAAACAAGTTTCTGCGTTAATCACAAAGCTTGGCTTAGATGTTCCTATAAACAAAAAGACAGGAAAGCCTACCACAAACAAGAAAGCTCTTGAAAGGTTAAGCAAAAAAAGTCCTGAATTAAATAACATTATTTCAATAAGGAATGAAAGAACAATCATTTCAAACTATATTGAAATGGATGTTGACAGTGTTGATAATAGAATACGCTGCTCATTCAATTCCACAGGAACAGAAACAGGTAGGCTTTCTTCCTCTGAAAGTGTTTTTGGAAGTGGAAGAAATCTTCAAAACTTTCCTCAGAAAATTCGAGATATGATTATTCCAGATGAAGGAATGATGTTTACAGAGTGTGACCTTGATGGAGCTGAAGCAAGGGTTGTTGCTTATTTTTGCCAAGATGACCAGCTTATTAATATTATGAATAGCGGAAAAAGTGTTCATACTTATACTGCAAATCTTATATGGGGGGTAAGTGATGAAGAAGTCAATAAAGACAAAAATGAAAAAGAAAATGAGGGCAGAGGAACTGAAAGCCTTTACTATCGAGCAAAAAGGATTCGCCATTCATGTAATTATAAAGGCACATGGGTTACTGTTTCCGAACAACTTGGTATCACAGCTGCAGAAGCTAAAAAACTTATTCAAAAATACTACAACGCTTCACCTAATCTTGTTAAATGGCACAAAAGAGTGGAAGACGAAATTAAACGTAGTAGGACAATCATCACTCCTCTTAGCAGGAAAAGAATCTTTTTTGATAGAATTGGAGAAAAGCTTTTCAAAGAAGCCATTGCATACGCTCCGCAAGAAACAGTAGCAAGTGTTTTAAATCTTGGTTTAATTAGGTTTTATAATGAAGTTTGTAGTAAACACAAAGACATAGAAATTCTTTTACAGGTTCATGACTCTCTTCTTGTTCAACATCCACCAGAAAAGAAAGAGCTTGTTTACAAAGAGTTATATCGTTGTATGAGAGTAGATTTAAATGTAAGAGGAAGGGAATTTTTCATCCCCATTAAAATTAAATCAGGAATGAATTGGAGGGATATGAAATGATAATTTGTCCAGTATGTGGAGGTAAAGAATGGTCAATAGAATCACGAAAAAATAATGTTGTTTTTACAGAAGATGATTTTGAAAGATTTCAAATGGGAACGCTAAATGTAGACCATATTATTCCTGCAACCATTCAACTTCGTTATGTAGATTGTATGGAATGTGGTTATTCTATTTACAATTTGCTTCGCTCTGGATGGTTTCAAGATAGCATTGAAACAGGAAAAAAAAGGTATGCTATTGAAAAACAATGCACTGAAAGTATGAATAAAATGGCAGGAAATCCAATAAAAGAAAAGGTTGGAGAACCTGAAGAGCTTATTATTGATGATATTGTAGAAAAGGCACTTGAAAATACAAGTTATAGTAACTTATTAAACTTACTTAATAAAGCTTCAGAAGAGAATAAAAATATCTAAATACTACTAATATTGAGGTGAACTTAGAGGATGGATAGAAAATGCAAAAACTGGCTTGACACTTATATGGAATATACAAAGAAAGCAGAATCTCCTGACACATACCATCAATGGTGTGGGATAAGCATTATTGCAGCATGTTTACGAAGGCAGGTATGGCTTAACATGGGACACTTTGAGGTTTACCCGAACATGTATATTGTGCTTGTTGGGCCACCTGGTTGCAGAAAAAATTCAGCTATAAATATAGCAACAAAACTTGCGTTTAAACTTGATGATGTAAAGTTTAGTGCAGACGCAACAACAAGAGAAGCTTTAATTCGTGCTATCGCAGGAAGTGAAGCTAAGATAGAGTTGACTGAAAAGAAAGAACCTTATGTGCACTCATCACTCACTATTATAAGTAAAGAGCTAAGTGTTTTTCTTGGAACTAATAACTATGACTTACTTAGTTTACTTACAGACCTTTATGATTGTCACGATAAATGGGAGTATCGAACTAAAAATATGGGGATAGACACTATCAGAGGAGTATGGTTAAACATGCTTGCAGGAACTACACCAACATGGCTTGTTGGAAGTGTTCCTATGAATGCCATAGGTGGAGGTTTTACGTCAAGGGTAATATTTGTTGTTGAAGACAGACCGAGACATAGAAATGCAAGACCTTTACTTAGTGAGCACGAAAAGAAACTTCAAGCAGATTTATGGTATGACCTTGAGAAAATATCTATGATGAAAGGAGAGATGAATCTTGATGATAGTGGCGAGAAGTGGTTTATAGATTGGTATGAAGGAAATCCTTTGAAGTCAAACAATGACATAAGATTTGAAGGCTATTACGAAAGAAAACATATTCATCTTTTAAAGACAGCAATGATTATCTCTGCTTCGTTTTCAGAAAACCGAATAATCACAAAAGAGCATCTTAAAAGTGCTTTATATATCATAGAACAACTTGAAGAGAAAATGGTTAATGCTTTTGGAAGTGCAGGAAGAAGTATTCATGCACCAGACATTGATGCTGTTTTAAAATATGTTCAAGACTTTAAGATTCTTTCCCGTGAACAATTATTAAAGAGTGTATGGAGAGATATTAGTCCAAAGGATATTGATATTGTTATTGCTACACTTATTGATATGAAGCTGATTAAGAAGACATTTAATAATGGAATAATTTATTATGAACTTTTGTCACCAGATAATCAAAAAGGAGATTGAATGCTTAAAAAAAGAAAGTCTGATAAAGCATGGTGGGTTGGAGAAAAGCTTCCTAAAATTCTTCAAAAAGAGCTTGTTTATGTTTCTTACAACACAAAAGACAAAGCACTTGTTGAAAAAGCATTAAAGATAATGGAAGAAGAAATGAAAGTTTTAGATATTCCACTTAACATATTCAAGGAGGTGTAATGAAAAGCAATAGTGGAGGTCACCGAGCGGTTCGCATTCTTCTTAAAAACCTTCGAATTGAAACTCGTGAAAGAGCATATCCTTTCTCTCTGGCTTCTCTTCTCAGCTTAGATGCTCTTTCATAGTCTTTCTCAAACAAAGCTTTAGCAATTTTTCTTGCATACTCAGTCTTTCTTTTCTGGAAAACATTTGCAGTCCCTTTAATTGCATTTATTGTCTCATAAAATTGGGCAGGGGTTTCTGTAGCAAACCCTACAATATCAAGAAAAGATTCCCATGTCTGTTGCTCTTTGGGCGTGTCTTTCCACAAAAACATGACCCTCTTACGAATCTCTTTTGGAAGATGTTTTATATCCTCATCCTGAAATCTCTCTTTAAGATTAAGTCTCCATATATGTTTAGCTTGTGAAGGAAGTATCTTTCTCCATGTTTCAGGTCTAACTTCTCCAAGTGTTTTATACTCAGCTCCTACCGTATAAAGAGCTTTTGCATAAGGACTTAAAGCTGTGCCAAAAAGTTCTGAAGAACCAAACATAGAACTACCTGAAACTCCCATCAGTGAAGGAAGTCCTTCTGTAAACCATCTTGGAAATTTATCTTTAAACTCTTTCTTGTCAAGCTCCCATTCATCATTTCCAAGAATAGAACTCATGACCAACGCAAAAACAGACATTAAAGCTTGTGCACCGTAAATCCCTCCAACACCACCAAGAGAAAGCCTTGCTGCTACTGCAACTCCAAATGCTTTTTTATTTGGATACAACTGCTTCATGAAGTTTAAATCATTTAAAACAAAACTTTTAAACATCATAACTGGAGCAAGTATCCCCCTTGCAAGTTCAGCCCTATTTGCTTTATTATAAAGCCACTGAGTTCTGTTAACAAAATTCATTGTATAATCTTGAAGCTCCTGACCTTTTAATCCTTTTAAGCGTCCTATTTTCAAAGCTGCAAAAGCTGACATAAGCCTGTTAGACTTTTCTGAAAGACTGGCAAAAAATGAAAAAGCTCTACCAATTTTTGAACTTTCTACAATTTCGTGTGTTCTTAAAGGTGCAATAACACCTTCTGCGACAAGCTTTTTGATAACCATTCTCTCTTCATAAGTTAGCTTTTTATAAGTATCAATAGCATCATAAAGTCCTTTAAACTCTTTTGTTTGTAACATAGTTTGAAATTGATGTTTATAATAATCAAGTTCTTGTATTTGCGCTTCTCGAGCAATTTTAAGTCCATCACCAAGAGAACCTGTTTGCTCTATAGCTTTAGGAATTGTTGTAATAAGCCTTTGTGTCAAATTTACTACCGCAAAAGCAGGCTTAAGCATAAAGTATGCATTAAAAATAACTGTTCTTATAGCTTGATTAACCTTTCCCTCTTTTAATATTTTTCCTGTAAAGTAATCAACAAGATTTTTCCCATACTTCTTTTCGGTTTCAGGAAGCCTTGCAACAGCATCTTCAATCTCAGCAGCCATGAATTTTCTAACCATTGCTTTTGGAAAAGTTTCAATATATTTGTGCAAAGCATTTACAATATTTATGCTATAGCCTGCAATAGTGGATTGATTTCTATGAGCAAATCTTCCTCCTGCCCATTTCTTTAAAAACTCGTGACCTACAATATTTGCAAGGCGTTTAATATCTTGCGATTCTTCTCCCATCCCTTTAAGCATATTTTCAAGTATTCTTGCATTTTGAATAGCAAAAATTACACCAGAAGAATCAATAAATCTTTCACGCATATCAAATGACTCATATTGAACATCGCCCATGTCTTCAAAGAATTGATTTAAGGTTTTGTTCATTTCACGAACACTATCAAATGTTCCGAAGAATAAAGTCTTTCCTGCTTTATCTTTCACAACAAGTGCTTGGTCACCAAATCGAAATCTTGGGAAATACATGCTTTCCATTTCTTTTGCTTCACTTAAAAGGATATATAGCTCTTCTTTAGACTCTTTTCCTGTAATCGCATGCCCAGCTTCTTTCACTTTAGCAAGAAGTTCTTCCTTTGTAAGTGATTCAAATTCACCTATAACTCTTGCTGCATAATGTTCTTTAATAAAAACATCAGCATCTCTAACTATTTGTGTTTTTTCATCTTCATTAATTTTTCTGTTCAATCCTTTTTCTTTTCTATAAACAGCGTCTCTTATATAAAAAGCTTTCATTCTATCTCTAATAATATAATCAAGAGCGTTTCTTATACTATCAAATTTAACCTTGTCTGGAACAGAAAGTTTATCATAACCGACACGTGTTCCTGCGGCATCACTATCTACAATAGCCTTTGAAAGTTCTTCTGAAATATCACCTTGTTTTAAAAACTTAATCATCCTTGAAGCAATAAACGAAATTTTATGGGCTTCCCTATCTGTTTCATAAACTTTATTAACAAGAGGTTCAAGAGTTTCATTCCACACAGGAACACGAATTAATTTTTTGAAATTTCTCCAAGTATAAGCAGAGTCTCCTATAAGTTTTGACACACCATCAAAGAAATTTTCAATATGCTCAGCAGCTTGGGCTTGTGTTATATCACCTTTAATTGTTTTACTCTCTGTCATCGTTCTTGTAAGAGGGGTTTCTATAATTTGTGCATAAAGTCTAAGTGCTGAATCAAGAACACTATTTTCCACTTTTCCTTCATAATCAAATAATTTAATCAAAGATATAAATTTATCCCACACAGATTTAATAACACCATAAACTCCTTTAGGTTCTTTATACTGCACCCTTGAAGCGTAATCTTGCAATCTAACATCAGAGCTTATTGTTGCAAAGAACTCCTGCTCATTCATTAACCCATAAAGGATTGCATAATCAGGTTGAGTAGTGTTTTCAGGAGCTTTCCCATCGTGTTTTCTCATGTATTCAAGCCATGTTTTTCTTTCAGGAGAAAGAGTTGCTTCAAGTGCGTTAATAAGATTTCTAAGCTCTTTCTTAAATGCAGGATTCTGCTGTATTTGTGTAAGCCCAAGTATATGGTTTATTTCATGCATCACCTCAACCTCCAAGAGAAAGTTTGGAACACCTGATGAAAGCTTAAAAAGTTTCATAAGTGTGTCATCAAAATGGAGATTGATTGTTCTAATGTATCTAATTTCACCAGCATCGTTTTTACGAGCCTCTATTTTTGCATTAGAACGCTTATCTGAGTTTAAAAAAGTATTCACTTTTGTGGTTTTTAATCTTGTCATAGCTATGGGAGAATTTGATACCGCATCAGCAAAAGCCTTTGAAAGAGGAGAGCTATCCAAATAGTCTAAAAGAGAAGCAGCTTTAGAAACATAATTCTTTATCATAAAAGCTTTTGTCACACCTTTGGTTACTCCAGATGGAGAAACCCATCCAGAAGGAGCAAGAGCTTTAAGGATTGAACTGGAAACGTCTTGAACAAAGTTTTCAGTAAGAAGTGATTCTTCTATTCCTAACTCACGAGTAAATCTTTTAAAAGCTTTATCCCAAAGAGATGCTGCAGCACTTTCTTCTATTTGAAAAGTTTCTTTGATATGAGAAACCCATTGACGTTTATTAATGCCTGAAACAGGAGCAGTTTTTATTTGTGTATAAGCAGCATCTGTTAATGCTTTTGTTAACTCATCTCCTATAACACCTGTTAAATCTTTTTCAGCAATATCTTCAGGTGCATATAAAGTTGTTTTATTACTTTTTGCTTCTTCTATTGATTCACGAATAGCTTGTTTTTCTTTGGCTTTTTCCTCTTTTTTCTCCACTTCAAACTGTGAAGCCATATTTTTAATGATTCTTTGAAGAGACTCAGGACTTTCGTTCTTGTATTTATTAAAAAGCTTTTTCCTACTTTCTTCATTCCACTTTTTTGTTTCTGTGTAAATGTTATCAATAAGTTTTTTAAGTGAAAGAAGAAGAACTTTTTTATCTGGAATTTTTTTAGAAGTTGATTCTGCAATCTGCTCTTTTGCTTTCTTTTCTTCAGTAGCTTTGCGAACGACAGAAATCTCTTCTTCTATTTTATCAAGCGTTTTCCCTTTACGAGAAATACCTAAAGCTTCAGCCTCACGCCTTATTCTGCTCACACGTTCATCAAAAGTTTCTTGTTTTAAAGCTTCACCTTTTTCTTTTACTTGTATAGCTTCTTCTTGCTTAACAACAGGCTGCTCGTTTACTTTTGAAACAGGCATTGGTTTTGTTTCACCTTCTGTCATTTTATCAAGAAGAGAGTTTACCTGCACTTTAACTTCTGGAGCAACTTTAACAATAGCATTCGCAATATGAACCGCCCTTGTTTTAGCTTCTTGAGCAAGCTCTTCTTTTCCAAGCTTCTTTGCCATTAAAAAAGCACTAACAGGATTAATAATTGCATCTTGCAAAACACCTTCTACCGTAGTTCCATTCTTAACACTCCATCCCGTGCGATACCCTTTTAATTTATCAACAACATCACCAACCCTTTTTAAAACAGGTTCTTGTTTTTTAATGATAGACTTTTTAACCTGTCCTTTAGGTGTAAGCATTTCAATCTGTTTAGATTTTTCAGGTAAAGAAGTCTCAGGAAAAATCTCTTCTTCAATGAAAGGTGTTAGCTCATCAAGTTCTTCAAGGATTAAGTCTCCTTGCTCACCTTTTTTAAATCTTGCTTCTCTTTCAGCCAGCCTTTTACCAAGTTCTTCATTTTTCTTCGCTACTTCTTGTTCTTGTTCAAGTCTATCTTCTTCATCCCACCATTCTCGATACTCTTGAAGTTTTGCTTCTTTCTTAGCTTGAATCTCGCCTGCAACTTCATCTTCAATTTTCTTCTTATAAGCCTCTTTCTTTTCTTGTTCAATCGCCTTGTCTTGCGCTTCCATTTCCTTCGCAAGAAATTCTGCATAAGATTGACCAAGCTCTTTATTTTCTTCTGGAGAAAGAGATGCTATAAGATTTCGCACATCTTCTAAAATGTCATCAACTTTTTTATTTTCAATTCCTTCTTTAGAAAGCTTCTCTTTTAATAAAATTCCTGCAGAAGTTTTAGGTGTAATTCTTTCAACTAAATCGTTTACACTTTCTTTAACAAGAGCATTCGTATCAAGAGGTTTATCATATGAAGCAAAACGATTCTTTCTTTCAACACCCTCTTTACCAATACTTTTATAAGTATCAAGAGTTGCACCTCCAACACTAAAAGCAGAACCTACTGCAGCACCTGAAAGTCCTGCTTCAAGATAACGAAGTAAACTCTTTTTGTCTGTGAGACTAACACTTTCAGGGTTACTTAATTTTTCTGCAACATTTTGCAAAAACTCTTGTCCTGTTTCTTGCAAAAACTCTTCAGGCATTTGTTGTGCAGCATTCCCAAGAAGGTTTTTTCCAAAACGAGAAAAAATATTCCGAGAAACAACCTGTTCAACTTTTGATGAGGGATTTAAAACTTTTCCTACAAGACGAGCAGAACCATTCCAAAGTTCAAGCAAAGCTGCAGGAGAAGCTGTTGCAAGAGACATTGCAGCACCAAACTGGTCTCCTTCATTTTTCTCAGCAAGTTCCCCATAAGTTGAACCCCATTCTAAAGGAAGAGTTCCTGCAACTATTCCTGCTTTTGCTCCTAAATCCTTAAAAACAAGCTTTGCTGGTGCACGAGAAGCAACAGCTATTGCTGTTCCTCTTGCCATTCCTTTTGCTTCATTCTCAGCAACAAGTTCAAGCATTTTTTTTGCAGCAAACTTTTTAATAACACCCTTTCCCGCTGTTCCAGCAATAAGTCCTCCAATACTTCCAGCAGGTGAGCCAACGCTACCAATGGCTGCACCACCTATTGCTGTAACAAGTGTTTCTGCAATATTCATAGTTTGTTCACTTACTTCATTTGCAAGCCAATAAGGAAGGTCTTCAATAACTTTTTCTACACCACCTTCTTCAGCACTTTTAACAATGGATTGCACTTTTGCTGTAGGAATGGTTTGATTTATTTCATTGCGAAGTTCTGAGGCAGTTTTTAATCCATATTCTTTAAGTGTATCAATACCAGTAAGAGCCCCTATTGCTGCTATTACATTTGAATATGTTTCTTTGAATTTAGGGTAAGACCGCTGAATCCCAAAACCTGCTTCTCCAAGAACAGTTCTTTCACTATCTGGAATCCGTGGTGCAGATGTAGGAAATAATTCATTTTCCAATGAAGCTAAAATATTCTCTTGGTTTTGTGGCTTATTAGCTTGATTAAATATCTGCTCTTCAAGTTCTTCGTATTTTACCATTATCTTCCAATACCTGAAGCAAATCCAGGAAGTTTGTTTAATCTAAGTTTAACCTCATCCTCAGAAACACCATGTTTTTTACTCATATCTTTTATCCATTGGTTAAGCTCAGGAGAAAATTGTTCCTCTTTGCTTAAAGGTTCTCCAGTAATTTCATCTACTTCCTCATAGGGTTTCATTGTCGAACTATCAACAAGTCCATTTTCATTTGCCCATTTAGCAAGAAAGTTTCTGCCTTTATTATAAGAAATTGTGGCTTTGTCGTTCCTATACTTTAGATGTTCAGGGTCGTCTCCATAAAGTTTCTCATTTGCATCAAGCCTTTTTTGATACTGTTCTTCAAGACGCTGAAGTCTTTCATTATGCTCCTGCACAAGTTTTTCTTTGTGTTTTTCATTTTTTTCCTTTTCTTTTTCAATGTAAATTTCTTTTTGAGCTTCAATCGCTTCTTTTTTAGTAGATTCAAGTATTCTTTCATATTCTTTTTGATGGCGTATTTTTTCATTTAACTCTTTTGAAACAAGACGATATTTTGGGTCAACTCCTATATACTTATCATAAGCTGCATAGGCTTCAGGAGGAATTCCTTCTTCTGGAACACCAGTATTTTCCCATACTCCTGTCCAGACTTCTTTCCCACCTTCATCTTTAACTTTTGTAAGCTTATTTCTACCTCCCTCAATTTTACTTTGCCATTTACGAGCAAGAGCATTTTGAAGAGATTCTTCCATTCGCTGATTCTCCCAAGCTGTTTGCTCTTCAAGAACTTTATTTCTCTCAAGCTGAACTTTTTCAAGTTGAAGGTTCTTGACAGCATCTTGCAACTGTGAAGTAAGACTATCAACATAACCTAAACTATTACCTCTTTTAATATATCCTTCTAAAGATGCCATAATGCCTCCTTATTCAACCCTGCCTGGGTGAACCAGTCCACCAATAAGGGTCTCTTCCACCTGAACTGTATGTGTTTCTAAAATCCTCATTCTCTTTTTCCATAGCTTTAATAATGTCTGAATTTAAAGATAATGAACGTGAAGGTGAGGACACAATAGGCTTTTTTCGTATTCCAGCAATGTCATATTTATCTACCATTTCTTGTAAAGACTTTAATTCATTTTCAACATTCATAGCTTTTCTAATATCTAAATCATACCTTCTTAAAGCATCTTGAAGGTTTGCTTGGTAAGCAGCTTGGTTTGCAGCATTTTCTGCATTCAACTCTTGTAGATGCATTGATTGCGCTGTTCCATAACTTTTCGCTCTAATATCAGAAAGACCTCTTCCATATCCAGAAAGAGCTTTTTCTGTAAGATACGCAGTTTCAGGAGCTTGTTTATTTCCTGATAAAGCTATTGCCCTTTTAAGTTCACTTTGTAAGTCAGCAACATTTCCAGAAGAAAGATAATCTGCAAGAGACGAAATTCTACCAAGAGACGGACTTACAGATGTAGGAGCGGAAACGCTTGGAATTTTAACATCACTCAATCTTCCAGAAGTTTTTAAAGCTTCAATTCTTGAAAGCAAATCTTGTCTAACTCCACTTTGGTAAAAAGAAGTATCTGTATCATCTTCGTAGATATCCCATCCTGGAAAGAAGCCTCCACGATTCAGTGCATAAGCCATTATTTTAATCCCTCCTTTAATTCCTCTATTTTAACATTAATCGTTTCTTTAAAAAATTGCTCGTATCCGCAAGAACAAACATACTTACTCTTAAAGCCCTCCTGCCCTTTAGCACAACTCCCACATACCCCTGTAAGGCTTACTCGTTTTGCCTTACATTGAGGGCAAATAGGAAGCATCTTATTAATCTC
>Ga0172375_10005849_pt1 | contig 17522 bp, 10 predicted proteins | sample LakKiv1m_FD_114537 | JGI IMG/M metagenome (GOLD analysis project Ga0172375, IMG submission 114537) | Freshwater microbial communities from Kabuno Bay, South-Kivu, Congo - kab_092012_11.1m | ecosystem: Environmental > Aquatic > Freshwater > Lake | place: Democratic Republic of the Congo...
GCGCCGGCGTACGCTCCGCGCGCGCGGTGAGGTCGAGGCGGTCGCCCTGGCAGCCCTGCGGCAGCGCTGGGGGACAGCGGGTTCGGGCGCCGACCTCGAGGCACTCGCCGCGCGGGTGGCCTGCGGCGACCTGGATCCCTACTCCGCCGCTGACGAGCTGGTGGACGGGCTACCGGGCCGCGACTGAGAGCGCAGCTCGGAGGTCCTCGGCGAGCCGGCGCGTCCACGCCTCCAGCACCTGGATGCTGACGCCCTGCGCGGTCACCGAGAGCAGGTGACCCCCGCCAGCGGGCACCGACGCGATGACGGTGTGGCGCAGGCCGAGGGTCAGCTCGACCGTCTCGACCGGCGCCGGACCGTCGGGGAGCGGAGCCGGGATGCGTGCGCCGAAGACAGCCCGGTCCTGCCGGGCGACACGTGCCACGTCGGACCCGGCCAGGCCGTGCACCGCCACCGGGTCACCACTCGCCGTGGCGAGAAGGGCGGTCGACGGACCGTCGATCGCCGCGAGGACGTCGACGAGGGAGGCCCACAGGTGGTGCACGGGCGAGTCGGCGGAAGGGGCCCGGCCGAGGAGCTGGTCGCGGCGCCGCCGTGAGGCGCGTGCGGACCAGGATGCGCCGCTCCGGGTGGAGGGCGGGGAGATGAGTTCGGCGGTCAAGGGACGTCCTTCCTGGCGGTGAGGGAGCGACCGACCCGAGACGGCGGCGAGACCCTGTGGATCTCTCGTTGCTTCCGTGTAGGGGAAATGTAGCTGCGACGGGCCGGTCTGCACGGCATTTCGCCGAACTCGCCGGAGCGCCGCGTCGCAGGCGCGCTCGGCTGCTGCACTCAGCTGATGCGCAACGTCTGCCCCGTGATGCGGGCGGCGGCACTGCTGGCCAGGAACAGGGTCGCGTCGGCCACGGCGTCGCCCACCCGCGGCTGCGGGGTGCGGAGGAGCGTGCCCCCCGCGGCGCGGCTGCCGCTGGAGGGCGTCGAGCCCGGGGCGTACTGGCGCGGCAGCACGGACCGGTGTGCCTGCAGCACGGAGTTGACCCGCACCCCCAGCCCGGCCCGGTTGTCGCCCGCGCGCGCGGTGGCCTCGACGAGCTCGCGCTGGGCGGCCTCGGGCGTCGTCGCGAGCTGCAGCCAGGACGTCACCGCGCCGGTGTTGACCACGCAGCCGCCGCCCAGGGCGGGGCTCTGCCCGAGCTTGAGCCGCAGGCGGGTGGTCAGGAAGGTAGGTCCCAGCAGCCCGGACCGCGTCGCCTCGGCGATGAAGGCCTGCTCACCGGGCGGCAAGCCGTACGGGAGGTTGCAGGACGCTGCGAGCACGAGGACGTCGATGTGGTTGATCGTGCCGACCAGGTGGTCGATCGACTCCTGACGCGCCAGGTTGACCGACTCGTAGTCGAAGGCCGACAGGTCGCTCTCGTAGAGCGAGCGGAGCATCATCGTGCCCGTCACCGTCACGGAGGCACCGCAGGCGGCGAACGAGGAGGCGATGGTGTGGCCCTCGCCGCGCGTGCCACCGATGACGAGGACCTGGTAGCCGGTGAAGTCGTACGACCCCGATGTCGTCATGCTCTGGCGTCCCTCCCGTCGACTCCGCGGCATTTTCTACCACGCGGTAGCGGGGCGGTGACAGGCGCGGCCGTGCCCAGTTCGGCCACAATCCGTGGCAGCCGGTCACATGCTCACCAGGCACCCCTCCCGCCTCACGGCTCCGCGTCGTGCCCGCTCGACGCTCCGAGCTCGAGCCGCCACGACCGGACGGCGGCGAAGGTCCAGAGCTTGTTGAACACGAAGGACGCGGGCGTGACGAGCGCCAGCACCACCAGCTGCGACCAGTAGAGGCGGTTGCGCAGGCCGGAGGAGTCGTCGAACACCTCGCTCGGCAGGCTCACCGGAGACTGCGGGTGCATCAGCAGGGTGAGCAGCGCGAGGCCGATCGCCTGCGCCCCGAGGCCCACGGCGAGGAACGGCCAGTACTCGCGCGTCCAGGAGGCCGCCCGGCTGCTCCGGAAGGTCCAGGTGCGGTTGAGCTGGAAGTTGGTCAGGTTCGCCACGAGGAACGCGGCGGTGGAGTAGACGTGGTACCAGCGGAGGTTGTAGTCCGTGGTGCCGAGGGCCACGACGGCGTCGTCGAAATGCGGGCCGAGCCGCTGCAGCAGCACCAGGGTGACCAGGTTGACCACCACCCCGGACGCACCGACGGCGCCGAAGCGTACGAGGAGGCCGACGTTGCGCCGGTGGCGCGTCGACAGCGCGGCACCCCGGGATCGCATGGGCGCGAGGCTACCGACCCGGGGACCGTCCCGTGGCGCGGCTCCCTAGGATTGACCCATGACGCAGCAGCCCTTCAGCCGTCCAGGTGCCATCGACCTCTCCGGGCTCGGGCAGCCCGCCCCGCAGGCGGGGGGCCCGACCGGCCGTTCCGCCGCCCCGGCGAGCAGCGGCGGCGCGTCCTACAGCGTGGTCGTGGACGAGCAGGGCTTCCAGGCCCTGCTGGAGCAGTCCATGACCGCTCCGGTGCTCCTGGTGTTCTACTCGCGCACCCGCATGCCGGAGAGCGGCCAGCTGGCCGACGACCTCGCCACGGTGGTCGAGGAGCACGAGGGCCGTTACCTCCTCGGCCTCGTCGACATCGACGCAGCACCCCAGATCGCCCAGGCGATGCAGATCCCCTCGATCCCGCTCGTGGTCGCCGTCGTCGACGGCCGGCCCATGCCCTTGCTGCAGGACCCCCTGCCGATCGAGGAGCTGCGCACCGCACTGACCCAGGTCGGTCAGCAGCTGACCGCTCAGGGCGTCACGGGCCGCCACCAGCCGCGCACGAGCGGAGCCCCCGCCGCCGACGGCGAGGAGGAGGTCGTCGACCCGCGCTACGCGCCCGCGCAGGACGCCCTCGCCGCCGGCGACATCGAGCGCGCCGTCGCCGAGTACCAGAAGCTCGTCGACGCCAACCCGGCCGACGTCGAGGCCGCCGGCGGCCTGGCGATCGCCAAGGTCATGCAGCGCACCCAGGGCGTGGACCTGGGCGAGGCGCGTGCGGCCGCGGCGGAGAACCCCGACGACGTGGACGCCCAGACGATGGTCGCCGACCTCGACATGCTCGGCGGGCACGTCGAGGACGCCTTCACCCGTCTGGTCAACCTCGTGGCTCGCACGAGCGACAAGGACCGCGAGAAGGCGCGCGACCACCTCCTCGGCCTGTTCGCCGCGGTCGGCAACGACGACCCGCGCGTGCTCGCGGGTCGGCGCAACCTGGCCTCCGCCCTGTTCTGACCTAGCGCCTCTTCAGCACCGACCGACCGGCCTCGAGCCGCGCCACGGGCACCCGGAAGGGCGAGCACGAGACGTAGTCGAGCCCGACGTCGTCGAAGAAGTGGACCGACCTCGGGTCGCCGCCGTGCTCGCCGCAGACGCCGATCTTGAGGTCGGGCTTGGTCTCGCGCCCCTTGGTCGTCCCCATCTCGACCATGCCGCCGACGCCCCGCTGGTCGAGCGACTCGAACGGCGAGACGTCGAAGATGCCGTGCTCGAAGTAGCGCGAGAAGAACGACGACTCGACGTCGTCGCGGGAGAAGCCCCACGCCATCTGGGTGAGGTCGTTGGTGCCGAAGGAGAAGAAGTCGGCCCGCTTCGCGATCCGGTCAGCCAGGAAGGCTGCTCGCGGCAGCTCGATCATCGTGCCGATCGCGATGTCGAGCTTGACGCCGCGGTCCTCCTCGACCTCCGCGATCACCCGCTCGAGGTCCGCGCGGACGATCTCGAGCTCCCGCACACTGGCGACCAGCGGCACCATGATCTCCGGTCGCGGTGTGCCGTGGACGGCCATCCGGTCGGCGGCCGCCTCCGCCATCGCCCTCGCCTGCATGAGGAACAGGCCCGGGATCTGGATGCCGAGCCGGACCCCGCGCAGGCCGAGCATCGGGTTCTGCTCGTGGAGGCGGCGTACGTGGGTGAGCAGGGTCGCGGCGCGCTCGTCGACCTCACCGCGCTCCTCGGCGAGGGCGACCTCGACGCTGAGCTCGGTGAGGTCGGGGAGGAACTCGTGGAGCGGCGGGTCGAGCAGCCGGATCGTCACCGGGAGGCCGTCCATCTCCTCGAGGATCCCCGCGAAGTCCTCGCGCTGCAGCGGCAGCAACGCCGCGAGGGCGTCCTCCACGCCGGCCTTGTCCTCGGCCACGATCAGCTTCTCGACCAGCTCGCGGCGCTCGCCGAGGAACATGTGCTCGGTGCGGCACAGGCCGATGCCCTGGGCGCCGAAGCGCCGGGCGCGGGCGGCGTCCTCGGGGGTGTCGGCGTTGGTGCGCACCCGCAGGCGACGGGCACCGTCGGCGTGGGCCATGATCCGCGCGACTGCGTGGGCGAGGTCGTCGTCGAGCTTCTCGCCCTCGAAGTGGCGCACCACGACCGAGTCGGCGACGGGCACCGCGCCGGCGAACACCTCGCCGGTGGTGCCGTCGATGGAGATGACGTCGCCCTCGCGGACGACCTCGCCGTCACGCACGGTGAACTGCTTGCCCTTGACGTCGACGTCGAGCGACTCGGCGCCGCACACGCACGTACGCCCCATGCCGCGCGCCACGACCGCCGCGTGGGAGGTCTTGCCGCCGCGGCTGGTGAGGATGCCGCGGGCCGCGACCATGCCGCGCAGGTCGTCGGGGTTGGTCTCCTTGCGGACCAGGATCACGTCCTCGCCGCGCGCGGCCCACTCCACGGCGGTGTCGGAGTCGAAGACCGCCTTGCCGACGGCCGCGCCGGGGGAGGCGTTCATCCCGGTGGCGAGCAGCGTGCGCTCGGAGGACTCGTCGAAGCGCGGGAACATCAGCTGGGCGAGCTGCTCCCCGGTGACGCGGAGGACCGCCTCGTCCATCTGGATCATGCCCTCGTCGACCATGTGGACCGCGATCCGGAAGGCGGCCTCGGGCGTCCGCTTGCCGACCCGGGTCTGGAGCATCCAGAGCTTGCCGCGCTCGACGGTGAACTCGATGTCGCACATGTCGCGGTAGTGCCGCTCGAGGCGCGCCATGATCCCCAACAGGTCGTCGTGGGACTTCCGGTCGATCTCGGCCATGTCGGCGAGCGACACCGTGTTGCGGATGCCCGCCACGACGTCCTCGCCCTGGGCGTTCTGGAGGTAGTCGCCGTACTGGCCCTGGGCGCCGCTCGCAGGGTCGCGGGTGAAGGCCACGCCGGACCCGGAGTCCATGCCGAAGTTGCCGAAGACCATCGCCTGCACGTTGACGGCCGTGCCGAGGTCCTCGGGGATCCGCTCCTGACGGCGGTAGAGGCGCGCGCGGTCGGTGTTCCACGAGTCGAAGACCGCCCGGATCGCGAGGTCCAGCTGCTCGCGGGGGTCCTGGGGGAAGTCGCGCCCGGTCTGCTCGCGGATGATCGCCTTGAAGGTCTCCACGACCCCACGCAGGTCGTCTGCGTCGAGGTCGAGGTCGTTGTCGGTGCCCCTGGCCCTCTTGGCCTCGTCGAGTGCCTCGGAGAACAGCTCGGAGTGGACGTGCAGCACGGTGCCGCCGAACATCTGCAGCAGGCGCCGGTAGGAGTCCTGGGCGAACCTGTCGGACTCGCTGCGGGCGGCGAGCCCGCCGACGGAGGTGTCGTTGAGGCCGACGTTGAGGACGGTCTCCATCATCCCCGGCATCGAGAACTTGGCGCCCGAGCGCACCGACACCAGCAGCGGGTCGTCGGCGTCGCCGAGCTTCTTGCCCATCGCCTCCTCGAGCGCGGCGAGGTGCTCGGTGACCTCCTCCGCGAGGCCGTCGGGCTCGCCGCCCTCGGCGAGGTAGGCGCGACAGGTCTCGGTCGAGATCGTGAAGCCGGGCGGGACGGGCAGGCCGAGGTTGGTCATCTCGGCGAGGTTGGCCCCCTTGCCGCCCAGGAGCTCCTTCTGGTCCTTGCTGCCCTCTGCGAAGTCGTAGACCCAGGTCATGGAGGCATCCTGCCTCAGCGACCGGACTCCGTATACGGCTGAGCGCCGCCGACTGCGGCCCGGACCCGGCGTGCGGTGAAGTCGGCCGCGAGCTCGTCCACCTCGTCGAGCGTGCAGAACCGTACGTCGCGGATCTCCCGCTCCTGCTTCACGACGTCGGCCAGCGCGGACGGCGGCAGCGTGCCGCCGTCGAACACCAGGCACACGGCGTCGTCCCAGCCGCCCCACGGAGGCAGCCAGTCGGTGAGCAGGAGGCCGCCCGGCTCGACCGACAGGCCCAGCTCCTCCTCGACCTCGCGCTGGACCGCCACCTGCGGCGACTCGCCGACCTCGACCACCCCGCCGGGCAGGTCCCAGTCGCGCTTGTAGGTCAGCTGGCACAGCAGCACGCGCCCCTCGGGGTCGCGCACGAGCAACTGCGAGATGGCGCGCTTGCGCGGCAGGAAGGAGTTGAGCAGGGCCCGGAAGCCACCCGGCTCCTGCACGGGTGCGTCGGTGACCAGGCGCGCGTAGATGACGTGGTCGGCCTGCTGGCCGTCGTCGGCCAGCCCGCGGCGTACTCCCTCGCGGTGCAGGCCGGCCCAGGTGGCAGCGCGCTGGGCGTCGCGGTCCTCGACGGCGACGAGCACCTCGACACGCGAGTGCGCCGTCAGTGCGGATGCCACCTCACGGCGCAGCTCGTCGGTGCTCACCTCGCCGTGCCACGCCAGGCGGGCGACCCCGTCGCTCGAGGTCACGGAGATCGGGCTGGGCACTCCACCACCCTAACGAGTTCGGCGAAGCGGAGCAGGCGCTCAGTCCTCCTTGCGGAACCAGACCGTGGCGAGCGGGGGCACGACGATGTCGGCGTACGCCGGCTGGCCGTGGTGGTCGCCCGCCGCCGCCGTGATGGAGCCGAGGTTGCCGACGCCGGAGCCGTGGTAGGCCTCGGCGTCCGTGTTGAGCACCTCCGTCCACGTGCCCGCGCTGGGCAGGCCCAGGCGGTAGCCCTCGTGCGGGGTGCCGGCGAAGTTCGCCACGCAGACCAGGTCGGGGTGGCCGGGGGAGCGGCGGACGAACGAGAAGGTGTTGCGTCCCGCGTCGTTGGCGTCGAGCCACTGGAAGCCGGCCGGGTCGTTGTCGCGGCCCCACAGCGCGCCGGTGGCCTTGTAGGTGGCGTTCATGTCGCGGACCATCGCGTGGACGCCGGCGTGCTCGGGGTGCTCGAGCAGCCACCAGTCGAGCTCGCGGCTCTCCGCCCACTCGGACTCCTGCCCGAACTCGCAGCCCATGAAGAGCAGCTGCTTGCCGGGGTGGGCCCACATGTAGGCCAGGTAGGCGCGCAGGTTGGCCAGCTGCTGCCAGCGGTCGCCGGGCATCTTGCGCAGCAGGGAGCCCTTGCCGTGGACGACCTCGTCGTGGCTGATCGGGAGGACGTAGTTCTCCGCGAAGGCGTAGACGAGCGAGAACGTCATCTGCCCGTGGTGGTGGCTGCGGTAGAGGGGGTCCTTGGAGACGTAGTTGAGCGAGTCGTGCATCCAGCCCATGTTCCACTTGAAGCCGAACCCGAGGCCGCCGTCGCTGGTGGGGCCCGTGACGCCGGGCCACGCGGTGGACTCCTCGGCGATCGTGACGATGCCGGGGACGCGCTTGTAGACGGTGGCGTTCATCTCCTGGAGGAACTGCACGGCCTCGAGGTTCTCCCGGCCGCCGTGGACGTTGGGCGACCACTCGCCGTGCTCGCGGGCGTAGTCGAGGTAGAGCATCGAGGCCACGCCGTCCACGCGCAGGCCGTCGGCGTGGTACTCCTCGAGCCAGTAGACCGCGTTGGCGTAGAGGAAGTTGCGCACCTCGTGGCGGCCGAAGTTGAAGATGTGGGAGCCCCACTCCTTGTGCCAGCCGCGCTGCGGGTTGGGGTCCTCGTAGAGCGGCGTGCCGTCGAAGCGCGCGAGCGCCCACTCGTCGGTCGCGAAGTGGCCGGGGACCCAGTCGAGGATCACCCCGACGCCGGCCTGGTGCAGCCGGTCGATCAGGCGCTTGAGCCCGTCGGGGTCGCCGAAGCGTGAGTCGGGGGCGAAGTAGGAGGTGACGTGGTAGCCCCACGAGCCGCCGAACGGGTGCTGCATGACCGGCATGAGCTCGACGTGGGTGAACCCCAGGTCGGAGACGTAGGGCACCAGCGCGTCGGCGATCTCGTCCCACGAGTAGAGCTCGCCGGAGTAGTGCTTGCGCCACGACGCGAGGTGCACCTCGTAGGTCGACATCGCCTCGTCGGCCGGCTGCCTGCTGCGTCGCGCCTCGAGCCAGGCGTCGTCTCCCCACTGGTGCTCCGAGCGCCAGACGCGGGACGCGGAGCTCGGCGGCTTCTCGGCGTACTGGGCGAGCGGGTCGGCGCGGTCGCCCCACTGGCCGTCGGCGCCCCGCAGGCGGTACTTGTACTGGGCGCCGATGCCGACGCCCTCGACGTGCACGTGCCACACGCCGGAGTCGGCCAGCCTGGTCATGGGGTGCGCGGAGCCGTCCCAGCCGGCCCACTCGCCGGCGACCTGGACCTCCATCGCGTTGGGCGCCCACACGCGGAACGAGGTGCCACCCTCGCCCACCTGCGCGCCGAGGACCCTCCAGAGCTCCTCGTGGCGGCCCTCGTTGATGAGGTGCAGGTCGAGCTCACCGGGGGCGTGTGTCGTCTCGGTCATCGCGTCTCTCCCAACGCTGCCAGCGGGATGGACAGCCATCCCGGTCGGTTGCGTGCTTCGTAGACCGCCTCGTAGACGACCTTGTCGGCGAGGTAGGCGTCGAGCAGGACCTCGGCTGTCCGGTCGGCCTGCTCCCCGCGTCGGGTGGTGTAGGCCTCGAGGAAGGCGGTGCGGTTGCGCTCCGACCACTCCGCGGCCCGGTAGGCACGCTGGTCGGACTCCTCGGCGTCGTAGCCGCCGCTGGTCATGGCCACCACGCGCGGTGCGTAGTCGAAGGACCGCATCATCCCGGCGACGTCGCGCCACGCGGAGTCGGGCTTGAGCCGCTCGGCGAGCGGCTTGGCCGGCTCGCCCTCGAAGTCGACGATCTTCCATCCCTTGGAGGTGCGCAGCGTCTGGCCGAGGTGCAGGTCGCCGTGGACCTGCTGCACGTCGATGTGGTCGAGCTCGCGCAGACGGGCGTACGTCGCGCGCAGCGTGGCCTCGTGGGCGGCGAGGTCGGGCACGACGTCGATCGCCGCGGTGAGGCGCTGCTCCATGGCGGTCGCCAGGCCGTCGACGACGGCGGCGTCGCGCTGCTCGAGCGGGAAGTGCTCGGCGAGGTCGGCGTGCACCTCGGCCAGCGCGACCCCGAGCCGCGCGGCCTCGCCGGCGAAGTCGCCGCCGACCTCGTCGGCGTGGAGGTCGGCCTCGGCGAAGAGGTTGCGGACGCTGGCCAGGGCGAGGTCCCAGCCGTCGCTGGCGGTGCGGAGGAACTGCTGGAGCATCGCGAGCTGGATGGTCGAGTACGTCCCCTCGGCCTCGTCGTCGACGAGGTCGAGCCAGCCGTAGAGGGCGGCGACGTGGGTCGAGCCGGCCTCGGTGAGGACCTGGTGGATCGCGACGTCGGGGTTCACCCCCGGGGTGACCTTGCGGAAGACCTTCATCAGGGAGTCCTCGCCGAAGGCCACCGACGAGTTCGACTGCTCGCCGGAGAACAGCGTGGAGTGGGCCTCGAGGTCGAAGTCGTGGCCGGGGAGGCGGTGGAACATGAGCTCGCCGGGTCCGGCGCCGCCCCTGACCGGGTCGGCCTCCGCGAACGCTCTCAGCCACAGCGCCATCGCCTCGCGGTCGTGCACGGCGTCGTAGACGTACGCGTGGCCGATGTCGTCGTCGTGCCACTCGCCGACCAGCGCGTGGGCGAGCCGGTCCTGCGGGTGGCGGTAGTAGGCCAGCGGCAGCTGGTAGAGCTCGGTGTCGGCGGCGTCGCCGCCGTAGGTCAGCTCGGCGAGCTCGATCGTGACGCGCAGGCCGTCGGGTGCGCCCGGCAGCTCACCCACGCGTCGCACGCCGGTGAGCTCCCAGTCGCGCCCCTTGCCGCCGAACCAGCGGGCCTCCGCGACGTAGGTCCTGAGATCCTCGTTCACTGCTCCACCCCCATGCCCGTCCCCACGCCGGTGGCGTCGGGATCGGTCAGGCGCAGCCAGAGGAAGCCGTACCCGCCGAGCGTCAGCAGGTAGGGCAGCTCGCCGATCGCCGGGAACGGCACCCCGCCGAGCAGCTCGACCGGGACCATGCCCTCCCAGTGGCGCAGGTCGAGCTCGACCGGCTGCGGGAACCGCGACAGGTTGTTGACGCACAGGATCACGTCGCGGCCCTGGTCCGAGCTGTGCTCGCGGACGTAGGAGAGCACGCTCGGGTTGGAGCCGCCGAGGTCGGTGAAGTCACCGAGCCCGAAGGCCGGGTGGCGACGGCGGGCGTGGACGAGTCGGCGGGTCCAGTGCAGCAGCGAGGAGGTGTTCTCCAGCTGTGCCTCCACGTTGACCGACTGGTAGCCGTAGACCGGGTCCTGGATCGCGGGCAGGTGGAGCTTGCCCGGTGTGGCAGAGGAGAAGCCGGCGTTGCGGTCGGGGGTCCACTGCATGGGCGTACGCACGCCGTCGCGGTCACCGAGCCAGATGTTGTCACCCATCCCGATCTCGTCGCCGTAGTAGAGGACGGGGGAGCCGGGCAGCGACAGCAGGAGCGCGGTGAACAGCTCCATCCGGTTGACGTCGTTGTCGAGGAGGGGGGCGAGTCGCCGGCGGATGCCGATGTTGGCCTTCATCCGCGGGTCGTGCGCGTACTCCGACCACATGTAGTCGCGGTCCTCGTCGGTGACCATCTCGAGGGTGAGCTCGTCGTGGTTGCGCAGGAAGATGCCCCACTGACAGCCGTCGGGGATCGACGGCGTCTGCTCGAGGATCTCCGAGATCGGGAAGCGCGACTCGCGGCGCACCGCCATGAAGATGCGCGGCATCACCGGGAAGTGGAACGCCATGTGGCACTCGGTGCCGACCCAGCGGCCGTCCTCGGTCTGCTCCGGTCCGAAGTACTCCACGACGTCGGCCGGCCACTGGTTGGCCTCGCAGAGCAGCACGCGGCCGGGGTAGTGCTCGTCGACGAAGCGGCGGCACTTCTTGAGGAAGTCGTGGGTCTCGGGCAGGTTCTCGCCGTTGGTGCCCGGGCGCTCGTAGAGGTAGGGCACGGCGTCGAGGCGGAAGCCGTCGAGGCCCATGTCGAGCCAGAACGCCATGGCGTCCAGCATCGCGTCGTGGACCTTGGGGTTGTCGAAGTTGAGGTCGGGCTGGTGGTGGAAGAACCGGTGCCAGAAGTACTGCTGGCGCACGGGGTCCCACGTCCAGTTCGACGGCTCGGTGTCGACGAAGATGACCCGCGCGTCCTGGTAGAGCTCGTCGGTGTCCGACCACACGTAGAAGTCGCCGTAGGGCCCGTCCGGGTCGCTGCGGCTGGCCTGGAACCACGGGTGCGCGTCACTCGTGTGGTTCATGACGAAGTCGATGATCACCCGGATGCCGCGCTGGTGGCATGCGTCGAGGAACTCGTGGAAGTCCTCGACGGTCCCGCACTCGGGGAGGATGTTGTTGTAGTCGGCCACGTCGTAGCCACCGTCGCGGAGCGGCGAGGTGAAGAACGGCGGCACCCACAGGCAGTCGACACCCAGCCACTCGAGGTAGTCGAGCTTCTCGATGAGGCCCTTGAAGTCGCCGGTCCCGTCCCCGTCGGCGTCGCGGAACGACCGCACCAGCACCTCGTAGAAGACCGCCGTCTTGAACCACTCCGGCTCCGCGTTGAGGACCGCGGTGGCCGCGCCGGCGTCCGTCGGCATGTCGGCTGAGGTGGGGTGGTCGGTCAACGGGTCCTCCTGACGCTGATGATGTGGGCGGGCTCCCACCCGGGGTCGAGGCGTACGTAGTTGTGCGCGGTCCAGCTCCAGTCGGCGCCGGTGATCTCGTCGTGGGCCACGAAGGAGTCGTGCCAGCCCAGGCCCAGAGCAGGCATGTCGAGGTGGACCATCGTCTCCCGGGTGCCGTGGGGGTCGAGGTTGATGACGCTGATGACGACGTCGTCGGTGCCGTCGGGGAGCGTGTGCCGCTTGGAGAACACCAGCACGTGGTCGTCGTCGCTGTGGTGGATGGTCACGTTGCGCAGCAGCTGCAGCGCGGGGTGGTGGCGGCGGATCTCGTTGAGGCGGGTCAGGTAGGGCGCCAGGGTGGTGCCCTCGGCGTCGTGCTTGTGCCAGTCGCGGATCCGGATCTGGTACTTCTCGGAGTCGAGGTACTCCTCCGAGCCCGGCTTGACCGCCACGTGCTCGAACAGCTCGTAGCCGGCGTACACGCCCCAGCTCGGCGACCCGGTCGCGGCGAGCGCGGCGCGCACCTTGAACGCGGCCGGTCCGCCGTACTGCAGGTAGGCGTGCAGGATGTCGGGGGTGTTGACGAAGAAGTTGGGCCGCATCAGGTGGTCCGACTCGTGGGAGACCTCCACGAGGTAGTCCTCGATCTCGCGCTTGCCGGTGCGCCAGGTGAAGTAGGTGTAGCTCTGGTGGTAGCCCACGGCGCCGAGGCCGTGCATCATCGCCGGCTTGGTGAACGCCTCGGAGAGGAAGATGACGTCCGGGTCGGTGCGCCGCACCTCGGCGAGCAGCCACTCCCAGAAGGCCAGCGGCTTGGTGTGCGGGTTGTCGACGCGGAAGATCCGCACGCCGTGCGAGATCCAGAGCTTGACGATCCGCAGCACCTCGCGGCAGATGCCCGAGGGGTCGTTGTCGAAGTTGATCGGGTAGATGTCCTGGTACTTCTTGGGCGGGTTCTCGGCGTACGCGATGGTGCCGTCGGCGCGGGTGGTGAAGAACTGCGGGTGCGAGGTCACCCACGGGTGGTCGGGCGCGGCCTGGAGGGCGAGGTCGAGGGCGACCTCGAGGTCGAGGTCGCGGGCCCGGGCGACGAAGGCGTCGAAGTCGGCGAACGTGCCGAGCTCGGGGTGGATGGCGTCGTGGCCGCCGTCCTTGCTGCCGATCGCCCACGGCGAGCCGGGGTCGTCGGGACCGGGGGTCAGGGTGTTGTTCGGACCCTTGCGGTTCACCTCGCCGATCGGGTGGATCGGCGGCAGGTAGATCACGTCGAAGCCCATCTCGGCGACCCGGTCCAGCCGCTCCGCGGCCGTGCGGAACGTGCCGCTCGTGACCTTGCCGGTCTTCTCGTCGCGCGTGGCACCCTCGGAGCGCGGGAAGAACTCGTACCAGCTGCCGAAGAGGGCGCGGGTGCGGTCGGCGCGGAACCGGAAGGGGCCGGTCACGGTGAGCAGCTCGCGCAGCGGGTGGGCGAGGAGCACCGCGTCGAGGTCGGGGTCCTGCAGGGCGGCGAGGCGCGCGCCGACGGGGCGCTCGGTGTCGGTCGCGGCGGCGAGCGCGCCGGCGACGATGGCGGCGGACTCCTGGTCGAGCCGCTGCGGACCGGTGCCCGCGGCCACCCGCTCGAGCAGCAGGCGGGCCTCGGTGAACATCAGCTCGACGTCGACGCCGGCCGGGATCTTGATCCCCGCGTCGTGCTGCCACGTCGCGACCGGGTCCGACCAGGAGTGGATCTCGAAGGTCCACTCACCGGGGACGTCGGGGGTGACGTGGGCGACGTAGCGGTTGGGCTCGTGGCCGTCGGGACGCATCCGCACCGGATCACGTGTACGCCCCGTCGGGTCGCTGGCCACCACCTCGGCGGCCAGCTGGTCGTGGCCCTCGCGGAACACGGACGCACGCACGGGCATCGGCTCGCCCACGGTGGCCTTGGCCGAGAGGCGACCCAGGTCGACCACCGGGGAGACATCCATCACGGGTATCCGTCCAACCATGCCCCCACACTTGCGAAGGTCGGGGTCGGGGCGCAAGCCGGACGGGGCGCGGTCTCACCCCTTTGACATCACCCGCGTCATCGGCCGGTCACCACGATCCGCTTCAGCCGGCTGCGTGCCGGGACGAACGCGCTGCGGTCCGCGGGACGGAAGCGCACGCGCACGGTGTGCCGGCCGCGAGGCAGTCGCTTGGTGACGAGGACCTGGCGCTCGCCGGTCCGCGTGCGGACGGTCCTCCACTTCTTCCCGTCGATGACGACCACGAGCCGTCCCGCCTCCGGCTGCTCGCTGTCGGAGCGGACGTCGATCACCAGCTTCGGCGCCCGGTTCCGCAGGGTCTGCATCTTGCGCCGCACCCTCAGCGAGACGGTCGGCCGCACGCGGGTGGTGGTCGGCGCGGTCTGCAGGGGCGCCGTGGTGCCTGCGTCGGTGCTGGTGCCGGTGCCGGTGCCGCCACTGCCGCCACTGCCGCCGCCCGCGGGGTCGGGCTGCTGCGGCAGGGCGGCGTCCTCGCCGAAGACCTGGAGCTCGGCGGCGTGCACGATCGTGCCGCGGTCGGAGCCCTCCTTGCAGTCGGTCAGCACGGTCGTGCTCGCGGTCTGCTGCCCGGCGTACGCCGCCTGGCCGGTGCACTGGTTCTCGAGGGCCACCAGCCGCACGGCGGCCGCCGGCGTGTCGGGGACGTCGAACTGTCGCAGGTTGAGCGTCGGCGCCGTCGGGCGCGGGAGCGTGCTCGGGAAGGCGTCTGCGGGGGAGGTGTAGAAGCGCGTCCACGAGGCGTCGTCCGACGCGCAGTCGGCCGTGCACGCCTCGAGGGCGAACTGCCGCAGCGCCGTGAAGCGGGAGCCCGAGTCCGGGTCCTCCTGCGCGAGGGGGACCTCGGACCCGGAGACCGGCGCGGGGGTGAGGTGGGCGCTGACCTGCACCCGCGTGACGGTGCTGACGTCGCCGGCGAGGTCCACCGAGACCGAGGGGTTGGACTCGTCGACCTGGGCCTGCGTCACCCCGCCCCAGTTGGTGGCCTCGGTGCCGTCGATGAGGGCCTCGGCGTTGCGGGATCCGTCAGTGGCGCCGATGATGCTCGCGCCGGCTGCGGCGCCGGCCAGGTTGACCACGTCACCGATGGCCTCGGTGCGCGCCGCGCCGTCGGGGAGCACGGTCATCGTCCAGCGGGTGAACCCGCGGTCGGGTGAGACCGCGAGCATGTCGTAGGTGCCGGGTGTGAAGGGTGCACTGGCGCCGAGCTCGGTGGCGGGGTCGGTGTCAGCGACGGGAGTGACGCGGGCCTCGTAGTCGCCGACGTAGATCCTGGACTTGCCGGCCGTGGTGAAGGTGATCGTCGAGACCGGACCGGCCGGGGTGGCGAAGCTCGGGACCGGCTCGTGGTCGTCGGCGTCGACGACCGAGGCGTCCACGCCCATGCCGCGACGGGCGAAGGCGGCCCACAGCAGGTCCCGGTTCGCCCCGCCGAACCGCATCTGGTCGGCGGCGATCATCGCGTCGCGGGCGTCGAGCATCGAGGTGGCACCCTGCTGGAGCAGGAACGCGTCGAACATGAGCTGGACCCACCGCCGGTTGCCTGGGCAGGCGTCGGCCGGCTTCGGGGTCGTGGTCGCCGTGGCCTGGGCGCACTCGAGCTGCAGCCTCGCGTCGTCGGAGGGGAACCGGTCGTCGTACGCCTCGACCAGCGCCTGGCGCACCTCCCACTGGGTGCCGTTCCAGATCTCGCCGTCGGCGTGCACCTGCGGTCCGGTGAGGTCGAAACCGACGCCGGAGAAGTTCAGCGGGTTGCGGTTGATCGAGTAGTTGCGGATCGCGGTCTCGGTGTTGCCAGTGGCGTAGGCGCCGATGGCCCACACGTTGCCGCCGTTGCTGTAGCCGTGGGCGAACTGGTACTCGCCGGCGACCAGGTCGCTCCACGACTCGCCCATGGCTCCTCCCTGGTCGGAGGTCAGGCCCTCGTCGGGCCCGGCGACCATCCGGTTGCTGATGGCGTGGGTGTACTCGTGGGCGACGATGCCCATGTCGAGGCCGCCGTCGGTGCAGGGGGCGTAGAACGCGCCGGCGATCGGCTCGAAGAGGTACTGGTTGGTGATGCCGGGGGTGCCGTCCTGGAGCGTGATCTGGTTGGCGTTGTCGCGACCGAGGAAGCTCGGGCTGCCGCCGGTGACGGCGCCCGCCTGGGCGTTGCCGACCTCGGGGTCGCCGGCCACGCCGCCTCGGCCGCCGTTGTCGAGCTGCATGTTGTAGTTCTCCTCGGTGAAGCCGAGGTAGTACGAGTAGTCGTGCATCCGGTTGTGCGAGGCGAACAGGTTGCCGACGGAGGCATTGATGTCGTTGCCGCCGGGCACGAGCTCGGCGACGTCGCAGCGGGTGTTGTTCCAGGCGTCGGTGAACTCCTCGGTGTAGCGACGCTGGGCCGAGATGGGCGCCTGGGCGGTGCCGCCGGGGGTCAGTGGGCTCGCCCACGCCTCGTGCGTGTTGGCGTTGTTGCCGACGGTGGTGAAGGTGGGCACCGCGCCGACGGTGTCCCAGGGGCCGAAGGCGGCGATGTTGGTCAGCGCCCCGGGCGGCGTGTCGCACGCGGGGTCGAGGAGCCGCCAGCACCCGATGACGGAGTTGGTGGGCACCTCGTCGGGGGAGTCGAGGGTCGGGTTGGCGGTGAAGTGGCGCCACATCGGGTTGCCTGTCAGGTCACCCGCGCCGGGTGCCGCACTGTCGCTGGTGCTCACCGCGAGCGCGTACTGGCCGACCAGCACCGACGCCTCGTCGAAGGGGCAGACCTGCGCCGAGTACGTCCCGGCGGGGATGTCCCCGGAGGAGTACGTCGCCACCTCCGGGTTGGTCGCGAGGTCCCCGGAGACCAGGAGCGTGTCGCCCCGGAAGATCCTGACCACGAAGTCGTCGGCGGGCAGGCCGGTCGCGACCGCGGCGATGCTGCGGGTCAGGCCGTCCTCGAGCTCGAAGGGGTGCTTGACGCCGCACTGCGTGGGGGTGATGGAGCCGGTGAAGACGTCGTTGTAGGCGAAGTTCTTCACCTTGTTGTGGCGGGCCAGGACCTCGCCGGTGACCCCGTCGACGAGCGAGGTGAAGGCCAGCGAGGCGCCGCCGACCACGTCGACGACGTTGGCCTCGAGGACCGGGCGCACGGATCCGTCCGCCATGGGGAGTGCCCGCAGGCGGACCTGCTGCTCCTGCGTGAGGCCGGGGACGGTGAGCCGGGTCCAGCCGCCGCTGACGGTCGAGGTGATCGACGGCACCTGGGCGGTCGGGACACCGACCGCGAGGTCGTCGGCCGCCGCCAGCCAGCCCTCGAGCGGTGTGAGCGTGGCCGCCGGCATCTCACCGGTCGTACGGGCGAGCGAGGAGGAGACGTAGGCGACCTGACCGTCGGCCACGCCGACCGTGACCAACCCGCCGAGCGCCGGGCCGACGCCGTCGAAGTCCTGACGGAGCAGCACCGCGCGCGCGTCGGACCGGGCGAGCTTCTGGGACCGGACGAGCACCAGGTCGTCGACGTCCGCTGCGGTCATGGCGAAGGCCGCGGCGTGCTCTCGCAGCCAGGCGCGGGCACCCTCGACGGGCGACCCGGGTGCGGCGCCGAGCGTGCCGTCCGCCGGCAGGATCGAGGCGGGGGTGCCGAGCGAGTTCCAGCGAGCCGTGACCTCGCCGAGGGTGGTGAGGGCCTCGCGCTGGACCGGCGTCGGCGAGGCCGTGCCGCGGGCGTCGATGTCGCGCGGGCCGCC
>Ga0172375_10005851_pt1 | contig 17512 bp, 20 predicted proteins | sample LakKiv1m_FD_114537 | JGI IMG/M metagenome (GOLD analysis project Ga0172375, IMG submission 114537) | Freshwater microbial communities from Kabuno Bay, South-Kivu, Congo - kab_092012_11.1m | ecosystem: Environmental > Aquatic > Freshwater > Lake | place: Democratic Republic of the Congo...
CGACGGCATCAAAGCCATTCTCAGCAAGTGCGGACAAGGATTACTCCCCAAAAATCCCCACCCGGGGGGACCAAATCCTCAACTCTCCCTCTTCTCGGCTTAGATTTTTGGGGAAACTCCAGGGCAAATAGGGATTGACCGGCAAAAAGTCGAGGCGTATGCTCTCCGCTTGGTGCAGGACCTTGTTTGGGGTTCACGCGTGGCAAAGCGGCGGCTACTTTGGTCCGAGGATCAAAAAGAAATCTGGCCGGATGATCCGAGGATCTCGATGACCTACACGATGCCAGGGGCGCCATATCATTCCGGATTGACTCGAGAGGAATCGACCCATGGCCACGGCATATCTCAAAACTGACGAAGGGGTAAAGACCCTGCAACTGACGAGGATCGTCGAACTTCCGAAAGAGACGATTTGGCTGGATCTGTTGCAGCCGTCCAGCGACGACGAAAGACTGGTCGAGACTTTCCTGGGCGTTGAAGTGCCGACCGAGCAGGAAATCGAGGAGATTGAGGACAGTAGCCGTTTCTACCACAAGAACAGAGGCATATACCTGACAGTGTCATTGTTGACCCACCTTGACGCCGGGCAACCCTCCAGTACGGATGTCAGATTCATATTGACCCCTAATAGGCTCATATCGGTTCGGTATGTGGAATCCAAACCGTTCAGGATCTTTTCGAACCGGATTCTCCGTGATCGTGAGGCAAGCGAATCGAGCGATATCATTATGGAAAGAATGCTCGAACTCGTCGTGGACGATCTGGCCGACATCCTTGAAGAGGCGGCTCTCAATGTTGACCGACTGGCTCGCAAGGTCTTTTTCTCAACAGCGCACGACCACACAGCCGAAGACGAGTCGGAGCCGATAGATCTCAAAGAAATGATTACGGAAATAGGTCGGTTCGGAGAGTTCGTATCGGAGGCCCGGTTGAGCGTCTTCAACATGAACAGGCTCCTGATATTTCTCTCTCAGACAAGCGTCAAATGGTGGCAACCTGATACAAGAGCGAGGCTCCAGACACTGCTGCGGGATATTCGGTCACTGACTGAACACGCGACATTTCTGGCGAATCGCGTCAATTTCATTCTCGACGCGACATTGGGAATGATCAATATTGAACAGAACAAGATTATCAAGATATTCTCGGTAGCTGCCGTCGTATTTCTTCCGCCGACCCTTATTGCCAGCATATACGGCATGAACTTCCACCACATGCCTGAACTCCAGTGGGTTTTCGGATATCCCCTGTCGATCGCTCTGATGGTAATCGCCGCAGTACTGCCTTACTTTTACTTCAAGCGCAGAGGATGGCTCTGATACGAGCTCCCATGGCCAAGGCCCCACAACCGCAATCACTTCTTTGAAAGCGCCTCCACATGGGGCATAATACGGGCTGCCCCAAACATCCCCATGCCCGGAGATACGATCATGCCGATCAGAAAGCAACTTGAAGTCATGCTGGCGGACGCACCCGGTGAGCTCGCGAAGTTCACGTCAGCTCTCATGGAGGAGCACATCAATATCGAAGCCATGATGATCCAGGACGCCAACGAGTATCTCCTGGCACTCTATGAGGTGCGTGCACACACCGGCCGTCGTGTCGCTCCGCGAGATTACTACGAGGCTATCTTGAAGGAATCGGCACGATATTCGATGATTCGTCTTATCACGGATAACCCCGACAAGGCTGTGGATATTCTGGGTAAAGGCGGCTATCAGGTCAAGACCCAGGAGGTTATCGGGCTGGTGTTGGATAACAAGCCCGGAATTCTCAATACAATCTCCAAGAAGCTCGGAGATGCGGGAATCAACATCTCCTACACATACGGAGCAGGCTTCTCGGACAGCGAGAACGCCTTGTTTATATTCAAGGTGTCCGACCTCCAGAAGGCTCTGGAACTGTTCCCAGGGGGCACTGCCTGATAGGAATTCGATTTCGGTTCCGGAGACAATGAGTTGGACGCTTGCGGAACGCCACCGGACGGCCTGAGCCAACCCGGCGAGATACCGACTCGAATTCCTCTTGGTTTATACACTAGCAAACGGGTTGATCCGATACGCGTCGGCGACCGGTCGGAGAATGACGGTCCGGACCCTGGCGCCGACGACGTGTACGAAGTGCGTATCATCGATAACGACCACAACACGTACGGCGAAGTCATGGAGATCACCATGATGGCTCTGGGGATCGGGGAGGAACAAGCGTTTGCGATCGCCTGGGAGGTGGACCATCGAGGTTCATGTGTTGTGGCTGAAGGCCGGCATGACGAAGCCGAGGCCGTCGCCCGAGTGATCAGAACGATCGGGATCGAAGTCCAAGTGAACCGGATAGCGACTGCGTGAATCCCGGTTTTTCGCCACGCGTAATGTCCGATAAGATATATTATGTTAACTCGGCCACGGCTCACATTTGACACGCCGCCAGATCGAATCTAACATCCCCCACCATGAACGACGGCGCCTCCACCCAAAACCGACCGCTTCTCAGCATCGCAGTTATCGCCAAGAACGAGGCGGACCGTGTCGGTAGACTCCTCGAGACTGTCAGCTTTGCGGATGAGGTGGTTGTGGTCGACTCGGGGAGCACCGATGCAACGGTGGAACTCTGTCGAGCCGCGGGAGCGCGGGTTGAGCACCGAGAGTGGCAGGGGTACGCCGCGCAAAAGCAGCTGGCGATGGAACTCGCCACTGGACAGTGGGTACTGAATCTTGATGCAGACGAGGCATTGTCACCGGAAGCGGCAGAAGAGATTGGTTCAGCGATCCGAACCGCGGCGGCAGACGTCGCAGGCTTTTCCATGCCCCGCCTGAGCCGGTACCTCAATCGTTGGATTCGCCACGGTGGATGGTATCCGGACCGAAAAGTTCGGCTGGTGCACCGCGGGACAGCCTGCTGGGTGGGAGACGGTATCCATGAGCGCCTGCAGGTGACCGGTCGCGTAGAACCACTGCAGCATCCGATTCTCCATTATGTGTACCGGAGCGTTTCGGATCAGGTACAGACCATTGACAAATTCTCCACTGTAGCCGCAAATCATCGCATTCAACCGGCCTCGTCGTGGTATCTCGTCCTAGGCGTCTTCCATGCGGTAGGCAAGTTTCTCGAATGTGCCGTGTGGAAAGCCGGTCTGCTCGACGGGCTTCCCGGCCTCGTCATAGCGATGAACAGCTCTTTCTACGTCTTTCTCAAACACGCAAAGGCCTGGGAAAAGGGCCTGTCCGATGACGCGGACTCATGAGCCCCCCATGAAGATTGCGCTGGCCATCGAGAATTTCAGCATGTTCGGAGGGGGTGCCGAAGCGTACGCTGTTCAGCTGGCGCAAACGCTCGTCACTGACGGTTGGGAGGTCCATCTTTACGGGTACGCTTGGGACGGCGTCCCCGCTGAAGCACACTTCCACCGCATTCCTCAGCCGCCTCGATGGCTCCCTCCGTCAATAAGAATCCTCCACTTTGCCTTCAGGCACCGTGGGATGATCGAAAGCGAAAACTACGATGTGATCCTCGGTTTCGGCAACACGATCGTGATGAACGTGTACCAAAGCCACGGCGGCGTTCATTATTTAAGCACGGTTCGGAAGCTCAAAGCGGTGCGAAATCCGGTTGTTCGTAGCTTGAAGCGACTGGCAGCCTTTCTCGCACCCAAATACTATGCCCGCGCATGGATCGAGGCCGCTCCGTTCAGGACGAGGCCTCGACCGATAATCGTTGCGATCGCGGACATGGTCCGCCAAGACATGGCTGAGCATTTCGGACTTCAACCCGAAGAAATCCGCCTCGTGTACAACGGAATCGACCCCGGCAGGGCACGTTCCATGGATGACGGCGCCAGGAGCGCCATGCGACGCAGCCTCCAGTTCAGAGACGAGGTGGTATTCCTGTTCATGGCCTACGATTTCCGGAAGAAGGGCGTGAGGTACCTGGTCGAAGCTGCCGGGGCGCTCCGAGACAAGGTGGGCTCGGACGCTTTTCGGGTACTGGTGGTAGGCGGATCGCCCTCCCCTTCCCTGCGCAGCCTGGTTTCTCGCCGAGGCCTGGATCGTGTGGTGACATTTCACGGGCCGACTCGTGAACCGCATGCGGTGTATGCTGCTAGCGACGTCTTTGTGCTTCCCACATTCTACGATGCCTGTTCGCTGGTGGTGTTCGAAGCTATGGCAGCGGGTTTACCGGTGATCACGACGGTCTTCAACGGCGCGGCGGGTATTGTCACCGAGGGAGTTGATGGAAAGATTCTGAAAGACCCTGCCGATACGCTGGATATGGCTGCCGCTATGGAATTCTTCCTCCCAACTGAGCGGCGCAAAGCAGCAGCCAGCGCAGCGGAACGCACGGCCGCGCACCATACGCTTGAAGAAAACCACAGGCAGATGCTCGCGATCTTTCGAGAGGCTGCAGCCCGTCGCTGAGAAACAGGAATTCTTATCGGCTGCCAAAATCTTTGTCTTTCTCGAATTGACCTCGACTATAAGGATTGCCAGAATTTTTGTCCGATTCCCACGGCGAACGCCGTCATTCCTGCGAAGGCAGGAATCCAGTTCCTTTTCTGAGTTCCCGCCTTCTCGGGAACGACGCTTCCTCTTTCGATTACCCGTCTCCCGAGTAAACGGACATTATTTCTGGCAACCGGTATAAGCGGGTATTCCTGGTGGGGTGCCACTGCTGGCTCGTCCAGCAGTGCCCGAACTATAAACACTGCTGGGCAAGCCAGCAGTGGCACCCGCTTCATCAAAGCTGATCCCTGTTCAAGCACCACTGTGAACGGCATCGTTTCTCTTCGAGATTAATCAGCCTTTCATTTTGGCACTCGGTATGGAAGAAAATGACCTACGGCCCGGGACACCCGCCCGGACCGTAGGGTTGAATCGTGAAAAACTGGTTTCTGCTTCGGCAAGCCGAATCAGTAGTAGTAGCCCGGATACCAATACATCCCGTTACCTCTGCGGAAGCCACGATGGTGGTAGCCCGAGCCGCCATAGAAGTACCCCGGCCAATAGGAGTAGCCACATCCGCCGTAGAAATACTCTCCCTTGTGCCCTGCCTTGCCGGCTCCAGCCGGCTGATCAAACGACCGTCCCGCAGTCGCCGCCTGAGGCGGCATCACGTCAGTTTTCAATTGGCCAAAAAACACCCAGCCGTTGGTGTCCAATTGGGCCCACCGCCCGTCCTGGCTGAACACTCCGGTGAGGTTCAGCGATTCACCCGAGGCAACACAGGCGATGATGTCATGAAACGCGCCGGGGCCACTGCGGATTCGGAGACAGTTGTCCGGTCGATCCACGCCGACCACCACCGCCACGCCTGCAGTTGCGCCGTGAGCCTGACCGGTCGCCGCAGCCCCCCGCTCACCGAAACCGACCGCACCACGTTCGGTGACGCCGGCCTTGCCTTCAGCCGGCACTCGCGTTGCAGGCACCTTGCCCGCTTCGCGACCGGTTCCCCCCATCATTCCAGGCTTCATCTCGCGCTCGCCAGCCTTTGGCTGAGACTGTCCAGAAGCCGCGGGGCCTGAAAATTCACCCTCCAGCATGCGTGACTTTTCCATCTTCAGGCGCTCTTTTTCAAGCTCTTGCTTGCGCCGCTCCAGTTCCTGTTGCTGAAAAGCTCCGCTTTGCGCAGGAGCCGAAAATTCCTTCTCGGCCTGACCCGTTGCACCGGGCGCCATTTGCGCGGCCGCGGGTGTCATGGCGAACGCGAACACCATCGCGACAAAAGTCGCCAAGACCGCGGTATAAGCTACATTCTTCATCTTTCACTCCTCGTATCAATTCCTCCCATATCAATGATATACACATAGCCCGCCCTCGCGAGCGTGGCAGCCCTCGCTTGGTCAATTGGGCCTCACAACACTATTCTTGTCGGACGTTGAACACCGAGATTGCCGAAGTCAAGGGACACAAAAGTGAGATTGAACGCATAAAGTCAGAGGAGGTTCCCCGTTTGTTCGCTCTGAATAGGCAATAACGAGGTTTTAGTCGCGGAGCAAGTTTTGGGGGCGGTCGAGAAAAAGCCTCGATTGATGCGGTTCCCTTTGATCACCGCATCCTACGGGATCTCGCCCATGTACGCGAAGGTTCGGGCCGCGGATGGGATCGTAGGGGCGACCGGCGGGTCGCCCGCATGGATCTCGGTACGGGTTCACACGGGCGACCGGCAGGTCGCCCCTACACCGAACCCATGTTCCCGGAAGGCAACCAGCCCATCCGGGGCAAAGCCACGGACGGAAATCCACCATATTCTCATCGTTCGTTGTGGCTTGTTAGCCATGGGAGTTGGTATTAGGTGGTCTGCCTTCGATAATATTCCACGATAGCGCGAACAAGTCCGTCGACCGTATACTCCGCAGCTTCCACGTGGACCGTCAAGCCGTTCTCGCGAATCGTGCCCGATGTGATCGGCCCGATGGAAGCCACTACAACGCCTTCGGTGAGGCCGCCAACCTCAGCCGCGCCAAGCATCTCCACAAAATGCGTGACTGTCGAGGAGGACGTGAAAGTGATCACGTCAAGTCTGCGCTCTTTCAGCATGGCTCGGATCTCGTCGATTCGACCATCCGCTGGTGGAACGGTCCGATAGACGGGTACCACTTCCACTTGGCCTCCCTTACTCACGATCTGTTCGGGGAGTATTTCTCGAGCCTTTTCCGCACGCGGTATGAGAAATCGTCTATCCAGGACATCTTCAGGGCGGAGTTGGTCGAGTATCCCTTCGGCGCGGAATTCTCTTGCCAGTAAGTCCACTTTGAGGCCCAGTTTCCGAAGCGCTGCAGCGGTTATCGGACCGATGGACCCGATGCGCGGGCCTGCCATGTCGCGAATGTCACGTCCGAGCGCGAAGTAACGCTCAAAGAATCGCTCGACTCCATTCACCGAGGTAAAGATCACCCAGTCATAGCCCCCGACTCGTGCAATGCAGGCGTCCAACAGACCGAGGTCCGCGGGAGGCTCCAAGCTGATAGTGGGAAACAGGACAGGCCGCCCGCCTGCTGCTGCGATCTGGTCCGCCATCCTCCGAGATTGGGCCCGGCTCCTGGTAACAAGAATACGCTTGCCAAAGAGCGGCTTCCGCTGAAACCATCCAAGCGTGTCCCTCAGTGAAACCACTGAGCCCACCACGAGTATCGCTGGGGGCTTGAGGCCGTGGGCCTTGGCACTCGCGGGGATCGCCTCCAGGGTCGATATCACCGAGACTTGGTCCGGAGTCGTTCCCCAACGAATGAGAGCGGCCGGTGTGTCGGGAGCCTTGCCGTGTGTAATCAGCGACCCGGATATCTCGGCAAGGTTCTTCACACCCATGAGGAATACGAGTGTTCCCGGATTTCGCGCGAGCACGTCCCAGTCACGGGAAGATCCCTCTCTGGTCGCAGACTCGTGACCTGTAATGAACGTGACCATAGAGGCATGATCCCGATGAGTTACCGGGATTCCGGCATACGCGGGCGCGGCCACAGCCGAAGTAACTCCGGGGATCACTTCGAACGGAATCCCGGCCTGCACGAGTTCTTCAGCCTCTTCGCCGCCTCGACCGAAGACGTACGGATCGCCGCCTTTGAGACGCGCTACGTTTTTCCCTTCCCGCGCGGTCCGTACGAGAAGCTCGTTGATCTCGTCCTGTTCCAGGGTGTGGTCCGACCCCTTCTTTCCAACATAGACGATTTCCGCATCCGCCCGAGCTTCCTGAAGCAATTCGGCCGAAGCTAGGTAGTCATATACGATTACGTCCGCGGTGCGGATGATCTCGAGACCCTTTACGGTGATGAGTCCGGGATCGCCCGGGCCTGCACCGACGAGGAAGACTGTCCCAAGTTGAACTTCGTTGTTGGCGAAAGTGTTATCGATCATGCTCCGTTCCACGTACACCTGCAGACGTCATGAGAAGTTCTACTTACTACCACCTGGAGTTCCGAAAGTGGGAATCCCGTGTTGGGTGCCACTGCTGGCTTGTCCAGCAGTGCGTATTAGGGAAACACTGCTGGGCGAGCCAGCAGTGGCACCCAATCCGAGGAAATGACTCAAAATCGGCGGTGAGGCTGCTCATGGCCAATAGGAACTCACTCGTGGCGCTCCGTTACAGGCCCGGCTTCCAGTCCGGGCCAAGAACTTCCCGAGCGATACTCGCCGCACCGCGCTCGATGAGAATGTCTGCAAGCCTCGTTCCGACTGAGGGGTCGCTCACGGGACCGGAGAGCCTCTCCCTGACTGCGGGTGTTCCATCCGGATGGATTACCGCAGCGGTGACGGTCATCGAATCCCCGTCAGCAACCGCATAAGCAGCCATCGGGACGGCGCATCCTCCTCCCATGCGGTGCAGGAAAGCACGCTCCGCGTCCACACACGCTCGGCTTTCAGCGTGGTCGAGGAAAGCGACGGCTTCGTTCACGGCAGAGTCATCCATCCGCGTTTCAATACCGAGCGCGCCCTGGCCGATAGCGGGGATCATCATCTCAGATTCCACATACTGGGTGATTCGATCCGAGAAGCCCATCCGCGTGATTCCTGCAGAAGCCAAAATTACGCCGGCCAAGTTCTCGGAGTGGATCTTTCTCAGCCGCGTCTCGACGTTCCCTCGCACGGACACAACGTCGAGGCCGGGGAATTTGCTCAGGAGAAACGCTCGTCTCCGCAGACTAGAGGTGCCGACAGCAGCGCCTTTCTCCAGTCGCTCCAATCCTCTGCCGTCTCTGGAAATGAACACGTCCCGCGGGTCCTCCCGTTTGAGAACAGCCGCAAGCTGCAATCCCTGAGGCAAGTCCGTGGGCAGGTCTTTCATGGAGTGGACCGCAAGGTCAACGCGGTGGTCCAACAGAGCTTCCTCAATTTCTTTTGTAAACAGTCCCTTCTCTCCGATTCTGGCGAGAGGCGCTTCGAGGATCTTGTCGCCGGTGGTCTTGATCGTGACCAGGTCCACCTGTGTATCGGGGCGGTTCCTTTCTATGAGCGATGCCACGTGCCGGGCCTGCCAAAGCGCCAATGCACTGCCTCGCGTTCCAATGATCAGTTTCATACCAACTTCCATGGCGAAAAGTCGCCACAACGAACCATGAAAACGCCGCGAAGAATACCGGCAAGATGCCGGCGCTACCGGCGTTTTCATAGGATTCGCTTTCAGGCGATGAGGATCGGGTGCGGCATCACTTTCGCTGCGAGCGGAAATACCTGCATCATATTGATCATCTCATCGCCACTCGTTGTCAGCTGCTCTACGGCTCTTCGCTTTCGTCTTGATTCTCGGCGGCCCCGTTCAGTCTGAAGATCCTCTGGACCGTGTCGAGGTAGACATTTTGTTTCCCGTGAGATCCGGTCTTCTTCAGGAATACGATCGGATCATGCGCAATCTTGTTGATAATCTGCCGGGTGACCGATTCCAGGGCCTCTCGCTGGGAATGATCGAGATCCGCGAATTTCCCGTTGAGCCGTGCCAGTTCAGTCGCTCGGATGTGTTCGAGCTTTTCCTTCAGCGCCACGATAGTGGGGGCCGCGTCCAGAGTCTTCGTCCAGTGCATGAATTTTTCGGTTTCTTCCGACACAATCCGTTCACCGGACAGTGCCTCCTTCCGGCGCTCACCGACGTTTTCCGCGACCACAGCCTGTAGGTCGTCGATATTGTAGAGATATACGCTGTCGATTTCGTTGACGCCGGGATCAACGTCACGGGGGATCGCTATGTCGATGAGGAAGATCGGACGGTACCGCCGTGCGCGCATGACGTTCTTCAGCATGGCCGTCCCGATAATGGGATCGCAACTGCCGGTGGATGTGATCACTACATCGGTCCGGATGAGTTGCTGTTCGAGCCGTTCCATACCGACAGGCAAGCCGTGGAGTTCTTCTGCGAGAATGCACGCGTTCTCGTACGTCCGATTGGCCACAACAATGGGGCGATCCACCTGGTTGTTCAGGTGCCGGGCGGCCAGTTCAGCCATTTCGCCGGCGCCTACCAAGAGAATGCTCTGGTCCCGAAGCTCACCGAGAATCTTTCGTGCAAGTTCCACCGCGACGTACGCTACCGAGACGGCCGCGCTCCCGACGCCTGTTTCGGTGCGCACCCTCTTGGCCGCGAAAAAAGCACGGTGCATGAGCCTGTTCAAGATCGGACCCGTTGTACGGGCCTTCGTGGCTCGGCGGTAGCCTTCCTTGACCTGGCCGAGTATCTGCGGCTCGCCGAGCACCATTGAATCCAGACTTGCGGCCACGCGAAAGACATGCTGTACGGCATCAGCCCCGTGCCGTACGTAGAGGTAGCTTCGGAACGTGCTCGGATCCTGCCCGTGAATCTCGCCGATGGAACGGATTAACCGTTCCTCGCTCTTGCCTGCATCCGCCGCCGTGAGCAAAACTTCGGCCCTGTTGCACGTAGAGAAAACGATCGCCTCCTCAACCCCTTCCACGTCGCCGATCATGCGAGTGACTGCACCATCGTCGTCGCCGGGGAAGGTGATCCGCTCCCGAACCTCCACCGGAGCCGTACTGTGATTGAGGCCGATGACCATGATTTCCATGTCTAGAATCCCGACGGCAACATGAACCGGTTCGCTCCCTGGAACGCGTGGTGACCGCCCAAGAGAGCGTTCACGCCTACAAATGAGAACATCACGAGGCCGAACCCGATGATCGCCAAGACCGCGGCCCGCTTGCCGCACCAACCGAGAACCATACGCTGATGAACCATCCCCGCATAGGCGAACCAGGTAACGAGGCTCCATGTCTCTTTGGGGTCCCAGGTCCAATACGTGCCCCATGCGCTCGAAGCCCAAAACGCGCCCGTAATAATTCCAAGCGTGAGCAGAAAGAATCCGAACGGCAAACCGTGCCGGTTGATCGTATCCAATGTGGCCAGCGACGGCAGCAGCCGATGGAGCCGGCCCAGTCTCTTGGTCTTTATGAGCCGCTCCTGAAAGAGGTACATGAGCCCACCGACCGCCATGAAGGCAAATACGCCATTGCCCGCGAGCGCAAACATCACATGAACCGGTAGCCACGAACTGCGCAAGATCGGAATAAGCGGTTCCTTCACCTGATACGCCAAGGTCCACCCGAATATCATCAGTACCGACGCCAGTGGCGCAACAATCGAGCCGAAGATAGGACTTGGGTCATGGTACCGGACCAGAAGGAAGATCCCGACAAGAACCCATGCGAATGCCGACAGCGCATCAAAGGCAGTTGCGAGTGGGAAGAATCCTGAAAAGATGGCTCGATGAAGAATCGACAGCGTATGAGCGACAAAGCCTCCCACCGCGAACCAGAAGCCAAGCGACGCGCGGCTCTCCGACGAAACGAGCAGGAACACCAGATAGGCGGCAGAGGCTCCCAGATACAACGCCAATGCAATTTTGAAAAAGACGAGATCCACGTGACCGTTATCGCCTATTCGGTTCGTTCCTGGAATACTTCCTCCAGGAGGCTTCCCACATCGATCTCCGATGACACGACCGCAGCAAGGATGTCTCTGACTTTCTCTCGGTCGTGAATCCTCAGTGCCGGCAACAAGTCCGAATCCACCAGATCAAAGAATACGCGCTTGTTGTCATCAGAACTGCACCGGGCCGCGAGGACCTCTCGTCTCACCGCTGCCAGCAGCCTCGTCATCACGGCGTATTCGGGACCGAACTCCGATTCAAGCCGCTCTCTGATCCGACGCGCAAGCGCCGGCGACGCGCCGCCTGTGCTCACAGCTATGGTCAAGTCTCCGCGAGTCACCACAGCGGGAACGGTGAAGGTGCAAAATTCCGGGTCGTCTGCGATATTGCACGGAATGCCCCGTTGGACGGAGCCACGGTAGATTTGTTCGTTCACTTCGCGCGAGTCTGTGGTGCCGAAGACTAACACCGGATCTTGAATGCGATCGAGGGTGGCTTCGTCAAAACGGCGGCCCACCCACTGTATGGTACCTCTTGCGGCAAGGAATTGAAGCTCCGGCTCAATCTCCGGCGAAATCACCGTCACGGAGGCGCCGCGTTCGAGCAGGCTCCGGACCTTGCGCACAGCCACTCGCCCGCCGCCGACAACCACGACACGGCGTCCTTGCACATTCATCATCATGGGATAGAGCTTCACTCCATGGCTCCTGATCCGGTATCTCACCGCAAGTGACTCATATTACCGGAGGAACAGTTTCGGGTCAATCGCGGTCATACTTGATAGGATTTGTCGAGTAGCGCCTTGACGAAGGGAAGACGCGTCGCATTATAGTGGTGAGGCGCAAAATGCCTGAAGGGCTCGATTCCAATTCGAGGGAAGTAACGATGAGGAGCGTGAGGGCGCAATTGTTGGTGATGTCGGTAATGCTCTCGCCCGAGATTCAGTGCGATAGAATCCTCAACTTCCTCGCATCGCCGTACCACAACCAAGCGGTTGTGGCTAACGAAAGGAAGGTTGTACGATGAAGACAATGATAGTACTTTTGACGCTCGTGACTTTTGCCGTAACGGCCGGAGTGGCCTCGGCGGACAGATCGTACGCGACTGATACCGATCAGGCTTGGAAGAAGGAAATGGCCAATCAGGCCAAGGCGGAGCGAGAGTTTGATGCCATCGCCGCCGAGGCCGGCAAGGGCATGCCACGGGTGGTCTTGCCCGACGTGACATTCTATGGCACGGGTGCGGGCTGGGGTACGGCAGCGGCTGCAGGCCGTGGGACCGGAGCGCGCTCGACCGGCGCACCTTCGGGCGTGAGAGTGTGGAGTTATTGCCCTGGCTATTACTCCTATTAGTATAGCGGTCCATGGACACCTTGCACCCAATTCACCTGGCAAGGTGAGGTGTCGACCGCAGCGATATGCATTGTAGGGGTGGGTCTAAGACTCGCCCCTACTAAGGCCGTCGCTGACGACCACGTAAAGGCATTTCTGAACGGCTCCACCTTCTGAATTGACCTATCAGCCTGCGCGTGACTCGCCCGGCCGACAACTTCGGACTAGATCCTGAACAAGCCGGTGTCCAGCAAGGTGCCGAACATGTCTTCGGCCTTTGCGAAGCCTTTGAATTCCTTGCTGTATTCTTCTTCCGTCTTGAAGCCCACTTCGACGAATTTATTGATATTGATAAAGAACGCGTACTGAATCGTCGGCGACTTCTCTCCGGCGGAGTCGCGGTTCTTGTCGACGTGGAGGTTGACGATGTCGATCTGAGGCAGGTCCGGGACGTCAGTGCCCTTCCCCTTCATGCTGAGACGCTCCGCGAGGTTCTTGGTGGCCACCCAGTCTTTTGACAATATCATGGCCACGTCCAGATCGTATTCCAGATCGCCGCCCCCCACACAATTGTGCATCGTGGGCCGAGCGAAGAAGGTCGTCGAGAACTCGTCGTACGTTGGGGGCTTCTCGTCGAGCTTGCACCCTTCCTTGTCCAGTGCGGATATGGCGAAGACAGGGCAGTTCAACTCCAGGCTCAGGTCGGCCAACTGCGCTGAGACTTCGTTCACCTGTCCTCGGATATCCTCGTACTGCCTCTCGAGAGGAATCTTCTGGAGGTAGTCAAAGAAGAGAGCAATGTTCTCTGTGCGGAACTCGTGCATAATGTTGTACGCTTGGGCCTTGATCCTTTGGAGAGTGTCCTTGCGGCCCGATTCGATGATGTAAAGGTATGAGCTGTACGACTTGGAGCGTTCGATTACCTTCCGTACGAGCGCGTGCCGCTGGGCTTCCTCCGGACTGACTTCAGTGAGGAGTTTCACCGGATTGATGTAACATTCCCGACCCAACAACCTGGCCGCCAGTGTCCTCCGGGTCTGTTCCCACGTGAAGAAGAGCACAGGGAAAGAGTTGCGCTCTGCCAAACGCGACGCGAGATCCAGAGCGAAGGTGGTCTTGCCGCGGCGGGGCGGTCCCGCAAGTCCGTAGTAAAACCCTTTTCTGATGCCCGAAAGCACGTGCTCCAGCCGCTCGAACGGCTGCACGGAGAATCCGAGGAGCCGTTTCTCGCCGCCTCGCTTCTCGCTAGTCAACGTGCGGATTTCTTCGATGGTCTCCTTGACGGGATGAATCCGCTTACTCGCTTTCTGTTTCTGAAGTTCGATAAGGCTCTGGATGATCCGCGCGCTGAACCCGAAGAAGTCCTCGTCCTTGTACTGTCCCTTGCCGAGCGCGTAACTGGCCATCACCTGGGAGAGCTTCAGCATCCGGTCGCGAAGACTGCGTTCCCGGAGAATCTCCACGTACGCCATCACTTGGTCGGCTTCCGGGATTTCCTGCTGCCTTGCGCCCCCGAGCGCCTGACCCAATTCCGGATTGAAACGGCCGTTTCCGTGCAAGAAGCTTTCGATGGTGATCCAGTCTATGATCTGGTCCGAGATCTGACTCATCTCCAGAACAGTCCTGAAGAGCACGCGGAGATTCGGGTCTCTGAACATCTCCGCACCTAGGCCATCCCCGACAACGCGGGTCAAGAGGTAGCGGTCGCTCACCAGGGCGGCGAGCACTTTTCCTTCTATTTCTGCGGACATCATTCCCCCGCGATGGCGGTCTCGATTAGTCGTGCGCTCACAGACAGAGCCATGTTCGTGATAACTTGCTGATAACAGGGTAACATTCGGTCAGGCTCTCTGTCAAGGAATCTCATGGCGCGTCCATTGTGAAGCGCCATTGGCAGACTCGCTCCGGTGGGTGGGGATCGAGTGGCGCATGTATGCATTCCACCCGAATCGCAGGATCGATCGCCCGCGCGAAGCTCGTGAACTCACGGCGATGCATCTCCTTGCAGTTGTATTCGCCGAGGCTTCTTGCGAGTCGTGCTTTCTGAACAGGGCATTCCGGAACGGAAAGGATCATCTCGTCACCGGAGCGCTCGATATCGTATCCCACGATGATCGCCCACGGAAAATACCGTTGCGCAGCGATGAGCCCATCCAATCCTTTGACGCGGACATCGAATCGTTTAACGATTGATTCTGCGGCGAGTCCGGCGGCCTTGTCCCAGACTCGTTCGTTGAAGTGATCGGCCCGGTCCGCGCCGAGTTCTTCCTCAATCGCCACGTACCAGAATGCATCGACCACGCGGTAGTGCCACATGAGAAAATCCAGGTATTTCCTCAGTTCCTCTTTATCCATCGCGTCGAAATCCATGGCGCCTCTCATGAACGAGCGTGACACGGTCCTCCGACCGTTGTCGCTCTCCGCGAGTTCTGTTATAGATGTGGCCGTTTCACAGCCGACCTCGAAAGGATGAAGTACGATGTGGAGAGTAGTTCTGTTAGTTTTAGTGCTGGTTGCCGCGCCTCTCGCGGCCGCTGCACAGCAGGCCTTCCGGGCGCCGGATGTGAAGTCTATGAAACACCTCACGACCAAGCGCTCCGACCACGCCCGAGATATCCCCGGCGACGAGACCACGATGGACTATTATATAGGACAAAACGGGGAGATCATCACCCTTTACTTGTACCGGGGACGCACTGTCGCGTTCAGCGCGCACTCCAACACCGGCGACCAGCAGGGTTACCGGCTTTACATGGACGTGAAAGGCGACGGCTTGTTCCAGCAAGTCAACGTGGGACCGGACTGGCAACTTCCTCCGTGGGCGAGACAATAGGGTCCGGAGAGGTTTGGAGCGGGCGACCGGGAGCGCACTATGCACGAGATGGGGATAGTACAAAGCATCATGGAGATCATCGAGCAACAAGCCGCACTCCATCATGCTGAGAAAGTCGTCAAAGTAAGTCTGGAATTCGGCACTCTCACAGCGGTGATGCCCGACTCGATCCGCTTCGCGTTCGAGGTCCTCTCCCGAGACACCGTCGCTGCAGACGCGGAACTGGACATTACTATTATCCCCATCGCGATTTGGTGCGGTGAGTGCGGGCGGCGGCACGTGCTCGATACGTATCGTCCAACGTGCCCGGTTTGTGACTCGGCCGCGGTACAAATAGTTCAAGGTCGCGATGAAATGCGGATCGTTTCGCTGGAAGTCGATGACGGGGAGAGATAACCGGATACGATACCTCGTCCACAAAGGAGGCCGGTCATGAGACTCGCAGGCAAGAAGGCGGCAATCCTCATCGAAGACGCGTACAACGAGTTCGAGGTCTGGATACCCTATTATCGGCTGAAAGAGGAAGGCGTCCTGGTGACGGTGGTGGGCTCGGGGACTGCTACCACGTACCACGGCAAGTACGACATTCCCATTGCCGCGGACGTCAAGGCGTCGCAGGTGAAGGCGGGCAATTTAGACGCGCTCGTCATCCCCGGAGGATACGCGCCTGACAAGATGCGTATCCATCCCGAGATGGTGAACCTCGTGCGTGACATGTTCGCTGCCGGCAAGGTGGTGGCCTCGATCTGTCACGGCGGATGGATGCTTGCGAGCGCGGGAGTGCTCAAGGGAAGGAAGGCCACCTCGTACATTGCGATCAAGGACGACATGGTCAATGCAGGAGCCTTGTGGGAGGATTCCGAAGTGGTGCGAGACGGCAATCTCATCACTTCACGGAAGCCTGACGACTTGCCGGCATTCTGCAGAACGCTTATCGACGCGATGGAAGAAGCGGTGAAGTAAGCGCGCTAAGTGCTCCGTTTCACAACTACGGTAACGCACCCTCGGCTGAAGATAATGAGAAAAGGGGTCAAATCACTGATTGGTGGGACAGGCATCTTGCCTGTCCAAAACAGAATGACAGGCAAGATGCCTGTCCCACCAATACTGTCCGGAATACGTGACCGTATTTACGCCATAGAGCGCTAAGTGAGCGAGATCGTCGGCGCTACGCCGATAGGGGAGCCATGAGCGACACGTCCATCAACCTGCCAACTGTGTTCCCCGACGGGGTGCGAACGGCAATCATTTCGTACGACCCCGATACCGGCTTCATCACTTCAGTCGAGAAGACGACAGAGAAACCGACCGGTCAGCTGCTCCTGTTTTCGGGTTTTGTGGATATCCACGTGCACGCACGCGAATATCCTCGCCCCTCGGAGCGTGACACTGACGCGCTGGCAAGATGGGAAGCCGCGTGCCGGAAAGAGACTTTTTCTTCCGCGGGCATGGCAGCGCTCAACGGAGGCGTTACGCTTTTCTGCGCCATGCCGAACGATCCGGTCCCACCGTGCGACGAGGACTCATACAGCAGAAAGCGCGAACTTGCAGCTTCGTCGGCCTGCCCTGCGATCGTCTTTGCCGCGGTGACTCCCCAATCCGAGCCATGGGCAGACCTGCCATACAAGATCTATCTTGACCCTGCCCCGTCTGCGGTGTCATTCCGCACGTGGTCTCAGCTTGAGGAGACCCTACATCGGTTCAGCGGCTGCAGGCTCTTCTTTCACGCGGAAGACCCGGAACTGCTCGCGGCGACTGCGCGCTCCGGTCCGCGCTGGTGGTCCAGACCGCCCGAGGCGGAAATCACCGCCGTGGCGCGAATTCTTGACCTGACCGCAAAGTATGGCCTGAGTTCTCATAGCTGCCATGTGTCCACGCAGCGATCCGCAGAACTGATCGCGGATTACAATCGGTCACCAGGTAAGAAAGTGAGTTGTGAAGTCACGCCGCACCATCTCTTCTTCTCCGTGCAGGACGGCACGGTCA
>Ga0172375_10005852_pt1 | contig 17512 bp, 5 predicted proteins | sample LakKiv1m_FD_114537 | JGI IMG/M metagenome (GOLD analysis project Ga0172375, IMG submission 114537) | Freshwater microbial communities from Kabuno Bay, South-Kivu, Congo - kab_092012_11.1m | ecosystem: Environmental > Aquatic > Freshwater > Lake | place: Democratic Republic of the Congo...
CGGCCACGTGATTCAGGTCGAGGTGGGAATCGATCGCGGACGGGAAGTCCGCCGAGACGGATACTATCTCACGGGCGTGGATGCCGAAGGGCGACCGGCCCGGTCGAAGCTGTCTCAAGGTCATTTTCTGAGTTATGAGGCCGGAGGCAATGCGCGCGTCCTCGTCGAAACGCTGGACGCATCGGGGAAAACGGTGTTTACGAAGATCGAAGTATACGACCGGATCGGAAATCTTGTCCGGCAGGAATTGCCCGTGCGCGGCGAAAGCGTCGTGCGCGACGGCCGAATCGTCGATGTTAAGAATCCAACCGAAGACGGAGCGACGATCGTGATTCGCGTCGAGTTTGACCAAGGGCGGGAATCCCGACGAATCCAGACATTGATCCGGCGCGGCGGCGAACCAATCGATCTCTCAAGAGGGTCCTTTATGGGATTCGACGAGCAGGGTTTGATCGTGGTCGCGATCAAGGACTCCGTGAGTGGCTTGGAACGCGAAGATCACCTGGATTCGTTGGGGCGGTTACGCCATTCCGATCTGAAGGATGCGGAGGGAAAGGTCTTTAGGCGATCGGAAATTTTATACGACGATACGGGTCGCGAAAAAGGTCGAAGGACTTGGGGGGTGCGTAGCGGCGTGGTGATCGACAAGTTTGGCCGGCCGGTGAAGCCGGACGGAAAACTCGTATCGGATGCGTCGAAGAGCGGGGTCCCGATCGCATGGGGCATTTTCAAAAACTACGACGGGGAAGGCCTGGCCGTCGTTGAAATTCATAAAGACAACAACGTCTACATCGAAAAACTGGATGAGATGGGTCTGCCGCGCGAACGGATTATGGAAAATCTGCGGCTAAAAATAAATTATGGGCCGGACGGGGGAGCGCTTCGGACCGAAACTTATTTGAATGACAGGCTCATCGGCACGGGAAGGACGGTCGGGATTAAAGTGCGCTATCCCGACGGGCGCGAGGAGATGTTGCGTTTGGATTCTCAAAAAACCGAGCGGGCGGATGACGTCGAGCTGTCCAACATGATCGTCGATTTGACTCGCGAGCCTCTTCGTAGGGGCGCGGTGGTTATCGAAAAACGATCGCGAATCGGTCACGTTGCCAGCGGAGCCGCATGGTTCGAAGAAAACAATCTTTTCGGGAACACGCTTCGCACGGAAGTGCCTCGAACGGACCGTGAGGACCTGGCGGTAGTCACCGACTATCAATACAACGATATCGGTCAAAACATTTCCGGTGTGGCTCGATTGCATTTTTGGGACCCGGCGAGGGAAGAAATGGACGACTCCAAAGACCAAACAGACGGTCTCTTGGAGATGAACCGCTCGATTACATGTTATGACGAGGAGGGCAATCAACTGCAGATTTTAGCGGACTCTTCAACCGGACTTTATCGGCAAATGAGTCAGGATGCCTCCGGACGTACCCGGGCGATCTATGGGGGCATGTATCAGGGCGAGTTCGCGACGGATGTCATGACGATGCGGCCGAAGGGCACATTTACCCGGAAAACGATCGAAATTCCGGATTATGGTTGGAGAAACGCGGACGTGGCCGATAAAGTCAGTCGGTATTCCTACAAAGAAGGCCTTCCGCTTGAGCGTTACGCTAAAGAAGAAAAGCCGCACTCGGTTGTTCGTACAGATGCCTACGACGAGAAAGAACGCTCGAAGCGTTTCACTTATCTGTATCCGGACGCTACGGGTGCCTTCAAACCGGAGTATGAGGCCCAGACCGACGCGGATGGGATTATCCTTTATCGAAAGACGTTCCGATACGATCATGACGGGAAGCCCATCCCGATCGATTCGGGCAAAAAGGTTACCGCCGGCGACTCCAACCACGCCTTTGATACAATTTATCTTCCCGAGCCGGATCCGGTTCTGCGTTGCTTGGGTGCAGAATCAATGGATAGTCCGCTCAATCCAAAGCTCGGAGCCCAACTTCGCGAGCTCAATCGGCGTTATCAACACCCGGTGCTCAAAGAATACACTCCCGAGGGCAATGCGATCATCGAATCGGAATCGTTTAGGTGCCGTCTTCAAGGGGGTGAGGTGATTCCCGTGACCACCGACGGATCCCCCGTCAAACCGGACGGCTCCAATCTCGTCAGATTCAAGAAAACCGAAGTTTATTCTCCGTTTGGCGAGATCTTAAGTCGGTCTGGCCAAGGCCGTGAGGTCTCTTACCGCACCCGCGAAGCCAGACAAAGCCATCTGGAGAGTGTCGATCGCGTCGTGGTGGGTAAGAATGGGAGTTCGTTCCCGATCGAAAAAGTCGATGAGCCTCGCGTGGATGCCGCAAACGGAGTTTTTTCCCAAGAGGTCCGGCGCGGAATCGACGGAGAGTTATTGCGAGCCGATGTTTTTATTTTGGGAGGGGACAGCCGTGGCTGCAAGAAATTGACCCGAACCCGTATGCGGGATGCCGAGATCGAAATCCAATACGACGTCGAGTACCAGGCACAGACCGGCGAAGAGTTGCCGACCAGGGTGCTACGGGTTTTCCCGGGCCATCAAGACGTCGTTTCGGGTGCCTGGATTCCCGAGAGAGCCGAATATTTTCAGACGGTTAAGGTCACGACCGATTGGGCGACATTGACAAAAACGGTGATCGAGGCGCCCGTGAATCCCGGACAAGATCCGAATGATCCCAATCCGCAACCGTTGACTCAAAAGGTTGGCGAACTCGAGCAGCCGATCGTGGGATTGCCCGGACAAGAACGCGTTACGCGCGTCTTCAGGATCGACGGCGAGTTCGGCGAATTGCCCTTAAGCCAAACTCGCGAGTGGATTGATCCCAATACCGGGAGCCGCTATCAGGAAGAAATCAAATTCGATGAAGCGCTTTCACGCCGGTACGGCGTACCCATGCGCAAAGAAGGCCAATTGCTCGTTGACGGAGTCTTGCGACAGAGCATGGAATTCGAGCAGCCGATAACGGTCGAGGCCATGTTCGACGGAGACGCTCAAATCGGCGTTCTCCCCGAGCCGGTGAAGGAGGACTTGGCGCGATTGGGCATTGTGGTCGGCACGCTCGTTCAGCCGTGTTCGGTCTGGGATCGATCGACGTTGAGCCGGTCCAAGGATTTTCGGCTTTTGGATGGAACCCAATTAATGACTCAAATGGGCCAACAAAAGACGCTTTCGGTGGCTTGGGATGGAGAAGGGCACCCGACACAGAGTTATCGACTTTTGCCCGGCAGTCGAGTGGCTGCAGAATATCGTACCGGCGCACCGAAAACAGTGAGAGATTTGCTGGATCATTTGCCCCAGACGGATAAAACTTCTGAAATTCGCTCCGAAATGGCCGAAGGACTCGGTACTCATTTTTCGCTCGCACTCGAAGATGAGCTCCCGGTTGTTTATGAGATTCCTTGGATCGCGAAAGGCACGGACGATCAACTCACGTTCGAGCGACCCGAATTTGCGACGGGACCTTTGAATGAGCTTGAAGGTCGTTGTATACAAACCTTCATGCTTCCCAATGACCCATTTGGCCGGAAACTGGCTGTCGTCGGAAAAGCTCCGGAACGCGGTTTTGTCGACTGGAATACTAGAATGTCCGATGACGTCACGATCAATCGATGGTGGCTTGAAGACGCCGATCCGGCGAGTTGGAAAGGAAGTCGACCGCCGCCCGCAGGAGTGGTGCCGTCGTACTACTCGTTTATCGTCGAGAAACTGACCCCATTCAAAAGCTCGAACGTCATGCACACAATGTCCTATGAAAGCGCGATTTCCTGCCCGATCGTTCCGATAGAGCAGGGTCACGAGGCGCTTTTATTTATCAACAAGGATTCGCTTAAAGACGTGGATCCGCAGGCGAGTCCGTCGAGTGTAACCGCCTACAGTTATCGCGTGTTCAACAGTTCTTTAAAAAAAACACAGTTCATTACTCCGGAAGGGGTTCTTTGCGCCGAGCAGTACAAATTTGTCGTGATGCGTTTGGCCAACGGGCTTTTGGGCGTTCTGGTGAAGGGCGGAGAATACGTCGTTTACGACGTCAACAGTCCTCAACTGCGGCCGGTACGCTCCTACTATGAGGACGGAACGATCGTTAAAGAATGGCTCCAAATTTCTTACGAAGACCACAACGGGCGCCTGCGGGTCACGCAACGCGTTCGTGAATCCGAAGGGATCACGCTCGACAACAAAAAAACCCATGTTTACGTATACGACGACAGCGAATTCATTACGAAATATCAAGAAGGGCAGGTTCGCGAAGCGTTGAGCGGCTCCTCTCTGACCGCTTTCTTTTCTGTGCTGGCGCTCTACGGGTTGGTTTTTCCGGCCGTGTTTTTATTGATTTGGCGGATCTTCAAGAAAAATAAACAACCCTACGTTAAACCCCTGGCAGCCGAAGTCCCGGAGGCGTCGGTTCTTAGCGCCGAAATCCGGTCTACCTATGCATGGAGGCAGGGGATGCGGCAACGGGGATATTTCGGCGCTCCGGGTGGAGCCGAGGTCATGCAGTCCGGAGATCTCGCTTTGGAGGAAACGGCTGTCTATCTCATCGAGCAAGCACGACGGGGGCGCGATCGGCGCGAAGCGATCGAGGAGCAGCTCGAATATTATCGGGTTTGGCGTGATCACGTTCTCGGTGCCAGCCCCGACAGCGAAGTACGTCTCAGGATCGAGCAGGACAGGCAACAGGATTTTACACGGGACGATCTTTTCCTGTGGAAACTTCTTTCGGTCTCGATGGGAAATTTTGACACGGAAACCCCGGCACTGAAAGCCTATTTATTTTTTAAATGCCGACGCGAACTTCGGGCCAATGCGAGTTTCAATGTTTATCAGTATGTTTATGGAACCCCTCAATCGAGCACCTTGGATGCTCGGAATGCCGTAATGCGTGTTAAAGGCGCGTCGCCCTCCAACGAAAAGCCCGGAATGGTTTTGCTCGTGCATATCATCTTAAGCGCCCACCATAAATTGCGAGCAATGAAAAATCATAATGCGGCGATGGTTTATACCTTTGAAGATATTATTCATTATGACGACATCGAAGACCGTTATCGGGTGCCGGAATTTCTATCACATTGGGTCCTAAAGGATTGCGAGCGGGAACGCGTCCAACTCGAAGAAATCGCACGCAGCACACTTGAACAGTTTAGAGGGCTGGAAAATGCTTTTGTTCTGGCGCTGGACACGCATCAACGCCAGCTGGCCGGCCAACGGGTCCGTTCCGCGCCGTATCCGCATCCGGCGGACTATCTGTTTAACGGAGTCGACGATGGGGAGGGTAATCAGACGCCTTTTGTTAAAACCGGTTATCGAGATCGTCTCGGCGGCTTTTTAGGGATCAAAGGGTATATCTCGGTGTTTACGAATTTTTTCAGACAGATCATCGTTCCGAACGTGTTCATGACCTACCTGGCCCTATCCATCGCTAAGTTTTTTGCCATGGTTTCCACGGGCACTTTTTCGTGGAGCGAACTGATGTATTGGCTCGTCACAGATGTGATCATCGTATTTTTATTAAAGATTACGGATGGGTTCGTTAAGCGATGGAACTCGACCCCGGGACCGCAACCGCTTCCGCTCGAAACGGGATTTCAAAAGCCGAATGCCGGCGCCAAGGCCGATGCGCTCAGAATGCTTTTTGTCGGGACATTCATGACCCTGCACGTTGCGGTAATGGCCTATTTGTTTTATTATTTCGAACCTGCGATCGCTTGGATCCACGGATCGCAGCTGCAGGGATTTTTCTTGAACCTCATCGAAAGAATGCCGGGGGGCGACTTGGCTGTCCTGACGTGCGCGCTTTTTCCCGTTTCCCTGCTCATTTTCCTCGGCATCTGGGCCTACTATTATCTGTTAGAAGCCCCGGTCATGCTGATGTTATCGACCTGGCGCGGCAGCCGGCGATTCATTAAATGGGGTCAAATTCGCGCCGAAGCCGACAACAACCGCGCATTTCTGGAACAGCTCGGAGCCGGAGCGCGTCCGGCCGCCCGGAAGCCGTCTTGGGACCGCCTAAACGAACAAATCAAAACAAGACATCCAAAATGGCTGGATGAGGGCGCGCGTTTGGCCGCTCGACCGTCCTTGCCCGAACACTTCATCAAAAAGGTCATTCCGTCCGGCCTGAATTTGACCGCGGCTCAAAAAGCCGTTGCGTTTGCAAAAGCCTGGAATTATCAGCTCGAAACGTTGGTGGATGAAGACAAGCTGACTCCCGACGAATTTCAGCGACTCAGTTACAAGCTTCAGGACACGTCGGATCTCGATTTTCTATCCGGCAAAATCACGGATCATCCGGATCTGGGTCGGGCACCGCTGAATAAAGAGGCGCAGGAAAGGATTCGGACGTTTCAAAGCCAGCTTTATATGGACACGCCCGAGCCGCCCCTTTGGGATCAAATGTTCTCCATGTCGGTTCTGACCCCGGTTTACGGCGAAGACACCCGGTATTCGTTCAAACAGGTCGTCGCATACGAAAATACGGGTTATTCGATCTTATCGAGAAACATTGAAAAGTTTTATGACGAATGGCTGAATTTTCTGGATCGCATTCAAAACGACCCCGAAGTGGGTCTCACCGCGGAAGAAAAAACGCTGCTCGCCTCAGTGGGAAACCGGCGAGTGATGCGGCCGGCGTCCGAAAGAGCCGCCGAAACGATCGCGCGGCTGACGCCGGCCGAGTATTCGCGGATGGTGGACGAAGACGCGATGGAAGCCGATTTGGCGGCATTGCCCGTGCCCGTCAAGCGGGCGATCGAGGATTGGGTGGGTCTCCGGGGGCAGGAGTATTGGCGTACGCTGCGGGGGCAGGTCAACAAATGGAAAGGACGCGAATTTCTCGCAAAAATAAATTTTCCGACGCCGGAATCTCTCGAACGCAATCTCCATCTGCGAAGAGGCACGTTGCGGGACTATGTGGCCCGCACGTTGGGCATCGATGCGGTCGGGCTGACCCGCGCACGCGCATATGAATTGGCGATTCAGATGAAAGTGAGCGAGAAACTTCAAATCGTTCTTGCTTATCAGCCTTATGCGGATTTTACGCCGGAAGCCAAGCCGGATGAGTATCCAAAAAGACAGGCCATCGAGCTCTTGATGAAAAAATATCCGTTTCTCGAGGTCGTCTATCTTTGTAAAGAGGCGCGGGAGGGCCCCGGAAGCGATCAGTGGTACAGCGTTCATATGCGGTATCATCCGCTCGACGATCGCTTTGAAAAACAGATGGAACCCGTTTCCGCTCTCGGAAATCCAGAGGATTGGCCGACTGCGGTCAAGGAGATTGCTCGCTGCCGGTTGCCGGCCGATCCCGGCCATCGAGTAATCCTTTTTCAAGGAAAGCCCGAAAATCAAAACCACGCGCTTAAATTCTGCAAACGCGAGATTGTCAATACGATGGATGTGAACCAGGACTTTACTTTTGAATCGGCGCTTCTGGAGCCGAACGCGTTGCAAAATTTTAACGACCCGAGAGTCAGTATCGTCGGCATTCCCGAACGCGTACAAACCAAACGTCACACCTGGATCGGCTGGGCCCTCGGCTATTCGGACGAAACGTTTGCGCAGAGCAAGCAAGGTTTTTTGTCTCTCTTTGGGATCCGGTTTCATTACGGGCATCCGGATTACATCCGCAAATCGTTCATCACCCAATTTCGCGGAGTGAGTACGCAAACGTACGTCAACGAAGATATTTACGCGGGTTATATGAGTGTTCAAGTTGGCAAGAAAATCGTTTTTGAATATTATCTATACGCCTACAAAGGCCGCGAGATTCATATTCTTAAAATGGGCGGTTTGATTTGGAAGTTCGGAGCCGGAGCGGGGGAGCAGGCCGCAAGCCGCGTGTTGCAGAGGATCAATTTCGGCCACATGCTGGGCTGGACGGGAAGTTTCATGCACTATATCGCCTCCATCGGATTCTATATTCGGAAAAATTTTAATATTTTGCTCGATCTGTCCATGTCCTTGTCGGTTGTTTTCATGGGGGCGAGTTTGTACGGAGCGATTCCCAACGAAATGGTGGCGGGTTATCTCGGACTCATCCTGTCGCAGTCGATCGGATTCGGCGGGTTTTATCAGATGCTGCTACGCGTGGCGCTCCTCACGGCGATCGGACACTTCGTCACCGGATTCCCTCTTTTGGTGGTGGCATTCCTTTTCATCATCTTCATGGCGGCAAACGGATTTCAAAACGCCATGCGCGGTTTTGCGGCGTACGTGGCGACGGGCCGCGGATACGTTTTGCAAAAAATCCATCCGTTTCATCCGAGCGGAAAAGCCGACGCCGAAGTGGACGCCAATCTGAGGTACAACCCTTTTACCCACATGGGGATCGTTCGCAACTTGACCACGATCTCGATTTTTGTCGTGATGGGCGTGTTTATCTGGTGGAATTTTGGTCTTTTGTGGTCAGCTCTTTTCCTACTGATGCCATTGTGCGGATGGCTGACTCCCTACTATCTCGGCAATCATGGGGCGACCCCCATTAACGTCGGATGGAGCAACTGGAAACATTTAAATCGGCAAAGCTGGACGTTCTGGAATCAAAAAGTCAATCTTCACGGGGCCGGGTGGTACGTCGGAGGGATCGGAGCCGCGGCGGTTTTGGGGCTATTCACCACAGGGTTCTTTATTTATGGATTGGCGGGTGCTCTCGTTGTGCCGGCGCTCACCGTGCTTCTGTTTGGTCCGCGCACGCCCGCGGGGACGCCGTCATCGGATGTCCTCATGCCTTGGAAATGGACGCATCGGATTCCGGGTTTGCCGGGACACCTTCTTCGAGGGGCAAGCAAACGGATCAAATGGAAAGCCTATAGCACGGATGTTCTGGTGCGAGGAGCCGCGCTTTTAACGATCGAGACGGTGATGGGTTATCTTCTCTGGCCGGTTTCGCGAATCAATTTAGCGGCAAAAGATCGAAAGCGAACCGTTATGAATCGACGCCATTCATCGCCTTCGGCGAGTGCGGTGCCGCTTCCACGCGTTCAAGGACAGGATCGGGATCGCTGGTATCGCACGCCCTACAATGAAATACCCGCCATGACGTTGCCCGAAGACTTCACGGGGGCGGGTGCGGCGGGGGCGCGTTTGGCGGCGCGAAACGAATCTTCGAGTGTTACGCGCGACGATTCGGATGTGCCCAAGGCTCCGGGTGCGCGTTTGGCGCTCGGAAGTGAGCGGTCTAAACCGGCACCCATCCTCCCGGATTTGCGCGCATCGTACCCGGTGTCCGCATACACCGCGAAATTGGCCATGGCCGCATCGGGGCCGGGACCATCCCCGCGAGGACGCCGTTACGCGCTTGCGGTCGATGATCTCATTTCGGGCCGCACGCGTGATTTCACGAACCGCAACTGGAAAACGACGGCACCTTCGACCAAATTACTCGAGCCCGTTGTTTCCGAAATTCAAAGTCTTTCGAGTCGCGCCCGGCGCGTGTGCATCGAGGCCGCCGCTTTCAAGGCCTCTTCGGGTTCGCGCATCCCGGGCACGATGAGCAGCGCTCACTTGGCGCGGTCCTTTTTGACCGAGCAGGGTGAAGAGCCTGCCGTGCGCGATGCTGCGGTGGTGGCGCTGATTGCTTCGCGAGATTTGGGTCTATTGGCCCGGGGTTCACCGCGGTCAAGCGCGATCTTTTTAAAAACGCGCGATCGGTTCAAAATGTGGCTCGAGTCCTTGGTGCGCCGCGGAGAATTGTCGTTCGCGGAGGCCGATGCCTTTGCCGAAGAGATGCGGATGGTCATTCTGGCGTTAACGCTAGCCGATTTACAGGCCTCGCCGGATCGTTATTTGGATGCCCGCTCGATCGCGGACATTCTGTCGCAGTCCGAAGTATGGACCCATGCGCGCCTCATCGAATCCAATCGGCTGCATCGTATCACGACTGTCGCAAGCGGTTTGTCTTCGCGTCTCAAGGTAAACGTTGCGGTTATCTTGCCGGATCGACGATCGGGGCGACGGCAACTGCGGCAGCTCAAGCAGTTTTTGAATCGCGAAGAGTACTCCCTTCGAGTTTTTTCTTCTCTCGATCAAGCGCTGAAAGCACGGTTTGCCAACGGCGGCACCGCATCGATTCTTCTCGACGAATCGATGCTGTCTTCTCTGGATGAGGGTTCGGGCCGGTTGGAATTTGCCCAGATGGTTTCGCGTTTATCGGCCGATCAGCAAAAAGTGCTCGACGTGCTGGCCCGGTACGTGATGGAGGAAATCATGATTCAAGGCTCCGAAGATGAGGGGATGGGGCCAAGGTCATTCGAAGAGCAGCGCGCGTGGTTGGATACGATCCGCGTTATTCTTAAAGAAGTCCGGCTGCGTGAGATTGCGCCGTATCGGCCGGTTTTTTCGCGCACCCAGCGGCGACTGGTCATTCTCGACGGAACGCGCGAGATTGCTTTTGGGCGATTGGTTGCGGAAGCATCCAAGCATGGCGACGCGGAGGGTACTCTGGGTCGTTTGGGTAAGGCCCTCAGATCATTGGTCGGAATCCGTGAGGTGGATACGGACCACATTCTCAATTCATTGGCGCAGGACGAAGATTTTGTGGGTTCCGTCTATGGCGTCAACCTGTCGACCGTGCGCGGACGCGTGACGAAAGTTGGATTACAGCCGGCGCGCGTGGCGCTGACGCTCGATATGTGGGATCGGTACCGCGATCAAATTCAAAATCAGATCCGTTCGGTGCGCGGACCGATCGAAGTGTTCCTCCTGGCCCAGGAGCAAGAATTTTCGAAGCGGGGAGATCGTAACGATTTAATCGGTCTCTTCGGGGAGTCGCACGTGAAAACATTGCCATCCATTCCGACGGACTTGGCGGATTTGTCCCACGCGCTCGGCGACCGGTTTGCGCTCGTCACCGATACGCCCGAACGATTCCGTCCGGATGAACTGAACAGTGCCAAGCGGATTCTGATTACGCTCGGCGGCGGACAAATCGTCGCAGACCGCGCTGCGGGAATCTTGAAAGCGGCGGCGATCCTGCTCGTGGATCCGTCGGAGCCGCCGTCTTTCTTCAAGCGACTGCCCAACGGAGCGTTCATCTATTTATGGAAGATTTCTCCGATGGAATGGTCTGTGTACATGGCGGCCGTGCGGCAGGTGTTGACGGCGGTCGGAAACTCGGCCTAAGGGTCTTTGCCTGGGATCCGCTTTCTTTTTGCGGGTTTTTTTTCTACAATAACGCCATGCTCAAAATGGTACTTGTTCTCGCGCTGGTCGTCCTGGTGATTGTCAGTATCGTCCGCCTGATCGAATCCCGGTCGGTCTTCTTTCCGATGAAGGAACTGACCGTAACCCCGATGGATTTCGGGATCCCGTTTCGCGAAATTCGATTTCCTTCGAAAGACGGCGTGCGCCTGTCCGCATGGTGGATCCCGCTGAACGGGGCAAAAAAAACCCTCCTTTTTTGTCATGGAAACGCGGGAAACATCGGGCACCGACTCGAGAAAATCAGAATATTGCGCGAGGCCGGCTCCAACGTCTTTATTTTTGATTATCGGGGATATGGGCTGAGCGAAGGACGTCCCTCTGAGAAAGGATTCTACCGCGACGTCGATGCGGCGTACGGCTATCTCACGAAAGAGCTGGGAATTCCTGCCCGATCGATCGTCGCGTACGGCGAATCGATCGGAGGAGCGGTCGCGATCGATTTGGCCCGGCGTCTTCCGGTGGGGGCGCTTGCGGTGGAATGTACCTTCACGAACGTGGCGGATGTGGTGCACACGGCGATTCCGTTCCTGCCGTCATGGATGCTGGCGTCGCGATTCGACTCCGCCTCGAAGATCGGCCGAATCCATTGCCCTCTCCTGGTGATGGGGAGCGTCGACGACGAAATCGTACCTTTTCAATTTTCTCAAACCCTGTTCAAGCGCGCCTCGGAACCCAAGCGTTTTGTCGGGCTTCGCGGCGGACACAATACGGCCTATCTCGAATCGGGATCGGATTATCGGGACGGGATCCGCTCTTTTCTTGAATCGGTCGGGCAGGCATGACGGGCGCGTCCCGCAGGGTTCTCATTTTTTTTAAAACAGTTTTTGCTTGCGGACTTTTCGGGTACGGACTGTTTCTGTGCTTTCATCCGAGTTTTTACGACCGAGTTCAGTATGCCAATCTGACTTTTCATGAATACGGGCATATGTTTTTCGGTTTGTTTCGGAATGAAACGCTCACCGCCCTGGGCGGCAGCCTCATGCAGCTTTTGATTCCCGCCGCGTTGTTTTGGGAGTTCACACGTCGTAAGGACCGTTATTCGGCATCGATCGTTCTATTTTGGATCGGGCATAATCTTTTTAACATTTCAAATTACGTGAAAGACGCTCGCATGATGGAATTACCTCTCTTCACTCCCAACGCCTTTTCTTTTTTTTCCGAGGATGTGGTCGGGCACGACTGGAATTTTCTTCTCGGGCGAGCGGGGCTTCTGGCGCACGACGTGCAAATCGGCTCGTTCCTGTGGTTTTGCGGTTGCCTGACGGTTCTCTTGGGAGCGGCGGGAGCGTTTTGTTATGCGGTCGATCCCCTCAAAGCGGTGAAACGATGACGCGCACCGAAAAACTTTTTCTGGTTCTCGTGGGGATTCTCGGTCTTTTTCTTCATTTTCGAAATCTTTCCGGAGCGATCTATCTCAACGAAGACGAAGCCCGTTTTTTTTCGTTGTTATCGAGCGGTCAACTACTTTATCTCCTCGGAAATCCCGTTTATCTTTTTTGCGGCCACTCTCAAACGAGTGTTTTTTATCTCACGGCCGCCGTGGGTCTGGCGGACATCGGGTTGGCTTATCTTGCGCTTCGATCTTTCTTTGGTTCGCGCCAGTCGGCAATAGGGGCGCTGTTGTATGCGCTCATGCCGTTTCGGGTCAATTACGCAAGAACGCTTTTTCCGTCCGCGTATATCGACTTATTTTTCTTGAGCGCCCTCTGGTTCTGCGTCAAAGGCTTGCGCGAGAAGCGCGCGCTTCCTATTGTCGTTTCTGGAGCGCTTTCCGCGTGCATGATTTTTTCGAACTACTCGTCATTCGGTGCCTATGCGGGCCTGGCGATCGCGGGTCTGGTTCGACCCAACCAAGCGCCGTATAACAGGATGACACGAAAACGTTTTTTAACGGCATTTTTATCCGGCTCGATCGCGCTGTATGCCGTTTTGGACCTGGTTTTGAGGAAAGTTGAGCCGGGGTATTCTCTGATCGGAAAAATGCATAGCTTTGCGGTTTCGACCGTCATGTTGACCGGGCAGTATTTTCGGACCAAGTTCAATCCCAGTCGACTGACGCTCATCGTGCCGGCCATTGTTCTGGTTCTCGCGGTTTACGGGATTCTTCGCTTTCTCAGAAAAAGATCGTCCGAAAGTTATTTTTTTGTCTCGGTGGCCGCCGTGGGTTCCCTGGTATTTTTGGGCTCATGGACCTGTTTTTACGGTTTTTACCCCCGGCATTTTACATGGCTGGCGGTTTTTATCGCGGCCGGCGCGGCCGTTTTTTTTGATCGGGTTATTTCGGCGAAAAGGGGATGGCGCGTGGCGGGCACGGGTCTCTTGTGTGCGCTGGTCTTGCTTCTATTTTCTCAAAGCTATCGAATCACCCAGGAAACGTTCACAGTCGAGCCGATACGGCAGTGGCTTGAAAAAGAAAGGATTCCGCGCGGCCAGGTTCTGACGTTTTGGTGGCAAATCAACCGCTTCAATGACAAGGACGTCTCTTCGTTGATCCCCGGGCAGATTTACCCCTATTCGAGTCATGTCCAGAAGTTCCTGATCAACTGGGAAGCGGTATACGGTGCGTATCGAAAGGGGCTGTGCCGCTATCTGATCACTTCGGGGATCGGACTGCGCTCTACGGTTGGCGCCGAGCCCATTCTCGAGAGCGCAAAACCTTTGGCGGTCTGGCCGCACCCCTATCGCACCTTTCGGCACCGGCCCTATCGCGAGATGCCCGCTGTCCCCATCCGGATTTATGACCTCAAAGATGTCTTCTCGGACTCCAATCTCAAAGCCGTTTTGGATCGGGCGCACGCACGTTTCAACCCGTAAAACGTTCTTGAGCTGGCGAGTTAATTTTGACATAATGTTAAAACTTCGTTTTTAAAGGTATCAAAACACGGCGCATGGAATATGTCTCATGATTAAGACATTTACTAAAGCAGGGTCAAAGCAGGTTCCGATGGTCAATATCGGCCTGATCGGCTTGGGTACGGTCGGTTCGGGAGTTCTCAAGATCATTGAGGCCGAGCGAGCCGCGATTGAGGATAGGGCCGGAGTACGCCTCGTTTTAAAGCGAGTCTGCGACAAATTTTTGAGCAAAGAGCGGCAGAAAAAGCTTCCCAAGGGTTTGTTTACGCGGCAGGCCGACGAGGTCCTCAATGACCCCGAAATCAACATCCTCGTCGAGCTGATCGGCGGGATCCACCCGGCCCGGGAGATCATTCTTTCAGCGTTCGCTCAAGGCAAACACGTCGTGACCGCCAACAAGGCTCTTTTGGCGGAGCAAGGCGATGCGATTTTTTTAGCCGCCGCGCGGCAGGGCCGCCTTCTAGGGTTCGAGGCGAGCGTCTGCGGGGCGATTCCAATCATCCAGGCGGTTCGCCAGGGCTTGGCATCGAATAACGTCTCGCATTTTCTTGGAATCGTGAACGGAACGTGCAATTACATCCTGACGCAGATGTCTCAAAAAGGGGTGGAATTGGACGTCGCGCTCGAAGATGCCCAGAAAAAAGGCTATGCCGAGCGAAATCCTAAGCTTGACATCGGCGGATTCGATTCGGCGCACAAGCTGGCGGTCTTGGCAAGACAGGCTTTTCAAGCCTCGGTCGACTACAAAGCCGTTTCGATCGAGGGCATCGAAAATTTATCCGCGCGCGACATCGAATATGCCCGCGGCCTGGGTTATGTCGTAAAACTATTGGCCGTCGGAAAAAAGCTTCCCAAAGGCCTCGAACTCCGAGTGCATCCGACACTGTTGGCCTCTTCGCATCCTCTGGCGACCGTTAATGACGTTTATAATGCCGTGTTCGTCCATGCGGATCAGGCAGGAGATCTCCTTTTTTACGGGAAGGGAGCCGGGATGTTGCCCGCCGCCAGCGCCGTGATGGCGGACGTCATCGAGATCGCACGCTGCGCGGCTTATGGCGGTCCGCGTTCCATGCTCGAAAAAGTCAAAGAGCAGCCGGTTTTGCCGACCGAACGGATCGTGTCGCGTTACTATCTGCGGTTTCAGGCGGTGGATCGTCCCGGCGTTCTCGGGATGATTGCGCGAACGCTCGGAGAGAATGGGATCTCGATCCTCAGTGTTCATCAAAAAGAGCCGCACAATTTGAAATCCGTGCCCGTTGTCATTTTGACGCATCGCGCTCCGGAAAAAAATCTCAGAAAAGCACTTGCGTTCATCGACAGGCAAAAAGCAATCGCCGAGCCGACGGTGGTATTGAGGGTCGAAGGATGATCCAGGGGCTCATCGAGCGATATCGCTCTTTTTTGCCGGTCTCGGAAAAAACACCCGTGGTGTCCCTCTGCGAGGGGGGTACGCCGCTGATTCGCGCAGAGACGCTTTCATCCGTTTTGGGAGTCGAGACTTATTTGAAGTTTGAAGGGTGCAATCCGACCGGTTCGTTCAAGGACCGGGGGATGACGATGGCCCTTTCTAAGGCCAAAGAAGAGGGTTCGAAGGCCGTGATTTGTGCGTCGACGGGAAATACTTCCGCATCGGCCGCCGCGTATGCCGCGAAAGCGGGACTGCAATGCGTTGTTTTGATCCCCTCCGGGGCGATCGCGCTGGGCAAGCTCAGCCAAGCTTTGATTTATGGAGCGAAAGTGATCGCAATCAGAGGCAACTTTGATCAGGCGCTCGACAGGGTTAAGGAGATTTCGCGGAAATATCCGTATACTCTCGTGAACTCATTGAATCCGTATCGTATTGAAGGGCAAAAGACGGGGGCGTTCGAGATTTGCGACGATTTGGCGTCGGCGCCGGAATATCACGCGATCCCCGTGGGAAATGCGGGAAATATCACGGCGTATTGGAAGGGTTACACGGAATATCTCGCGGCGGGTCGAATCGATCGGACGCCGAAGATGTTGGGGTTTCAAGCCGCGGGTGCGGCCCCGATCGTTTTAAAAAAACCGGTCCGCAATCCCAAGACCATCGCGACGGCCATCAAAATCGGCAATCCGGCCAGCTGGAAGCAAGCGGAAGCGGCGCGCGATGAATCGGGCGGGCTGATCGATGCGGTGACGGATACCGAAATTCTTTCGGCTTACCGTTTCCTCGCGTCGCGTGAAGGTGTTTTTTGCGAACCCGCGAGCGCAGCGAGCGTGGCCGGTGTTTTAAAATTGAAGAAGAAAAAATTTCGATTTGTCAAAAAAGCGCGTCTGGTATGCATTTTGACCGGGCAGGGCTTAAAGGATCCGGATTGCGCGCTCAAACAGGCGACCGCGCGTTTGGTGACTGTCCCGGACAAAGTGGAAGCGATTCTGGAGGCGATTCGTCGATGAAATATTTCGTATTGGTTTGTAGCGGGCTGGCCAGCGATCCCGTCGAGGAGCTGGGCGGCCGTACGCCGCTCGAGGTGGCGAAGACCCCAGCGATCGACGCGTTGGCAAAAAAAGCCCGGATGGGCATAACGAATTTTGTACCCACGAACCTCAAACCTTCGAGCGATACGGCGTGCATGGCGCTGCTCGGTTACGATCCTCTCGAATTTTATACGGGGGTCGCTCCGCTGGAAGCCTCGGCCGCGGATTTGCGTCAGTCCGATCAGGAAGTGGTTTTTCGCTGCGATCTGGTGACCGTGTTTGAGGATAAGAGGGTCGACGCAACGGCCGGAGGGATTTCGGCCAAAGAATCCGAGATTCTGATCCGGGAGCTGGCGGGAAAATGTTCGAATCAAAAATTCAAGTTCTACTCGGGCGGCGGATATAAAAACATTCTCATTATGCGTGATTCGGAAATGGTCGAAGACCTCGATGAGCTGGAGTGTGTGCCCCCGTTCGAAATTCTCGGGCAGAAGATCCAAAAGCATTTGCCGAAAGGCAAGGCCGAGGCGATTGCGCGCGATCTTATGGAAATGTCGAAGACCGTTTTGGAAAATCATGAAATCAACCGCGTTCGGATTGATCTCAAGGAAAACCCCGCCAATATGATCTGGCTGTGGGGGCAGGGCAAGCGACCGAAACTTCCCGAATTCAAGCGGCTGCGGAATCTCGAAGGGAACATTCTCTCGAATGCCGACGATGTCCGCGGGATCGGCAAGTCCGTGGGGTTGGTGCCGGCCACGGAGATCGACGTTGCGGATAAGGACTTTGTGTTTGTTTACTGGGGCGGGGAGCGCGCTCCGAAGAAAGGCGTCGATCTTAAAACGCGCATTCGCCGTATCGAGGAATTCGATTCGGCGGTCGTGGAAAAAGTTCTCAAGAAATATGAAGAAGCCCCAGACGGGTGCCGGGTTTTGGTCGCCGGCGATTGTCTGTGGCCTCTCGGAAAAAAGACGCCGGCGCACGGTCCGGTGCCTTTCTTCATGGCGGGAGCGGGCATTGCCGCCGAGGCGCAAGCTTTGTTTA
>Ga0172375_10005853_pt1 | contig 17510 bp, 13 predicted proteins | sample LakKiv1m_FD_114537 | JGI IMG/M metagenome (GOLD analysis project Ga0172375, IMG submission 114537) | Freshwater microbial communities from Kabuno Bay, South-Kivu, Congo - kab_092012_11.1m | ecosystem: Environmental > Aquatic > Freshwater > Lake | place: Democratic Republic of the Congo...
CGCTTTTGATGGCAGCTACGATGCCCTCGACATCCAGTTGTGCCACTAGATATTATATTCTCCCGGTTTATACTGCCGTAAATACTCAGTATTTGTAAACCACTCCACCGTTTCCTGCAACCCCCTTTGCAGTCCTTCGACTCCGCCATAGACGGGCGCCCAGCCCGTCAATTTAAGGGCTTTATTATTATCAGCCCAAAGCCGTTCTACTTCGCTGTTCTCCGGCCTGATCCGTTGCGCATCAGTTTCAATTTCCAGGTTTACCTGCATGATCTCGGCGATAATCTTGGCGACCTGGCCGATGGAGATTTCATAATTACTGCCGATATTGATCACTTCTCCGATGGTCTGATCTGATTCCGCTACCGCAATGAAACCGTTCACCGTATCTTTGATGTAGCTGAAATCCCTGGTCGGATGCAGCGAGCCTAATTTAATTTTCCGGCTACCACTGGCGATCTGGGTGATGACGGTAGGGATCACCCCCCGGGCCGATTGCCGCGGGCCATAGGTATTAAAGGGGCGAACAATGCTGACCGGGGTATTGAAAGCATGATAAAAAGACATGGCGATCTGATCAGCGCCGATTTTACTCGCCGAATAGGGGGATTGGCCCTTTAAAGGATGTTCCTCGGTTATGGGCACAAATCGGGCGGTCCCATAGACTTCGCTGGTGGAAGTGTGAATTACCTTGGATATCTTAAGTTCACGCGCGGCCTGTACAACATTGAGGGATCCTTTGACGTTCGTATCAATGTAGGTATCAGGAGAATGGTACGAGTAGGGAATTGAGATCAAGGCAGCCAGATGAAAAACCACCTCACATCCTTTCATGGCCTGCCTGATACCATGAGGGTCACGCACATCCCCCGCAAAGACCTCAAAACCTTTTTTGATTTCCGGCGACGTATGATCCAGCCATCCCCAGGAATTGAACGAATTATAGAGGACAAACGCGCGCACCTTATGGCCGCGTCTGACGAGTTCCTCAGTCAGGTGAGAGCCGATAAAACCATCGGCGCCGGTAACCAGAATCTTTACGTTTTCACCAACCATTATTATGACTATCCTATCCTCACCGGCCCTCTGGCACAAAATAAAAACCGGGCAGCGCCAGGCCTATGGTTTCTGTGGCCTAGAATTCTTCGCACTCACAGTCCTGGCTCTCCATGAAACTAAGTCCGCTTCAGCCAGATGAGCCCAATATTGTTTCACCGTTGAGTCTAACCCTGCGATACTAGCTCCCGCCTCCTGCATATAGAGGTTGATAAAACGCATTATCCGTTCGCCTCCGGCGCAATCGTCAAAATGGTTGATCAATTGGCGCCACTTATTGAAATCCCCTATGGTGTTATCGCCTGCAGAAGCCCGCAAAACCGCCTGTCGGGTTTCGGCCAGGGTCGCGAAAAAGACTTCCTGGTTTTTATCCCGGTAAACCGGGTATTTGAGCCAGCCGACGCAGTCCCAGTGTACCGCCCTCAATCCCAAAAGACCCGCAATAATCCCGGCAGAATTTAAGCCGAAACAAACAGACAGGTCTGCCGCCTTCGCCGCATCCACGGGCGAATGTGATGCAGGATCAAGTACACGCAGCCGTCCCTGTTGCTCAAGCGACTTTAGATGATTAACAATTTCTTCCCCGGAAGGGAGATGGAGCAACTCCGCCAGACGAAAAGACTTGCTCTTAATTATGCCGGAAAATGATGGATTCTCCTCCAGGATACTGAAAATTTCAAGATAGAATTTAGAGAGATTTTCTGCGCTCTGATATAAAAGATGTTCAACTGAAGAATCAAAAATTGCCAGGGTAAAATTGCCTTTTTGGGAGGGAGTTATATCTTCTGATTTGACGCCCGCCCCTGTTATCCACAGCCCGCAAGGAAGAATATATGAACAAGTATTGCCTTTGATCTTATAAAAATCGTGGTGCGAGGCTCCCCAGACAAACATTACATGCTGGCAAGTCAGTAGATCGGGATAATGGGTGTACGGATAATTTGAATAGTGGAGACCGACCATAATGCCGCCGGCTGATTCAATGGCCTGCTTCTGCGCTTCCTGGATCCAGCTTCCCTCTTGATGTTGCATAAGCAGCCGAACATTAAACCGTTTGTATTGAGACAGGTAGAGCGTCCGCCTTATTTCGAAATAAAACAGATACAGTGCCAACCAGAATTGACGTTGGCTTAATGAACCCAAAAAACCAGCCATGAGCCTGAAATAATCCGATGCAGAAAGCCGCGCATGCAACATATTACGCGTATCAATCCAGCCAAACCCCTGGTTTTCTAATTCCTTGACCGTCTCCGGTATGGGAGGGGTATCGAGTCTGTCTAAATAATAAACTATATCATAAGTTCTGTCGGCTGAATTAGTCGCGATAAATTCTCTTAGCTGGTTCCCAATTAGACTTTTGGGCGGCAGCTCTATCCAGAAGGCAGGAATTTTCTGATTTTCCCGGATATTGCCTTTTACCCCAGGATGAAAAAGCTGTTGCAGGCCGGTACGTATCATCATCGCAAATGGCGTGGTCACAAGCCGCAGAGATGCAGAAAGGGAGGGAATAGATTTTATTTTTATTTGTGGTTTAAAAAAGTTCTCCAGTAAGTAATTCAGATAATGTCCTGAGAGATAAATTAATTGCTCGCCGGATTCTACACCCTTGATACGATGAAGGACCAGTGTTATAAAGGCAATGCGTTCCATGAACTGCCCTGATGAAATAAAACATTTTGTCATATTGATTAGCCATGCCGGATCGCCGCTCATCTGGTTTTCACAAAACCCCTCAACGATGGCACAATGGTTATCAATCCGACGATATTCAATAGCAAATCCGTTTTCATCTTTCAGGTTAAGGCAAAGGCCGGCAGGATAGAACCTTACAGGAAGGAGTTTTGCAACGATTGCGGCGAGTCTTAACGCTCGAGGCGTGGCTTTGTGCTCATCGAAGTAAACTTCATACCGAGCGATTCCCCGACGCAATGTCAGAAACATGATTCCCCAGACAGTAAGTCTTTCGAGCCAAATAACATCCGGCCGGATCACCTCTTTCCGGCTTTCATCACTATCGAGCATTTCGACTCCCCAAATTGGCGTTTATTCCTCTTTCACTTTCCGGCATGCTAATTGAATAGTAAGGGTTGTTGGTTATCAGGTGAATCCAGGACTATAGCCAAGTTGCGGGGAAATCATACGGCCTGGCATCGCGTTCTGCCAGAAATAGGTTATTTCGCCACCCTTAATGATCTTCTAACCATATTTTTCAGCGACGCAGGCACGATGGTTTTCGTAAGAGCTTTAAATTGAGTCAAATAGAACGGTAAAATCCTCATATCGAACTGTCTTTTTAGTATGTTTAATCCAGTGGCGCCATTGGTAAAGGAAAAATCTTGTGAAATTCTCTCTAGTTGCGCCAAAATGTGTTTTCTCTTCTGGTTACTGAACCATAGGTATTTAGCAAAAAACGAAATCCCGTCCGGATTGCTGACCAGGTTAATCTTGGGAGTAGCCCCGTAGCGGTCGGATAATCTCACGAAATCATATAGCTCTTGGCAATTCTTACTGTTGACCGTCATACCCAAATTGAACTCATATCTCCGGTCTTTTCTTAACTCGGAGAGCATGATAATGTTCTTATTAATCTGTTCCCAGTTACTCGCTTTGCGCAATTCTTTATACATACCCGGCGATGCCGCATCTAGAGAAACTGCAATAAAAGCCCATTTTACCTTCTTAATTCGCTCAATATGCTTATGGATCAACGAAGCATTCGTGACCATACCAAAGAGCATGAAAGGATTATCATTTGCCAAGTTGAGCAATCCGCTGAATTCTGGAAATAGCGTGGGTTCTCCTCCAAATATGAATAAAAACTGGTAATATTGAGCTAATCCTTTTAGATCTGTAATAAATTTTGCGGGTAAAGTGATATTGTCTTTTCGTTCGCCTTTCTGATAACAATGGTAACAATTATAATTACAACGGTATGAAATTGCAAACCGCATCCATCTTGGCTTACTTTTCAGAATTTCTTTCCCTGCACGGATCTCCTCTTCGTTAAGACTAGCGTTATTGGATAATGGGGTATTTTTGGGAATGCTTGAAAACCATGAAAATGACTGATAATCTTTACCTCCATTGAGAAGGAGGCAGTTGGGGGAGCACATTTTTTCCCCACCCTCCTCGAACATCATTCTGCGCATCTTTTGGTACATCTTGCCATTCCAGATTTCTTCGATGCTTTGTTCATTAATATTTCCCAACACCTTATCCACATCGCAACACATCGTTACGCTTCCGTCAGGATTATTGACCTCAAAATGGGTCCAAGGATTATAGCAAATCTTCTTGCCGTTTTTATTGAACCAAAGGCCGTTGTTGTTATCCATGGATTACTCCTGCCATATCATGCAGCAACCTTGCCACTGCAATAAATCGAGGTTATGCATAACTTTGCCCACACCAGTCAAGAATGGTTTTTAGGACCTCTTGCCCCGGAGATAATCTCCAAAATTTCTGTTCTATGGGCCGACTCTCCTCGTCTGCATCTAGGCTTTTGCCAAATGATCCAGGCATAGATGGGCGTATCGGTGTTGACACCGGATTCGCCTGCTCCAAGACTCTGAGGCCAAGTTGACAAGTTGCTGTTCCTTTATATCACTGGAATTGCAGTTGGGGCACCGCGGTTCGTGACACAGGCAAATTTCCTCGCACTGCCGGCAGACACGGATAACCGGATTCCTGCTGTGGCGCAGGGAATCCTGCAATATACTGATTCTTATCTTTCTCTCCCGGCTTATCCAATCCTCGTAATTCATAGTGGATCACAAATCCGTGGGCCCGGAGCTGAACTTAGAAGCCCTGCAGTATTTGGCTCGCGGCTCAAGAAACCACATGCCGCAATTTCCATTCTCCGTCGACCTCCATCCAAAGGTGCGGCGACCTGAATTTGTCGCAGAGTTCCAGGAAATATTCCGGTTTCAGACCGATGTAATCCATAATCTCGTGAAAGTATTTTTCCGGGAATTCGCCGTCAAAGCGGTGCACCAGAGCCACCCCCTCTTCCCGGGTTAGATGTTTGTTGCGGATTTCCTGGGAAGCATCATACGAGGCTCGGCCTAACCCGAACTTGATATAGGTGGTGTAATAATGGAACCCGTCGATGCGGTCATCCAGGCTGTTATACTTGCTATAGGTCCCTTCCGTCCGAAAGGGATTGGCTTCGAAACCGCTATGTTCAACGGAATAATAATAACTCTCCTGAGGGGTCCATTTTAGGTAGTAGCCCAGATAATGGACTTCGATATTCGATCTCTCCAAGTCCTCATGATCAGCAGGCAAGTAGGCCTTCAATTCGTTGAGCGATATGTTGTACTTTTCCATTAATTCCGGGGCCGACACGCCACCCAGATAAACTTCAGACAGGTCCTTCATGGTATAGTAAGATTTGTGGCGCAAGGAAGTAGCGTTTTCGGCTATGGGATTGCCGTATTCAGCTTCATTTTCACCATAAAAAATTAAGGGAATGTTATATTGCAAAGCTATTTTCGGGGCCAGGTTCTTTTGCCCTAAAATAAAAGTTTGAAAGGGGTGCAGCAGGTTTTCGGTGGAGAGTCTGGTCAACAGTTTCATCACCCTGCCGTTGGGCTTGAAAGAAATGTTATCGAAGCCCCCCACGTCGATCCAATTGCGAAAATTCTGCCAACCGATATCCGTGTAGAGGATGGGAGGCCAGGTAATGGTTAGGGGGTGCATGCCGTACTTATATTTCAGCACGTGGGAGGCGTAAATGCTGTCCTTGCCGCCACTGCCGGGCAAGATACAATCGTATTCTCCGTCGTTGCGGCGGAACCGATCCAGTAAGCGCTCCAATTCCTTTTCCCGGGCCTGCCAGTCAATCTGCTCTTTTCTTTCAGCAAAGCGACAGGCATCGCAGACCCCCTGCTCGTCGATGTGCAAGGTGGGAGTTTTTCGGTCTTTCGTATGCTTGAATTCGGGATATGATGACGGTCGATGGTTCGACATGACACAGGACCGGCAAAAATGTACCTCTGGAGGAAGGTTGTAATAGGCTTCCAACTGTTCCGACATTTCAACACGCCTCACGATCTTTTTGATTATTTAATTGAATGGCCAGGTTCCGGTAAATCTTTAAACCCTGGGATCCGCTTCTTTCCGGATGGAATTGGCAGGCAAAGACATTCCCCTTCCTCAAGCCGGAACAAAATTCAATGTGCCCATAGTGGGTGGTAGTCAGGATTACCGCCGGATCTTCAGGCTGAACAATATAGGAATGGACAAAGTACATGCATTGCCCTTCGGCCAAGCCGGCCAGCAGGGTATCGGTCCAGGGATCGGCTCCCTCGTCCCGGTTATCCTTCCCTCTATAGATGCGGTTCCAGCCGATATGGGGCACCTTGAGAATTTTCCCGTCCTCTTGAGGGTTATCGAAACGAACCACCGGCCCGGAGATTATTCCCAACCCCTGATGGCTCCCGAATTCATAGCTTTCGGTCATGAGCAACTGCACCCCCAGGCAAATCCCCATCAGAGGGATGTCCGAGGCCGCCAGGTCCCGCAATAAGTCCACGAGGTCCAGTTTCCGGAGACTGGCCATGGCGTCTCCGAACGCCCCCACCCCGGGCAAAATAACCGCGTCCGCGGTCTCAATACCTTTTCGGGTGGAAGTTATGTGGGCCTGCAGACCCACATATTCGCAGGCCTGCTTGACGCTGAACAGGTTGCCCAAGCTGAAATCAACGATAGCTACTCTCGCTTGCGCCGGCTGGGCCATCAATGCGGGTTACCCCAGGAAACAGATATCAATGCCTGAATGCAACAGGAATTCTTTGATGTTCCGAAGCCCGGTTGCCTGGATTTTAGAAAACTTGGTATGGCGACGCAAGAATTCGACATTGCCTTCCGCCCCAAAATCTTCATTATTGAATTCGCAATGTTTAACAGCATCATAATGCAGGATAGAGGCGAGGCTTACGGCTTCAGCTTTGCCTGCGGTGATCACTTCCCTGATATGGTCCATTGTTCCAGCGCCGCCGCTGGCAATTATCGGTATGGGAACCGCTTCGGCAATTTGGCGGGTAAGCTCCAAATCAAAACCCTTGCCGGTGCCTTCCCGGTCGATAGAGGTGACCATTAATTCCCCCGCCCCCAATTCCACGGCCCGCAGAGCCCAATGGAAAGCATCGATCCCGGTTCTCTCCCTGCCGTAATCGGTGTAAGCTTCATATGAGCCATCCGGTTTCTTGATGGCTTCGATAGAAACGACAATGGTGGAAGACCCAAAGGTGCGGGAGGCTTCCCGAATTAATTCAGGCCGGTTGATGGCGGCAGTGTTAATGGCCACCTTATCGGCCCCGGCCCGCAATACGGTCCGGATATCTTCTACGCTGCGCAACCCTCCTCCCACGGTGAGGGGAATAAATATTTCCCGGGCGGTCTTTTCGATAATATGGAGCAAGCTATTGCGGCCGTAGAGGCTGGCCACCGCATCCATATAAAACAACTCGTCAGTCCCGGATTCGTAATAGTAACGCGCAAATTTTTCAGGCTTGCCCAGGACCCGCAGCCCTTCCAGATGAATCCCTTTCACCAGATTAGGGCCCTTGATGTCTAATCTGGCGATAAGGCGGATATTCAAGTTTCAGCCTTTAACAGTGTTAATCTGAAGTTCCAGCCCAGGGGAGCGGGCCGACATGCCCATGGATGATGTTGACCATTAATCTGGTGAGAGCAGTGCTGATGCTATTGTTTCAGGGCATACGGCTGGGACCAACAACAACCCAGGACGAGCAAAAACCGTCTGGATGGAGACTGCCACAAAAGCATCCCCCACGGTTCCATTTTATTAAATGATAGCACACTGTTGCCCGGCACGCAATCGAATAGCAAATGTTGTCGCTTATCAGGTGGCCATCGGCAAAGCCGCCCAGAGATCGTAACATTCTCTAAGTTAAAGTTTGAGCTAGGTTGTCCATAGGAAATCAAAAATATTTATTAACATGAGTTGTAGTAATTGCCTCTTGAGTCCCTTGAGTGTTTTGCAATACCTCATAATCCCATTAACTATTTTAATGTTTAGGTTTTCACCAAAAATCTATAATATTGATTGGCTGTGTCGGGGCTATTCTACTTGATATCTTGAGCAAATTCTATCGGACAACAGTGAGGTTAAATTCATCTGAATCTACCACAGAGTCCGTCCATCACACCACATCGATGGCCATGCTCCTAAAGCTAGGGCTTTGCTCCAACAGTTGCGTGTAAGTACCTTGCGCCACCACTTTGCCTTGAGCAAGTTCTATGATTTGATCACAGCGTTCCACCGTGGTAAGTCTGTGGGCTATTATCAAAATAGTTAAATCTCGGTTCAAACTTTCGATGGATTCCATGACCGCCTGTTCAGTCGCATTGTCAAGGGAACTCGTGGCTTCGTCGAATATGAGAACTGAGGCCTGTTTATACAACGCTCGAGCTATCCCAATTCGCTGACGCTGCCCACCGGATAGCCGAATACCTCGCTCACCGACCAATTCGTTGTAAGCCTTCCCACGGCTTTCAATAAACTTATCAATCTGTGCCTGTCTAGCAGCTTCCCGAACTAAGTTCATATCAATCTTGTTCCTTGGGACCCCAAGGGCTATGTTTTCTGCAATAGTGATGTCCGCCAGGAATATACTTTGCGGCACATGAGCAATTGCCCGCTGCCAGGAACGGCGTCGTTCGCCAAGAATTGACTGTCCATCCACCAGAATTTGGCCCTCTGTTGGTTCCAGTAGCCCCATCAGCAAATCCAGCGTGGTGCTCTTTCCACTTCCGGTGCTTCCCACAAAACCCACCCGTGTGCCTTTTAGTATGGTAAAGTCAAGGCAAATCCAGGGGCTATCGACTAGATAGCGAAAGCGAACTGATTTAAAAACTATTGAGTCTCTGAAGTCTAGCGGTTCCGGTTCAGGCGTAACGGCTTCGATTGGAAGCGGCTGATTAAGGAGTTCGATTGCCTCAGCTAATGAATCTTGACTGCCCGCCATTGCAGCCCAAGAGACATATATCTGCTGAAGGGCAGGCAACAGGCGCTGCGCCCCCAGCGCCAGCGCTCCGAGAACCGGCAGGGCGGTTGCGACTCCCCCTGCCTGCCTGCTAAGGCCATAAGCCAATCCGGCTATTAACACCATTCCTATGGCTTCCATAGCGAAACGAGGGCTAAATGCAATGAAGGTGTTGCTTCCGGCGGCCCTGCGGTAAGGCAAATCGGCATTTTTATAGGTTTCGCAGTATACAGGCTGTGTCCCATTTAGCAACACATCCCTTATACCACCGAGTCCTTCTTGCAGGGCTTTAACCACTTGTGTGGTTTCACGAGCAATTCTTTGGCTATTAATCCGTAGTTGCCGACGGGCGGCCCAAGTAATTAAACCATAACTGACCCCAAAAACCAGAGCCGCTACTGAAACCGTGATTAGGTCAATAGCTAAGAGAGCTGCCATGAGGGCAACGAGAAGCGCAATGGAACTTACCAGTGTCATAAAGGACTGAATCACATTAATTGCGCTCCATGCTTTGTTCGTGATTCCGCTGATGACAGAGCTGCTGTTACGTGATACATGAACCTTATAGGGTTGATACAAAGTGCGTCGATAAATTTCGATGCTGAAGTCAGCGCCTATTGCGTTAGAAAGCCGGGTGTTTGACCAAATGAGCAGCACCCGGATTCCGCCGGCAGCAACCGCAGCCAACGCGAAAACAATTACAATGGGTAGGACAAGTTGATCAGGCGTAGTTATCCCAATGAGATCAGCTATCGATCTTACCGCAGGATAATTGAATACCTTATCTGGAGAGGTCAAGACGCCTATGAATGGCAGAACGGCGCCGAGGCTGATCATTTCTGAAAAAGCGCTGGCCAGCATTAGGATCAGTAACATTCCCAGTTGCTTTTGACGGCGCTTTGTGAGATGGGCCCACAACTGCATCAGCAATGATGACAAGGAATGTTGGGCTCCGACCTTTTTGCTTTCTGTGGTCATTATTATCTAATATAGTTTATTCACAACGAGACAATTCATTTATTAATATGGCTGTTATATCACCATGGCTTCGTTTCATACATTTCTTTTCTTTTGAATCAAGAATATTGAACCTCTTAGTTCGCATTATTGAAAGAAGCTTTTCTGATATATCTATATCTGAATCATAATATGTTATAAATTTATCATAATAATCTGCAGCAGTAGGTCTCAAATGAAGTTTATTCCAGATCAAGGTTTGACATGGGACATCCATATTAATCGCTTCCCACATGGATGATGACGGCAAATCTAACAAACAAAACATAGCATCTCTTAATTCATCCACTAATGGCTTATATGATATTCTAATATTTTTCAAATGGCTCGTTATGTATTCCGGCACTGGAAAATGATAATTGTGTGAACCTGAGGGTAAACATTTGTATACCACATCGTCAATATTTTTCTGCTGATTTAACACCTGAAGAATACACATTTGCACTCTAAAAAGTAATGGCTGGGGAATCTGAGAAATATCAAAAAATATACAAGGGTCAAAAAAACCGGGCACATAAACTAATTTTTTCTTAGTCTTGGTCTTCCTGTAATATTTGTTCAGTCTAACACCATCATATTCACACCGAACTTGAATATTTGCCAGATCCGCATTTTTTTTGAAATATTCTGCACTTTCCTTAAACTCAGTCAGAAATAGATTTGTTGGTTTTAATCCCGTATTCCGCCAAATGGGTACATCCCCCATAAAATCGCCATGCTCTTTCATAACTTTAACAATTCTATTATTCCAGCGTAATGCCATTTGAAATGGCAGCATATTCTCATTGAAATTTGTAAAGAATACAAATCGAGGATTTAATTTACCCAGATAATCTTCTGATCGTATGGCACGTAAAATAACAAGTGGGACATGCTTTATATATCGCTCAAGCGTTGCCTCTACTATTAATTTAACATCAAAACCAAATAATTTATTTAACTCTACAATTTCGTACTGAAGTTTATCCAATATCTCTACACATGGTATTTCCAGGAAATTCTCATCAAACTTCTCTCTTATAATATAATTTTCAATCTTTGTATCATTAATGATATGGGTAAAAAATTGAGAATAGTAATAAACACCCCAGTCATGCTGCAAAAATAAAGCTTTTTCATTTATTTTATTAACTTTAATCTCATGGATTCCTTTTGCTAACTTATAATGTAAACTCGACTTTTTAATCAAATTTATTGCGGTTCGGAATATAAGATTTCTTCTGGATCTCTTCGTTAAATGTTTATCTTGCCTTGATTCTAGTGAATGAAATGAAAAGTTAATATTATCTTTTGCAGCTATTGACTCTAATATTATTTTATACAACGTATCTAAATACCGAGCATTAATGAGCTCCGAACTATCAGAAATTACTTTTCGAGATAATAATTTAATTTTGGAAGGCCTTATTTTGACTATTATTTTAGTAAAAATAATCCAACTATGGGCCATATGTTCAATGGTCTGTCTTATTCCCTTAGCAAACGCGTTAAAAGGGCCATAATTCTTAATTTTATTATTTCCATATATCTGAGATAATATCTCATCGGCCTTATCTAATAATTGCTGGAAAACATGCCAAATCTTTTCCTTGTTGTCTTTACAAAAAGTGTAATCAATAAAATCCTCAATTTTAATATAATTCATTCCGTTCTCTAATACATCTCTCATAGCGACAGCATTTAGCGGAACTATGATGCAATTAGTAAAATCGTCTTCGTTTAATATTTCTCGATTTAAAAATATCAGTTTTTTCATTAATTACTTTTGCACAATCTTAATGACATAAATATTCTTCCCGCACTCAGACAGCAAACTACGGCATTGAGATTAGGCTTCCGTAGGTTTCCAGATAATCACCGAGGCTGGTAGTAACGGATTCGTTCCAAAAACAGCCGGCTTCTCTTTTAATATCTTAATATTTCCTTTTTCTTGCTGATCATGAAGCAATGTAATCAAATTGGTATTATAGTCATTTACTTCGATATAGCGACGTCGCATCAGCCCAAGCAAGGTATTCGGATCACAATGCTCATAACAGGGCTCAAAATGGATCACCAGTTTAGGTTCACAGCCACAAAGGGCCTTAACGAAATCAACTTTCAATTCCGGTACATAGTGAGTAGCATATGAAGTGAAAATGACTGAACGTCTCGGGATCACAAAGTCGAAAACTTGACTTGAAGAAAAATCGCAATGTCCAACCTCGATTGGCAAGTTTTGAGAGCTGGCCAAGTATTTCAGCAGTTGCATGCCACTCGTCGTATACTCACCTGCTAAGATAGGTATTCCGGCAAAATCAGAACACTGAGACAACGCAATGATTATTCTACCATACCCCGCACCAAGTTCTGCCAGAGCTGCAGCTGGCATATATGGTTTCAACGTAGTTTGGATTAAATTTAGGTATTGTCGATGCGCCTCTAGAGGCGAAAGCAACTCCAAGCGGTTTCCAATGCCGCATAACGATGGTTCCTGACCTTCGAATATCCAATTATCAACTTCCTCTAGAGTAACATAGCCCTTTGCTTTATGAACTCTATCAAGTAACGGTCCCCATTTTTCATATTCAAATTCACGAGTAAGTTCTTTGGGGGTCTTATAACGCTTCAGGCAAGGTTCGGATCCGAGCAGGCGAGCTGGCCAAGGTGAAAATCTTGGAAGGTCATTAATTGTATAAGTCGGCATTTATATTTTCTTTCTAAATAATCTTGTGAATGGTCTTCAAGACTTTAACTGCAGTCGCATTTGCATATTATTTTTCAGGATAATTTCAATAAATGATATCACACGCTGAGTTGATCCGTAAACAAAACCAGTATCTGAACTGTTACTCATTGCTGTCTCTTCTCCTAATAATTGACATAAAAACTTCTCTAATTCATCTCTTGTAGTTGCAACAGGAATGACCCCCGTACGAACTCCTAGGAGGTAATTTTTTTCTTCAATTTTCGGTATGATTGCTAATACAGGTCTTCCCATAATCGCAGCCTCTTGCAGGAGCATAGACGTGGCACCCACAATTAAATCTGCATTATAGACCAATTCGAGTGGGGAACTTGTACTATCAACACGATCAAAATGCCTTAAATAATCCTGATAATCATCAGGGCCATCCTTTGGATGGGGGCGCATTATCAGATAGGGGCGGGGTGAAAGGAACTGAACTACTGTAAGAAATTCCTCCAGGATGATTTCTGTACGCCCCTGCGATGATCCCCAGCCTCTTAACGTATATCCATGACTGGGCGCCACCGGAGCGAGTCGCCTCAACCTGGCCGCCCCTTCGGCCACAAAGACGACAGCCTTTTGATCCTTCCCTATGCCAGGCAAAATACGGTTCCTCAATGAAGCGGAGCCCGCTTGCGACAATCTTGCAGCCACATCCATGACATAGTCGAAGTGGGGATTACCACATACGGCTATTTTTTCAGCCTGATAACCAAGATCTACGAATAATTTTTTGGTCCATTCGTCTGCAACGATTAGCCAGTCGGGTGCGTGGGCAAAGGCTGAATGGCTACGTCCACGGAAACGATATCCGGCATTCATGGCGGCATCGATGACGCCCACCGTAGGGATTTTCTTTAGACGGGCCGTTTCTCTTAATTTGAACCCCATACTATCGGGGTTTTCCGAGGTTCCGATTAACAATATTTGCGGGGCCAAATCATCGAGAATCCTTTCTGCCGAATCGCTGGCACGAATCTCGGTGGACTTAATGCTTCTATCTGATAGACACTTGAGAGCAGTACCCGTTGAAAGGATAACGGAGACCTTGCCGCTATTCTGCAGCGCTACATGCACTGGTGCAGCAAAATTCGCGGCCCCCGGATCTTCCACAAAGATTAGGACATCAATATTTTTTCTCTCACCGGTCAACTGGGGGTCCTTAAATCGTCCTTATGTTTCCAGACCTTTAGGAACGCGGCAACGATCAAATCAATATCGGCTTCCGTATAGTCATTTGTGCACATACCGATGCCGATGTACCTCTTATCCTGCAACGTTTCGGCAACCGGGCAGATACCCTTATCGTAGGAAACCATACCCTTATAGAAATTGGAGGTCCAAGGGAAACCGAGGTTACCGTAAGCAATTTTCCGCTGATACATGGGTTGTAAGTGCAAATTGACGTAACGGTTGCCGGCCGGCACACCTTCTGCTCTGAGGGCCTGAACCAGGAGATCACGGTCGACCCCCATTTCCTGGTCGTCATATATCAAGGGATAAACGTAAAAAACATGAGAACAGTCGGGTTTGACCACAGGCACCCGCAACCCGCTTAAATGGCGCAGTCCTTCAGATAGGCGGTTTGCGGCTTTTATCCTCCCTTGGACCAGGCCAGGAAGTTTCTTCAATTGCTCAATGCCGATGGCGGCCTCGATTTCCGTCATGCGGAAATTAAAGCCGATGATGTTCGAAAGATCGCTAACCCCTTTATCCCCGACGACGGCTTCACCATGATTGCGGATGAGTTGCAACCGCTCAGCTAAGGCTGCATCATGAGTAACACAGACGCCGCCTTCGCCGGTATGGATATGTTTATGGTAGTTAAGGCTGTACACCCCGATGTCGGCAATGGTTCCGGCATAACGGCCCTTGTAGAGTGCCGCAGGCGCCTGGGCGCAATCCTCTATGACCTTGAGGTGATGTCTCCGGGCGATATCCATAATGGCATCCAAGTCAGCAGGGTGTCCAAATATATCGATAACCATTATCGCTTTAGTATGAGGGGTGATATTTCTTTCAATGGAAACAGGGTCAAGGTTAAAGGTTTCTTCTTCGATATCGGCAAACACTGGAATAGCATTCCAAACCAGGATCGCCGTGGCCGAAGCGCTCATGGTCCAGGGACTCACGATGACTTCATCCCCCGGTTCTATACCTGCTGCTCCTATGGCCGCAATCAACCCTGAGGTATTGGAGTTGACGGTCACGGCATGCGGCACGCCAAAGAAATCGGCCCAGGCTTTTTCGAAGTCCTGCACCTTTTCCCCGCCATAAAAATCCGGCCCCCATTCGCCGAGAAATTTCGAGAGCATCCCGGTCTCAATTACCGCCTTGGCCGCATGCAGTTCTTCAGAGCCGATGTGATTATACCGTTGGAAGGGTTTTTGGATTATTTTTTGACCACCGAAGAGGGCTAATTGATCTTTCATGCTTTCCTTCCGAGCAACCCGGTGCATTGTTCAATGACAGCTAAGGTTTCCGAGGCACTTTTGCCATCAGAATTTATTTTGGTTTGCAAAGTCAGATGCCTGTAAAGCCCATCGACAACATGCCAGAGTGCACGTCCCAACTCAGAAGGGACTGTCGTTTTTTCCTTTTGTAACATCTGATAGCCAGAAAAAAAAGGATCGGGCTGAGCTTTTCTGATTTCAATGACGCGCCCCCTCTCGGTATATCGCACCATACCTTTCGTTCCCCAAAAAATAATTTCACCAAATGAATAACACTCCTCTCGAAGTGCTAAAAAATATACCGGAATCTCGCCAATCTGAATCAGGAGATCCGGCTCGGGGTCGCTCTCAGCCCATAGCCGTCCCCGGTCAATGATCTGGACTCGGGCAACCTCTCCCAACAGGAATAAGAGGAGATCCAAGTAATGTGAACCATTATTTACCAGGCCCTTGGAATACCACACATTAATTTTATAAAGACTGCCGATGGCCTCATCGTTGAGGATTTTATTCAATTCGATTACGCCCGGATCAAAACGCCGCATATAGTTGACCAGCAATGCACAAGATTTACTTTCAGCAAGAGAGACCATTTCCCTGGCCTCGCGGGTGTTGGCGGCTATAGGCTTCTCACACAATACGGCGCGAGGACTATGTGCCAGAACCTCTTTGCATATTGGGAAATGAAGATGGGTAGGAACTGCTAGGGATATGACCTCCGGTCGGTGATCGGAATAAAGGGTATCAATATCCTTATAGCAGGGTCTGGAATACTTCTTTTCAAAGCGATCCCGCTGCCTCGGACTGGGATCAACGCCGGCGATCAAATCATAGCCGGGATGGTGTAAAAAACCTGCCGCATGAGTCAGAATAAGATCACTACCCTCGTGATCATAGTCATACCCTTGTCCAATAGCACCTAGGCCAATGATGACGGATGAAAAAGTTTTCATCGCTCAGCGAATAGGTTTTTCGGTGACATGCCGGTTAATGTCCAGCAACCCGGGGTTCCTCTCCAGAAGATCGATAATCTCAGGCAAGCCAAAATTCCGTTTCGCCGGATAGAGCTCTGCAAAAATTTTACTGATGAAATCGAAGTCTTCCAAAGTATCCACTGTCAGACGTAGATCCCAATATTTTGGGTCAAGGCCGTTATTAAAGTGATGAATGGAGAATAACTCAGGATGTTCCCAGACATAGAGCGTCACATGTTCCCGGTCCACCGGATCTTGCGTTAACTGATCGACCTTTTGCAGCAACTCCTTTTTGAAGATACGTAAACCCAAGCCATCCGGGTAGGACCCGTCGAGCCGGTTAACCATAAAATCAACGGACATCTGCATAAAGGAGGACAGCATCTCATCGACCTTAGCCGATTCCGTGAGGGGACAATCTCCCGTAATTTCAACGATGACCTCTGCCGCAAAGGCATTAGCAGCCTCCAAGACACGCCCCAAGACGTCTTCTTCGCTGCCCCTGAAGCAGCCAATCCCCAGTTTTTGGGTCAAAATCTCAATAGGATCGTCTGAAGGATTCACCGTGGCGGCTACCACAACGCCGTCCAATTGTTGGGCGCATTGCAATCTTTCTACGAGCAATTCAAGCATGGGTCTGCCCAGAATTTGGCGCAATACTTTCCCAGGGAGCCTCGTCGAAGACATCCGTGCTTCAATAATTGCAATTTTATTCATCATTTTACCATTTCAGTTATAATAGTCATGATTATCCCACACACATAGTGCTCGACTTGATCCATCATTGTTGATACTATTACTTATACTGCGGCCTCAACCAAAGTCCATCCAAAGCTTCGGAGGGGTCCAGGCTGTTCCGATCGTAAATTCCTCTGCGGATACGTCTCTGTTTGAGAAGTTCCGTGCTGGTGGGGATTTTGTCCCCCGAGCCCAAAGCCTGTTCCAACAGCCTCACCCGGCGGATCATGTCGCCGAATTCCTCCATAGTCATAGCATAGGGATGATCCGGACCCACCAGAGACCTGTCAAAGGTCACATGTTTTTCTATGACCACAGCCCCCAGGGCCACCGCTGCAATAGGGATCAGGTCCTCCGGGGAATGGTCGGAGATCCCGACAGGCAAGTTGAATCGCAGACGCAGGGTTGCCATCGCCAAGAGATTGATCTCAGACCATTCTGGCGGATAGTTGCTGACACAATGCAAGAGAACGATTTCTTTCGCCCCGGCGTCCCGCAATTTTGTCAAGGCGATATTAATATCCGACAAATC
>Ga0172375_10005855_pt1 | contig 17502 bp, 17 predicted proteins | sample LakKiv1m_FD_114537 | JGI IMG/M metagenome (GOLD analysis project Ga0172375, IMG submission 114537) | Freshwater microbial communities from Kabuno Bay, South-Kivu, Congo - kab_092012_11.1m | ecosystem: Environmental > Aquatic > Freshwater > Lake | place: Democratic Republic of the Congo...
CGTCGTGATGGCGATCGTGGCGGGCCTCGACCTGGGCTTCGGTCAGCTGGCCTTCTGGGTCTTCGGCTGACCAGCCGCGACCCAGCCGTGTACGAGACGAAGGTGGACGACGACGTGTCCGAGGTGTCCCAGCCCGACGACCAGGCGACCGAGCAGGCGCTCGAGCCGACCGACCAGCCGACCGGGGAGTCGGTCGAGGAGTCGACCCTCGAGCTGCCCGACGAGACCCCTGAGGCGGACGAGAGCCCCGAGGCGGCGGACGAGCCGACCGACGAGGCCGGCGAGGAGTCGGGCGAGTCGATGGAGGAGTCCGCGGCCGCGGTCGACGGCGAGACCGCCGACCCGCTGGAGGAGTTCCGCGCGGCCCTGTGGGCCAAGCCGGGCGACTGGTTCGTCATCCACACCTACTCCGGTATGGAGAACCGGGTGAAGGCGAACCTCGAGAACCGCATCACCTCGCTCAACATGGAGGACTACATCCACGAGGTCGTGGTCCCCACCGAGGAGGTCGCGGAGATCAAGAACGGCCAGCGCAAGCTGGTCAAGCGCACCGTCCTCCCCGGCTACGTCCTCGTCCGGATGGACCTCACCGACGAGTCGTGGGCCGCGGTCCGCCACACCCCCTCGGTCACCGGCTTCGTCGGTCACAGCCACCAGCCGGTGCCGCTGAGCCTCGCCGAGGTCGAGAACATGCTCGCCCCCGCCGTGGTCGCCGCCGCCGAGGCCGCCGCCACGCCGGAGCAGCGCGCCGCCTCCGGTGGCGCACCGGCCGCCCAGAAGCAGGTCGAGGTCGCGGACTTCTCGGTCTCCGACTCGGTCATGGTGGTCGACGGGCCGTTCGCGACGCTGCACGCGACCATCACCGAGATCAACGCCGACACCCAGCGCGTCAAGGCGCTCGTGGAGATCTTCGGCCGCGAGACGCCCGTCGAGCTCAGCTTCAACCAGATCCAGCGGGTCTGACCCGCGCCGCGGCCCTCCGGGGCCGGCACCACCGCAACACCGAAGTGGCAGGGGGATCGACCCCCGACACGACCACGAGAGAGAGAAGAGAGCAATGCCCCCCAAGAAGAAGATCGCCGCACTGGTCAAGGTGCAGCTGCAGGCCGGCGCGGCGACCCCGGCCCCGCCCGTCGGTACGGCGCTCGGCCCGCACGGCGTCAACATCATGGACTTCTGCAAGGCCTACAACGCCCAGACCGAGTCCATGCGCGGCAACGTCGTCCCCGTCGAGATCACGATCTACGAGGACCGGTCCTTCACCTTCATCACGAAGACCCCGCCGGCGGCGGAGCTGATCAAGAAGGCCGCCGGTCTCCAGAAGGGCTCGGGCGTCCCGCACAAGGAGAAGGTCGGCAAGCTGACCAAGGACCAGGTGCGCGAGATCGCCACCACCAAGCTCCCGGACCTCAACGCCAACGACCTCGACGCCGCGATGAAGATCGTCGAGGGCACCGCGCGGTCCATGGGCGTCACGGTCGACTGACCCACCGCACGCCGCTCCGCGGCGTGCATCGGTCCGACTGCGGACCCCACCCGATCCGTTCCCGTGGCAGGGCCGCGCTGGCCCGCAGACCACACCTGGAAGAGAAGAGAACCAGACCATGCAGCGCAGCAAGACCTACCGGGCCGCCGCCGAGGCGTTCGACAAGGACGAGGTGTTCAGCCCCCTCGCCGCGATCCGTCTCGCCAAGGCCGGCAGCAAGAAGAAGTTCGACGAGACCGTGGACGTCGCGATGCGTCTCGGTGTCGACCCCCGCAAGGCCGACCAGATGGTGCGCGGCACCGTCAACCTCCCGCACGGCACCGGCAAGACCGCCCGTGTCCTGGTGTTCGCCAACGCCGAGAAGGCCGAGGCCGCTCGTGAGGCCGGCGCCGACGTCGTCGGCGGCGACGAGCTGATCGAGAAGGTCAACGGCGGCTGGCTCGACTTCGACGCCGTGGTCGCGACCCCCGACATGATGGGCAAGGTCGGTCGTCTCGGCCGCGTGCTCGGCCCCCGCGGCCTCATGCCGAACCCCAAGACCGGCACGGTGACCCCGGACGTCGCGAAGGCCGTCGCCGACATCAAGGGCGGCAAGATCGAGTTCCGCGTCGACCGCCACGCCAACCTGCACTTCATCATCGGCAAGGCGTCGTTCTCCGAGGCGCAGCTCGCGGAGAACTACGCGGCGGCGCTCGAGGAGGTGCTGCGGCTCAAGCCGTCCAGCTCCAAGGGCCGCTACATCAAGAAGATCACGGTCTCGACCACGATGGGCCCCGGTGTCCAGGTCGACCCGAACCGCACGCGCAACGTGGCGGAGGACGACGAGGCCTGAGCCTCGCCGCCGAGCACCGAGCACCGCACGCCCCCGCCCGAGTCGGACGGGGGCGTGCGTCGTCTCTCCCTCTGCCCCCGGCCGGCCGAGGCGGTGGGCACCGATTTGGCGTCGACGGCTCGGACCCGTACAGTTCCGCGTTGGAACCAGAGACCGCCGGTCGTCACGCCTGCTCCGCAGGTACGACAGAAGGCCCCGCTCCCGCGGGCGACCTGCGCAGGTGCCAGAGTGAGGACCCGTCGGCCCCGGCCGACCGCCACGCCCTGACGTCCTGCGTCGGGGCGTTCGTTCTTCTTCGGACGGTCTCGTGAAGATCAGTACGGAAGGAGACCCATGGCGCGGCCGGACAAGGCAGCAGGCGTCGAGGAGATCGTGGACTCGTTCCAGGACTCCGCCGGCGCGGTGCTGACCGAGTACCGCGGTCTCACCGTCAAGCAGCTGCAGGAACTGCGGCGTGCTCTCGGCGAGAACGCCACCTACGCCGTGGTCAAGAACACGCTGACCAAGATCGCCGCCGAGCAGGCGGGCGTCGAAGGATTCGACGACCTCCTGACCGGACCGACCGCCATCGCCTTCATCAACGGCGACGTGGTCGAGGCGGCCAAGGGTCTGCGTGACTTTGCCAAGGCGAACCCCTCCCTCGTGATCAAGGGCGGCTACCTCGAGGGGAAGACGCTCGACGCGAAGGAGATCGCGAAGCTGGCCGACCTGGAGTCGCGCGAGGTCCTCCTCGCGAAGCTCGCGGGCGGCATGCTGGCCTCCCTCAGCCAGGCGGTCTACCTGCTCAACGCCCCGCTCGCGCAGGCTGCCCGGCTCGCCGGCGCCCTGCAGGCGAAGGCCGAGCAGGACCCCTCCATCCTCGCCGGCGGCGCCGGTGAGCCGGTTGCCGCCGAGGCGCCGGCGGAGGCCGCGACCGAGGCGGCTGACGACGCTCCGGCGGAGGAGTCCCCCGCGGACGACACCGCCGAGGAGTCCACCGAGGCCTGAGCCTCATCAGGCTCGGCGTCGGGACCTCCGAGCGAGCCAGTACCACCGCACCCGATCGATCTCGGGCCGACCACCCGGCCCGGCCACACGGAAGGAAGCGCCCCCATGGCGAAGCTCACCACCGACGAGCTGCTCGACGCGTTCAAGGAGATGACCCTCCTCGAGCTGAGCGAGTTCGTGAAGCAGTTCGAGGACACCTTCGGCGTCACCGCCGCTGCCCCCGTCGCGGTCGCCGCGGCTCCGGCGGCGGGCGGCGCGGCCGGCGGCGACGCCGACGGCGGTGCCGAGCAGGACGAGTTCGACGTCGTCCTCGAGGCCGCCGGCGACAAGAAGATCAACGTCATCAAGGAGGTGCGCGCGCTCACCAGCCTCGGCCTGAAGGAGGCCAAGGAGCTGGTCGAGGGTGCGCCCAAGGCGGTCCTCGAGAAGGTCAACAAGGAGACCGCGGAGAAGGCCAAGGAGTCCCTCGAGGGCGCCGGCGCCACCGTCACCCTCAAGTGACGATCCGCTGAACCCGGCCGACGGCCGCTCTCCCTCGGGAGGGCGGCCGTTGCTGTTCCCGGTCCACGCACCGGCAGTCGGTGTGCGAACGTGACGCGCGTAACTTACCCTCGTGCTACTCGTTGGTATGGAAGGTCGGGGCTCGCTCGGGAGCACCACCTGCTGACGACGCGCCTGGGCGTCGTGAGTGTGAGTCAAGAGGGAGGCTGCGCCTGTGGGCGTCGAGATCAAGGTCGAGCACCTGACCAAGTCCTTCGGCAAGCAGCTGATCTGGAAGGACGTCACGCTCACGGTGCCGGCCGGCGAGATCTGCGTGATGCTCGGGCCGTCCGGAACCGGCAAGTCGGTCTTCCTCAAGGCCCTCATCGGCCTGCTCAAGCCCGACGAGGGCTCGATCGTCATCGAGGGCCTCGACATCGCCTCGTGCTCGGAGAAGGACCTCTACGAGGTCCGCAAGCTGTTCGGCGTGCTGTTCCAGGACGGCGCGATGTTCGGCTCGATGAACCTCTACGACAACGTCGCCTTCCCCCTGCGCGAGCACACCAAGAAGTCCGAGTCCGAGGTCCGCTCCATCGTGATGGAGAAGATGGAGCTCGTCGGTCTCGTCGGCGCCGAGGACAAGCTCCCCGGTGAGATCTCCGGCGGCATGCGCAAGCGCGCCGGCCTGGCGCGCGCGCTGGTCCTCGACCCCGAGATCGTCCTCTTCGACGAGCCGGACTCCGGCCTCGACCCGGTGCGGACCTCGTTCCTCAACCAGCTCATCGTCGACCTCAACGCGCAGATCGACGCCACGTTCCTGATCGTGACCCACGACATCAACACCGCGCGCACCGTGCCGGACAACATCGGCCTGCTCTACCACAAGCACCTGGCGATGTTCGGTCCGCGGGAGATGCTGCTCAGCTCCGAGGAGCCGGTCGTCCGGCAGTTCCTCAACGCCCAGCGCGTCGGCCCGATCGGGATGTCGGAGGAGAAGGACGCCGACGAGCTGGAGGCCGAGAAGGGCCAGGAGCTCCCGCCGCTGCCGCCGATCCCGTTGCAGCTCGAGCCGTCCAACGGCATCCCGCGCCGCTCGCAGCGCGAGCCGGGGGCGTGGTGCCGCGAGAACGGCATCAACCCGCCTCCCGGATCGTTCCAGGACAACATGTCGATGGCGACCGGCGCCTGACCCGATGAGTTCCTTGACCGCGAGCCGCGCGCTCGCACCCATCGGTACGGCGGGGAGCCTCTTCGCCTTCGCCCTGGACGTGTTCCGGGCGTTGTTCCGGCGCCCGTTCCAGGTCCGCGAGTTCCTCCAGCAGGCCTGGTTCATCGCGTCGGTGACCATCGTCCCGACCGCGCTGGTCGCGATCCCCTTCGGCGCCGTCATCGCGTTGCAGGTCGGCGGCCTCATCCAGCAGTTCGGTGCGCAGTCCTTCACGGGCTCCGCGTCGGTCCTGGCCGTGGTCCGCAACGCCGGCCCCATCGCGACGGCGCTCCTCGTCGCGGGTGCGGGCGGCTCGGCCATCGCGGCCGACCTCGGCGCGCGGAAGATCCGCGAGGAGCTCGACGCGATGATGGTGCTCGGCATCGACCCCATCCAGCGTCTCGTCGTGCCGCGCGTCCTCGCCTGCATGCTCGTCGCGGTCTTCCTCAACGGCCTGGTCAGTGTCGTCGGCGTCATCGGCGGCTACTTCTTCAACGTCGTCCTCCAGGACGGCACCCCCGGCGCCTACCTCGCCTCCTTCACCGCGCTCGCCCAGCTCGCCGACGTCTGGCAGGGGTTGGCGAAGGCACTCGTCTTCGGTGCGATCGCCGCGATCGTCGCCTGCTACAAGGGCATGAACGCCAAGGGCGGCCCGAAGGGCGTCGGCGACGCGGTCAACGAGTCGGTCGTCATCACCTTCCTGCTGCTGTTCGTCGTCAACTTCGTGATGAGCGCGATCTACCTGCAGCTCGTCCCCCCGAAGACAGGCTGAGCCCGTGGCGATCACCGACACCCTCCGCGGCGCCGCTGCGCGCCCCGTCGCGTTCCTCGACCGCCTGGGCGACCAGCTGTGGTTCTACGTCCGCGCGCTCGCGTGGACCCCTCGGACCCTCGTGCGCTACAAGCGGGAGGTCATGCGGCTCCTGGCCGAGGTGACCCTCGGCTCGGGTGCGCTCGCCGTCATCGGCGGCACGGTCGGCGTCATCGTCGGTCTCACGTTCTTCACCGGCACCGAGGTCGGCCTGCAGGGGTACGCCGCGCTCAACCAGATCGGCACCGCTGCGTTCGCCGGCTTCGTGTCCGCGTACTTCAACACCCGCGAGATCGCGCCCCTCGTCGCCGGCATCGGTCTGGCCGCGACCGTGGGCTGCGGCTTCACCGCGCAGCTGGGCGCCATGCGCATCTCCGAGGAGGTCGACGCCCTCGAGGTCATGGCGGTGCCCTCCATGCCGTTCCTGGTCACCACCCGGATCATCGCCGGCCTCATCGCGATCATCCCGCTCTACGTCGTCGGTCTGCTGTCGTCGTACTTCGCGACGCGCCTGACCGTCACGCAGTTCTACGGGCAGAGTCCGGGGACCTTCGATCACTACTTCAACCAGTTCCTCCCACCGGGCGACGTGCTCTGGTCACTGGGCAAGGTGCTGGTCTTCGCCGTGGTGATCATCCTGATCCACTGCTACTACGGCTACTACGCCTCCGGCGGTCCGGCCGGCGTGGGCGTGGCCGTGGGCCGCGCCGTCCGTACCTCCATCGTCGCCATCAACGTCATCGACCTGTTCTTGTCGATGGCGATCTGGGGGACGACCACGACCGTGAGATTGGCAGGCTGAGATGCGTAGCAAGCTCGGGCTTCGCCTGATGGGCCTCGCGTCCATCGGGCTGGTGCTCGCGTTCATCTGGACCACGTACGCGGTGTTCTCCAAGACGTTCGTCTCCTACGACGAGGTGACGCTGCGCTCCTCGAAGCTCGGTCTGCAGCTGCCGACGCGGGCCGACGTGAAGTTCCGCGGCGTCATCGTGGGCGAGGTGCGTCGCGTGAGCTCCACCGGTGACGGTGCGGAGCTCGTGCTCGGTCTCTACCCGTCGATGCGCGACCAGGTGCCGTCCGACGTCGACGCGCGGATCCTCCCCAAGACCCTCTTCGGCGAGAAGTACGTCGCCCTCGACGCGCCGAGCGGCGAGGTGCAGCAGGCGATCGCGCCGGGCGCGGTGATCGAGCAGGCCGAGGTCGCCATCGAGGTCGAGCAGGTCCTCTCGGACCTGTTCCCGCTGCTGGAGACCCTCCAGCCGCAGCTGCTCAACCGCGCGCTGACCGCGATCTCGACCGCGCTCGACGGCCGCGGCGACGCCCTGGGGGAGAACCTCGAGGTCCTCGACTCCTACCTCGCGCGCTTCAACCCGCAGATCCCGGCGCTGCTGGAGGACCTGCGGCAGCTCTCCGCGGTCTCGGCGGTCTACCGCGACGTCCTGCCCGACCTGTCGCGCACGCTGCGCAACGCGGTCACCACCGGCACGACCTTCGTGGAGAAGGAGGAGCGCATCACCGCCCTCTTCGACGAGGTCACCCGCTTCTCCGGCGTCACCCGCGACTTCGTCGAGGCGAACGGCCGCAACATCATCCGGCTCTCGCGGCAGGGCCAGCAGATCCTGCCCGTGTTCGCGAAGCACGCCCCGATCTACCCCTGCTTCCTCGACAGCATGGCGAAGATCGCGCCGCGCCAGGCCGAGGCCTTCCGCGGCCACACGCTGCACATCAACCTCGAGGTGCTCCCGGCGCAGCCGCGGGGGTACTCGCCGGCGGACGCGCCGCGCTTCGCCGACGACCGCAACCTGGAGTCGCTCATCCCGGACTGCCGTCGCGCGATGAACGACTTCTGGGGTCAGGACAACCTGCCGCCGCAGCGGCTGGTCCCTGACCTGGACGACGGGGTCGACTCCGACACCGGAAAGGGCCGCAGCCCCAACCGTGTCGCCCCCGGCGACGTCGCGCCGATCGACCTCGGCTCGGGCTGGGCCGGCACCCGCGCCGAGCAGAGCGTCGTCGCCTCGCTGCTGGCGCCCCGCCTGGGTCGCTCCAGCGACGAGATCTCGGACCTCACGGGCCTGCTGTTCGCCCCCCTGGCCCGCGGCACGGAGGTGAGCCTGCGATGAGGCGGATGTTCACGACCGACGCGGCGACCCTCGCCGCGACCGTCAAGCTGCTGATCTTCCTGGCGGTGACCACTGTCGCCACCGGCCTCCTGGTGGTCGTGGTCGGCAACCTCAGCTTCGGCGAGACGCGGCAGATCAAGGCGGTGTTCACCGACGCGACGGGAGTCGTGCAGGGTGACGACGTCCGCATCGCCGGCGTCAAGGTCGGCAGCGTCAAGGACGTCGACATCGTCGAGCGCAACCGGGCGCTCGTGACCTTCGACGTCGACGTCGACGCTCCGGTGACCGAGAGCACGCAGGCCGCGATCCGCTACCGCAACCTCGTCGGACAGCGCTACATCGCCCTCACCCGCGGCACGGGCCCCTCCACGGCGCTCGCGGCGGGGGAGACGATCCCGGTGTCGCGGACCAGCCCCGCGCTCGACCTCTCCGTGCTCTTCAACGGCTTCAAGCCGCTCTTCGAGGCACTCTCGCCGGCCGACATCAACAAGCTCTCGGCCGAGATCGTCGCCGTCTTCCAGGGCGAGTCCGGCACGCTGGAGTCGCTGCTCGAGCGCACCGCGTCGGTGACGACCACGCTCGCCGACCGCGACCAGGTCATCGGCGACCTGCTGGTCAACCTCAACGAGGTGATGGAGACGCTCGGCGGACGCGACGACGAGCTGTCCTCGCTGCTCGTCCGCCTGCGCCAGTTCATCTCCGGTCTCGCCCAGGACCGGGAGGCGATCCTCGGCTCGCTGGACAGCATCTCCGCGCTCGCGGTGGAGACCTCCGGCCTCGTCGGCGAGATCCGTGAGCCGTTCGTCGAGGACATCCGGGAGCTGCGCAAGGTCGCCGGCACCCTCGACCGCAACAAGGCCGAGATCGACCGCGCCGCGCAGGTCCTGCCGATCAAGCTGCAGAAGGTCGGGCGTACGGCGATCTACGGGTCGTGGTTCAACTTCTACCTGTGCAACTTCAACGGCCGGGTCCGGCTGCCGCAGCCGATCGGCACGATCAGCCTGCTCGACTACAACACCGGGACTGCGAGGTGTGACCTGCCATGAGCGTCCCGTTCCGTGAGCGCAACCCCGTGATCATCGGCGCGGTCGGCCTGGTCGTCATCGCCGCGATGATGCTGGCGGCCTTCCGTGCCGACCAGCTGCCGCTGATCGGGGGCGGCGACACCTACTACGCGGCCTTCAGTGAGAGCGGCGGCCTCAAGGCCAACGACCCCGTCATGATCGCCGGCGTCCGCGTCGGCAAGGTGAAGACGGTCGAGCTCGACGGCGACCAGGTGGTGGCCGAGCTGCAGCTCGACCGCGAGGTGGACCTCGGCGACCGCACCGGCGCGGACATCAAGATCCGCACCCTGCTCGGTGCCATGTTCGTCGCCCTCAACCCTCAGGGCGAGGGCAGCCTCGACGAGGGCGCGACGATCCCGGTGGAGCGTACGACGTCCCCCTTCGACGTGGTCGACGCCTTCGAGGGGCTGGCCGAGACGGCGGAGGAGATCGACACCGATCAGCTCGCCACCGCGCTCGACACCCTGGCGACGCTCACCGACAACACGCCGCAGCAGTTCCGCGAGGCGCTCGACGGCGTCTCCCGGCTGTCGGCCAACATCGCCCAGCGTGACGAGCAGCTGGCCAGCCTCCTGCAGAACACCCGCACCGTCACCGGCGTCCTCAACGAGCGCAACGACGACATCGTCCGGCTCCTGGAGGACGGCGACGTGCTGTTCCAGGCCCTGGTCGAGCGGCGCGCGTCGATCAGCAACCTGCTCCAGGCCACGAGCCGTCTCTCGCAGGAGCTGACGCGGTTGGTGCGCGACAGCCGCGAGGACCTGCGCCCGGCCCTCGAGCACCTCGACAACGTCGTCGACGTCCTCAACCGCAACCAGTCGAACCTCGACACCTCGCTGCGGTTGATGGCGCCCTTCTACCGGGTGTTCGCCAACACCCTCGGCACCGGCCCGTGGTTCGACACCTACATCCAGAACCTCCCCCCGGTGCCCGACCTGAACAACCCGCAGATCCCCGGACTGCTCGGCATCCCGGGAGGGGGGAACTGATGGCGACCCGTCGATCCACCGGCGCCGCCCGCGGCGCCGTCGTCACCCGGCTCCTGGCGTTGACCGCCGTCGCCGCCCTCGTCGTGGCCGCGGCGCTCACGCTCTTCCAGGGCGGGGACCGCACCTACCTCACGGCGTCGTTCCCGCGCGCGGTCTCCCTCTACGAGGGGTCCGACGTCCGCATCCTCGGCGTCCCCGTGGGGCGCGTGGAGACGGTGACGCCGCGCGGGACCGAGGTCGAGGTCCGCATGTGGGTGGACAGCGAGCACCCGGTGCCGGCCGACGCCCAGGCGCTGATCATCAGCCCAGCGATCGTCGGCGACCGCTACATCCAGCTGACCCCCGCCTACACGGGGGGCGAGCGCCTCGCCGACGGCGCGCGGATCGAGGCCGACCGCACCGCCATCCCGCTCGAGCTCGACGAGATCTACCAGAGCATCGACGACCTCACGGTGGCGATCGGCCCGGACGGCGCCAACGCCGACGGCGCGCTCAGCCGGCTGCTCGACTCGACCGCGCGCAACTTCGGCGGCCAGGGCCAGCAGTTCAACGAGACGATCTCCAACCTCGGCCGGCTGACCTCGACGCTCGACGACAACAAGGACGCCCTCTTCGGCACCGTCGAGGAGCTCCAGGGGTTCGTGCAGACCCTCGCCGAGAACGACGACACCGTACGCGCGTTCAACCAGAGCCTGTCCGGTGCGGCCGACCTGCTGGAGGGCGAGCGGGAGGACCTCGCGGCAGCGCTGGAGAACCTCGGCGTCGCGCTCGACGAGGTCGGTCGGTTCGTCCGCACCAACCGCGGCGTCCTGCGCGAGAACATCGTCGGCCTCAAGCGGCTGAGCCGCATCCTCGTCAAGCAGCGGGATGCGCTGTCCGAGGTGCTCGACACGGCGCCGCTCACGCTCAACAACCTCTTCCACACCTACAACCCGGCGACCGGCACGCTCGACACCCGGGCCAACATCACCGAGGTCTTCGACCAGGTGCAGTCCAACCCGTCGGCGTTCCTGTGCAGCTTCCTCCTCCAGGCCCCCGGTGGCCAGGCCGCCTGCGACCTGGTGAAGGACCTGATCCCGACCGCCCAGGGCACCGTCAACCGCTCGGCCCCGGGCAGCAGCCCGGACGGTCCGCCGACGCAGGTCGAGCGCATCGACCGCACGCTCGGCGGTCTCCTGGAGGTGGACCGATGAGTCGCATCCGTACGCGCCTGCGCCTGGCGGCCGTCGCCGCGGCCGGAGCGGTCGCGCTCTCCTCCTGCGGGTTCTCGGCCTACGACCTGCCGTTGCCGGGTGGCGCCGACCTCGGGCAGGACCCGATGACGGTGACCGTGGAGTTCCGCGACGTGCTCGACCTCGTGCCGCAGTCGGCGGTCAAGGTCGACGACGTCAGCGTCGGTCGTGTCGACGCGGTCGAGCTCGACGGGTACGCCGCTCGCGTGACCCTGCTGGTCCGCCAGGACGTGGACCTGCCCGACAACGCCCTGGCAGCCATCCGCCAGACCAGCCTGCTGGGGGAGAAGTTCGTCGACCTGAGCGCGCCCGGGACGGGCGCCACCGATGACCGGCTCGGTGACGGCGACCTCATCCCGTTGGAGCGCACCGGCCGCAACCCCGAGATCGAGGAGGTCTTCGGGGCGTTGAGCCTGGTCCTCAACGGCGGCGGGGTCGCCCAACTGCGCACGATCACGCAGGAGCTCAACCAGGCCCTCGAGGGGCGTGAGGGCACGGTCAAGTCCGTGCTGCGCCGCATCGACACCTTCATGGGCGGGCTCGACGCGGGACGCAACGACATCGTCGAGGCGATCGAGCAGCTCAACCGGCTCGCGATCACCGCCAACGAGCAGCGCGGCTCCATCGAGCTGGCGCTCGACGAGCTGCCGGACGCGCTCGCGTCGATCGACCGGCAGCGCGACGACCTGGTCCGGGTGCTCGGCGCCCTGGACGAGCTGAGCAACGCCAGCGTGGAGGTCATCCGGGCCTCCAAGCAGGGCACCGTCGACTCGCTGCGTGCGCTCGACCCGGTGCTCACCAAGCTCGCCGAGGCCGGTCAGTCCCTGCCGGACTCGCTCTCGACCCTGCTGACCTACCCGTTCGTCGACGAGGTGGTCGGCCGCAACCCGACGGCCGCACGCAACCTGCACTTCGGTGACTACACCAACCTGTCGGTGAAGCTCGACGTCGACCTGCGCAACGGCCTGCCGACGCTCCCCGGGCTCCCAGCGCTGCCTGGTCTGCCGGACCTGCCGCTCGGCCGGACGGTCAACCAGCTGACCGACGTGCAGCGCTGTCTGCTCAGCGGGCAGCCGGGTGGCGAGGTGTGCGAGTCGCTGCGACCGCGCCAGCTCCGTGCGCTCTGCGCGGACTTCCCGACCTCGCCGCTCACCGCGGTGCTGTGCCCGGGCAGCCGCCCCGGCCAGGGCGGCGGTGCCGGCGGTGGGGGCGGCCTGCTGGGCGAGCTCCCGATCATCGGCGACCTGCTCGGCCTGCGCGCGCCCCAGAGCAGCGAGGGCGGCGCCAGCTGCCTCCTGCCCGGGCTGCTGTGCCGGGTCGCTCCGGGCGCCACCACCGAGGCGGCCGGGCCCGGTGCCCCGCCGCGGGCCCGAGGGACGGCGGCGTTGACCGCCCTCCTGGGCCAGACCGTCGAGGGAGCGCAGCGATGATCACCCGGCGTACGAGGGTCCAGCTGCTGGTCTTCGTCATCATCACGGTCGTCGGCGTCGCCTTCATCGGCGGTCGCTACGCCAAGCTCGACCGGCTCTTCGTCGACACCACCTACGAGGTCGTCGCGCACTTCGAGGACGCCGGCGGTGGCATCTTCACCGCGGCGGGCGTGACCTACCGCGGTGTCACCGTCGGCCAGGTGAGCGGCATGCAGGCGGCCGACGAGGGCGTGCTCGTCACGCTCTCGCTCGACAAGGACGGTCCGCCGATCCCCGCCGACACCCGGGCGCTGGTCGCCAACAAGTCGGCGGTGGGCGAGCAGTACGTCGACCTCCTCCCCGAGACGGCCGAGGGCCCCTTCCTGGAGGACGGCTCCGAGATCCCGTTGGACATGACCGACATCCCGATCTCGACGACCACCCTGCTGACCGACGTGAGCAACACGGTGCAGTCGGTCGACAACAACGACCTGCGCACCGCGATCACCGAGTTCGGCGACGCCTTCGACGGCACGGGCCCGGACCTGGCGCGGATCATCGACACCGGCAACTCCTTCATCCGCGAGGCCGACCGGCGCTTCGACATCACCACCGCGCTGATCCGTGACGCCAACCAGGTCCTCGGCACCCAGCTCGACTCCGCGTCGGCCATCCGGTCGTTCTCCCGCGACCTCGCGCTGTTCAGCGACACGCTCGCCGCGAGCGACGGGAACCTCCGCCGCGTGATCGAGAGCGGCTCGGCGACCTCGCGCCAGCTGCGGACCTTCCTCGCGCGCAACGACGTCGACCTGGGCGAGCTGATCAACAACCTCGTCACCACCGGTGAGATCACGGTCAAGCGGCTGCCCGGCGTCGAGCAGCTGCTGATCCTCTACCCGTACGTCCTCGCGGGCGGCTACACGGTGGTCTCCAAGTCGGCCAACACCGACGGGCTCTACGACGCGCACTTCGGTCTCATCCTCACCACCGAGCCGAGCGTGTGCCTCGAGGGGTACGACACCCGCGTCCGGGAGCCGCAGGACGTCCGGGACCTGCCGATGAACGAGGACGCCCGGTGCGCCGAGCCGGCCTCGCAGTCGAACGCCCGCGGCGCCCAGAACGCTCCCCGCGCGGGCAACCAGACCCAGGCCCGGTCCGACCTCAACCGCGCCCCTGTGGTGGCCACCTACGATGGTGCGACGGGGGAGGTGCAGTTCACCGACCGCGCTCCCGGAGCCGAGGTCTACTACCGAGGCGGCGCCAGCGCGGCGTTCGGCAAGGACGCGTGGAAGTGGCTGCTCCTCGGCCCCCTGTCGGCCAGCCGGTGACGCACCACCGGTGAGCCGGCCGACGGGCCGGGCGCGGTGGACGACGAGGCAGGAGGAGTGAACGGTGCCTGAGGTGAGCACGGAGTCCGAGGAGCGCGCAGAGCAGCGCCCGGAGGGCCCGACGACGGCCGCGACCGGCCGGTCGCGGCTGCGGTGGGCCCTGCTGGTCGGATCGCTGATCGTGCTCGTGGCCAGCCTGGTCGTGGGCGCCCTCGGTGCGCGGACCTGGTCCGAGGCCCGCGAGGCCGCCGACGACCGTGCCGACGCGATCCGGGTCGCCGAGCAGTTCACCGCCGAGGTCAACAACTACGACGCCGACACGGTGGAGGACTACCGCGCGACGGTCGGCGACCTCCTCACCACGAAGTTCCGCACCGAGTTCGACCAGGCGATGGAGGACATCGTCTCCCAGGTCGAGGAGGCCCAGATGACCTCCGAGGGCCGCGTGCTGGTCTCCGGCGTCTCGGCCTACGACGCCGACTCCGCCGACGTCCTGGTGGTCGCCGACGCCGCCGTCAGCACGGTCTTCAACCAGCTCGACCGGCACTTCCGGTGGCGCATCTCGCTGGTGAAGGTGGACGGTCAGTGGCGCGTCGACGACTTCGTCCCGGTGCAGTGAGGACGCGACGATGACGACCTCCCGCGTGACCTACTACGACGTCCTGGGCGTCGCACCCGACGCCGACGCCGACACGATCCGGGCCGCGTGGCGTGCGGTCGTCGACCGCTTCGACCCCGTCGAGGGCGGGCCGCAGTTCAAGCTCTACACCGCCGCGGCCGAGGTGCTGCTGCATCCCGAGCGCCGGGCCGCGTACGACGCCGAGCTCGCCGGCCAGGCCCCTCCGGTGGCCGCCGAGCCGACCGCCGAGCCGACCGCCGAGCCGGTCGAGGTCCAGCCGGACGTGCCGCCGGACGTGCCGCCGGACGAGGTGCGGCCCGCCGGGGCCGGGCCCGCCGAGACGCGGGAGGACGAGCCGGAGGAGCGCACCGAGCCTGCTGCATCGCGGGGACCGTCCCGCCTGCTGGTGGCGTGCGTGGCGGTGGTCGCCCTGGTGGCCCTGGTCGGAGCGGGCTGGACCGTCCGCGAGGCGCAGCGGGCCGATGCCGCGGACGAGGCGCGACGGGTGGCCCCCGCCGTGGCCGCCGAGGCGGCGCAGGCGGTGCTGTCCTACGACTACGAGACCCTCGCCGAGGACCGCGACGCCGGCGTCCGCTACTTCACCGGTGCCTACCGCGAGGAGTACGTCGAGACGATGGACACCGTCATCGCGGAGGCGGCCCCCCAGACCCAGGCGGTCGTCACGGCGGAGGTGCTCGACACCGCCGTGGTCAGCGCCGAGCCCGGTCGGGCCGAGGTGCTGCTCTACGTCAACCAGACCACCACCAGCACGGCCCAGGGCGGGGAGCCCCAGGTCGCGCTGAACCGGGTCCGGTTCACGATGGTCGAGGAGGACGGGACCTGGCTCGTGGAGGACATCGAGTCCTACTGAGCGCTCGTGGGCGTCCCCACCCGCGGCGGGGTGCTTGACCTGCCGCCCTGAGGGGGTCATCATCGTGCGACGAACAGTGCTCCACCGTGCGGGACCCGGCTCACGTCGAGCCCGGCTCCGGAACCGGTCACCCGGCGGCGAGGCCCTGGTGGATTTTGCTGCGCCGGTGAGCTATCGTGAGCGTTTGCGTCTGCCCTCAGATGATCATCGCCTGCCAGGTGGCTGATGTGCGGTGGGCCCGACGCCGTCTCCTGTGATTTTGCGATGCCCGGAAGGACCCCTCTTGGCCGCCTCGCGCAGCAACCAGAACGACCGCTCCAACCCCCGCCGCATCTCCTTCGCCAAGATCTCCGAGCCCCTCGAGGTTCCCCAGCTCCTCGCGCTCCAGACGACCAGCTTCGACTGGCTCGTCGGCAACGAGCGCTGGCAGGCCGAGGTCCAGCGTCGGGTCGACGCCGGCGAGGACGTCAGCCCCAAGTCCGGGCTGGAGGAGATCTTCGAGGAGATCTCCCCGATCGAGGACTTCTCCGAGACGATGTCGCTCTCGTTCGAGAACCCGGTCTTCTACGACCCGAAGTACACGGTCGAGGAGTGCAAGGAGAAGGACTTCACCTACTGCGCCCCGCTCTACGTCTCCGCCGAGTTCACCAACAACGACACCGGTGAGATCAAGGGTCAGACCGTCTTCATGGGCGACTTCCCGCTCATGACCGACAAGGGCACCTTCATCATCAACGGCACCGAGCGGGTCGTGGTCTCCCAGCTCGTCCGCTCGCCGGGCGTCTACTTCGAGCGCACCGCCGACAAGACCTCCGACAAGGACATCTACACCGCGAAGGTCATCCCCTCGCGCGGTGCGTGGCTCGAGTTCGAGATCGACAAGCGCGACCTGGTGGGCGTACGCCTGGACCGCAAGCGCAAGCAGAACGTCACCGTCCTGCTCAAGGCGCTCGGCTGGACCACCGAGCAGATCCTCGAGGAGTTCGGCGACTACGAGTCGATCCGCCTGACTCTCGAGAAGGACAACACCGAGACCCAGCGCGACGCGCTGCTCGACATCTACCGCAAGCTCCGTCCGGGCGAGCCGCCCACGGAGGAGGCGGCCCAGACGCTGCTGGAGAACTACTACTTCAACCCCAAGCGCTACGACCTCGCGAAGGTCGGTCGCTACAAGATCAACAAGAAGCTCGGCACCGCCGAGGCCTTCGACCAGCAGACGCTGACCGTCGACGACGTCGTCGCCGCGATCCGCTTCATCGTCGCGCTGCACGACGGCCGCGAGCAGCTCGAGGCGCCCGGCGGCACGATCGAGGTCCGCGCCGACGACATCGACCACTTCGGCAACCGCCGCATGCGGACCGTCGGCGAGCTGATCCAGAACCAGCTCCGCACCGGCCTGGCCCGCATGGAGCGCGTCGTCCGCGAGCGGATGACGACGCAGGACGTCGAGGCCATCACGCCGCAGTCGCTGATCAACATCCGGCCCGTGACCGCCGCGCTGAAGGAGTTCTTCGGGACCTCCCAGCTCTCGCAGTTCATGGACCAGACCAACCCGATCAGTGGTCTGACCCACAAGCGCCGGCTCTCCGCGCTCGGCCCGGGCGGTCTCTCCCGCGACCGCGCCGGCTTCGAGGTGCGCGACGTGCACCACTCGCACTACGGCCGGATGTGCCCGATCGAGACCCCCGAGGGTCCGAACATCGGTCTGATCGGCTCGCTGTCGACCTTCGGGCGCATCAACCCGTTCGGCTTCGTCGAGACGCCCTACCGCCGGGTCGTCAAGGGCAAGGTCACCGACACGATCGACTACCTCACCGCCGACGAGGAGGACGGCTTCGTCATCGCGCAGGCCAACGCCGCGCTCGACGAGGACGGCAGCTTCACCGAGGAGCGCGTGCTGGTCCGCACCCGCGGCGGCGAGACCGTCGACATCCCGCGCGACGAGGTCGACTACATGGACGTCTCGCCGCGCCAGATGGTGTCGGTCGCGACGGCCCTGATCCCGTTCCTCGAGCACGACGACGCCAACCGCGCGCTCATGGGCGCCAACATGCAGCGCCAGGC
>Ga0172375_10005856_pt1 | contig 17501 bp, 7 predicted proteins | sample LakKiv1m_FD_114537 | JGI IMG/M metagenome (GOLD analysis project Ga0172375, IMG submission 114537) | Freshwater microbial communities from Kabuno Bay, South-Kivu, Congo - kab_092012_11.1m | ecosystem: Environmental > Aquatic > Freshwater > Lake | place: Democratic Republic of the Congo...
CGCCCTTGCCCGAGTGCGGAAGGGAGAATGCAGGGGCCGTGACAGGGCTGGAGCAGAGGAATGCCCTGGCGCGGCCCCTGCTTCCGCCTGATGGGGTGGCGGGCGGGAATCCCCCTCCGGGGGAGACAGGGGGGAGAGGGAAAAGCTGCAAGGGGCGTGACGGCCACGTAAGTGGCCGGCGCGAACCTTGCGTACCGAATCTGTAAAATATCAATGAAAATCTGGAAAATAATAGAGAGATGCGCTATAGGGTCAATCCAGATGTTGTGGCAATGGGATCGGCGGTCCGCAGCCTTTACCTTGTAACACAGTACATCGATCTTCCAAAGGCCGGATTTTGGGCCATTGCCCACCACAACGACCTGCATATTGAAGACAGCAAGGTCAATCCAAAGGTTTTTCATATCAATGGACCTCGCAGTCAGTTAGCTCTTGAATTCTTTGTTTTATCTTTCCGAGGAGATCATACCGCATGGACGTTTTCGGCATTCGCAACCGTCTGATCAATGATTACGCCTCATACATCCGAAGTTTTATCCACCTCAAGGACCCAATCATCAGTGAGAAGGTCTATGAAAGTCTGACGGAAGGCCTGCTTTGGCCCGACCCACTCATTCAGCTCAACCCAGCTTTTCAACCCGGAGAATGGATAGAAGAACTCGTTACTGCAAGGGTCCTCCTTCCCGAATGCGGGAATATTTTCCGTATCAAACCCGAAAAATCCGATTCGGGCAGTCCACTCCGCCTGCACCGACATCAGGTCGATGCCATTCAAGCGGCGAAGTCTGGAGCCAATTACGTTTTGACGACGGGTACTGGTTCTGGAAAGAGTCTGGCCTATATCGTCCCCATTGTGGATCATGTGCTCCGCAACGGCAGGGGCAAGGGTATTCAGGCCATCGTTGTCTACCCGATGAATGCCCTCTGCAACAGCCAGTATGGCGAGCTTGAGAAGTTTCTCTGTAACGGTTACCCCGCAGGACATGAGCCCGTGCGGTTCGCCAAATATACAGGCCAGGAAAACGATGAACAGAGACAGGAAATCATCGCGAATCCACCGGACATTATCCTGACAAACTATGTGATGCTTGAACTCATCCTCACCCGACCAGAGGAGAACAAATCTCTTGTCCGCGCGGCGCAGGGGTTAAGGTTTCTGGTGCTGGACGAGCTCCACACCTATCGGGGACGCCAGGGGGCCGACGTGGCCCTGCTCGTTCGCCGCGTCCGCAACGCCTGCAAGTCCGACCACCTGCAATGCGTTGGAACCTCCGCGACCATGGCCGGACCCGGCTCATACGACGATCAAAGGAAAGAAGTGGCCCGGGTGGCGCAGAAGCTCTTCGGCGCACCAGTCGTCTCCGAATATGTGATCGGCGAGACGCTGAAGCGTTCCACGCCGGAGATCGGCTTGACCGATCCTGCTTTCCTGAAGAATTTGCGGGACAGCGTCATCGATCCTGATTGGCATCCACCCGCGGGTTACGAAAATTTCATTCGGGATCCACTGTCCGTCTGGATCGAAAATACCTTCGGCATCACGTCGGAAAAGGAATCAGGCCGGCTGATCCGCTCCAAGCCGCGGGCGATCAGCGGCCAGGATGGCGCAGCCGGGGAATTGAGCAAGCTGATCGACGTCCCAGAAGAACGCTGTGAAGAGGCCATCCAGGAGAGCCTTCTTGCCGGTTATCTCTGCAAGAATCCCGATACGGGATTCCCTTGCTTTGCATTCCGGCTGCATCAGTTCATCAGCCGCGGCGGAAACGTCTATGCATCCTTGGATCAGGCGCCTTCACGCTATATCACCGTCCATGGACAGCAATTCGTTCCAGGCGACCGATCCCGCATCCTCTTGCCCCTGGTCTTCTGTCGCGAGTGTGGACAGGAATATTACTGCGTTCGGAGCACAACCAATCAAGCGGACGACAAACGGCGCTTTTCGGGTCGGGAGCTGCCTGAGCAGCTCCATGACGAGGAGAGCGAAGCTGGATTCCTCTATCGAAACGAAGAAAAGCCCTGGAGCGATGAACCGCAAGACCTCATCGACAATCTCCCTGTGGACTGGCTTGAACAGACCGGAGGGGGGCTACGAATCCGAAAGGAGCGCCGTCAGCACCTCCCCCAAGCTGTTGTGATCGACACGGAAGGATGTGAAGCTGACGGGGGACATACCTACCACTACTTGAAGGCCCCTTTCCGCTTTTGCCTCAACTGCGGTGTCTCTTATGACATGAGGCAAAGATCGGATATTGGAAAGCTGGCTTCCCTCGGAACAGAGGGCCGGAGCAGCGCAACGACGATTCTAAGCCTATCTGCGATCAGACACCTCAAGAAGGAGGAGACCCTCGACCTTAAGGCCAGAAAACTCCTGAGCTTCACCGACAACCGCCAGGACGCTTCATTGCAGGCAGGACACTTCAACGACTTCATCGAAATTGGTCTTATCCGTTCCGCCCTTTACCGGGCCGTGTCCGATGCCGGTGCGGCCGGGATCAGCCACGACGAACTGACCCAGAGGGCCTTTGCGGCGCTGGATCTGCCGAAGGAACTTTACGCCACTGATCCGGAGGTCAGATTCCTCGCTGAAGAGGAGACTAAGAAGGCCTTGCGCAATGTGCTCGGATACCGGCTTTACCACGATTTACGCCGGGGTTGGCGGGTCATGTCTCCAAACCTGGAGCAGTGCGGTCTTCTGGAAATCAGATATGACTCTCTTGAAGAGCTATGCCGGGCGGAGGGGGAATGGAAGGACTGCCACCCTGCCCTGGTCGGCGCCAACTCCGAGACGCGTTTTGCTGTTGCAAAGGTGCTTCTGGATTTCATGCGGCGCTCCCTGGCCATCAAGGTCGATTATCTGGATGTTCAATTTCAGGAACGGATCCAGCTGCAGAGCAACCAGCGCTTGAGATCGCCGTGGGCGATCGACGAAAAGGAAACAATGGTCAGCGCAGCCGTCATTTATCCGCGGGGGATGGTCAGGGAGGACTTCCGCGGGAATATCTATCTCTCTTCACGAAGCGGCTATGGCCAATATCTCCGAAGGCGTGAAACCTTCCCCGATTTCTCACCCAAACTCGGTACGGAAGACGCGACCATCATACTGAAGCAACTTCTCAAGGTCCTTCGGGTGGCAGGCCTTGTTGAGGAGGTAGCCCCACCCGAGCGTGATGACGAGGTCCCGGGATATCAGCTTCCCGGCGCCGCTCTCCGCTGGGTTGCCGGTGATGGAACCAAGCCTTTCCACGATGCCATCCGGATGCCCAGCGCTTCGGAAGCGGGCGGGCGGACCAATCAGTTCTTTCTCGAATTCTATCGAGACATCGCTTATGAAGGCAAGGGGCTTGAAGCACGTGAACATACTGCCCAAGTGGACAACGAGACCCGGCAGGCCAGAGAAAAGAAATTCCGGGAAGGCAAACTTCCCATTCTTTACTGTTCGCCTACCATGGAACTGGGCGTGGACATCGCCACGCTCAACGCTGTCAACATGCGCAACGTACCCCCCACCCCGGCCAACTATGCCCAACGAAGCGGCAGGGCGGGGCGTAGCGGTCAGCCGGCACTTGTTTTCACCTATTGCACCACCGGCAGTCCCCACGATCAGTACTTCTTCAAACGCCCGGAATTGATGGTCGCCGGCGCCGTTGTACCTCCGCGGCTGGAGCTTGCAAACGAAGACCTCGTCAGGGCGCATGTCCATGCGGTTTGGCTCGCGGAGACGGGCCAATCCCTCGGCAAGTCACTGAAGGACATTCTGGATCTTGTGGGTGAAACCCCATCCCTCGAACTGCAGCCCCATGTTCGGGATTCCCTCGAAGATGAAAAGGCAAAAACGAGGGCGCAAACGAGGGCGATCGATATCCTCAAGACAATCAGCGATGACCTTCAGGAGGCGGACTGGTACAGTGAAGGATGGGTGGGCGAGGCCTTCAAAAAGATCCATCTGAATTTTGAGCAGGCCTGTGAGCGGTGGCGGGGACTTTACCGAGCCGCCTTGAAGCAGAGAGAGATTCAGAACCGGATTATCGGCGACGCGTCGCGGAGTCCCTCCGACAAGGCGGAGGCCAAGCGGCTGAGGCGAGAGGCGGAGGCGCAACTGGACCTGCTGATCGAATCGGACAAGGTCATGCAGTCCGATTTTTACAGCTACCGTTATTTCGCAAGCGAAGGCTTTCTGCCCGGCTACAATTTCCCTCGCCTGCCTCTGTCCGCATATATCCCGGGACGGCGCGAACGACAGGACAATTTCCTTTCCCGTCCTCGATTTCTCGCTATCTCTGAATTTGGCCCCCGGAACATCATCTATCACGAGGGCTCCCGCTATGTGATCAATCGGGTCATCATGCCCGTGGGCGATGACGATGTAAAAACCGCCTCGGCTAAACTCTGCCCGCAATGCGGATACCTTCATGATATTTGGGGAGACACGGCAGGAGCAGATCTATGCGAGTACTGCAACACCCTCCTGGAAAAGCCGATGGAACAGCTTTTCCGGATCCAGAATGTCTCAACCAAGAGGAAAGACCGCATCAACTGTGATGAAGAGGAGCGGCAGAGACAGGGGTATGAGATCAAGACCGGAGTCCGCTTTGCCGACCATGAAGGAAGACCGTCCTATCGACGATCTACAGTGGAACACCCCATTGAAGGAAGCCTTGCCAAACTGATTTACGGTAACGCGGCCACCATCTGGCGCATCAACATGGGATGGAAGCGAAGCGACCAGCAGAGGGGATTTGTCCTTGACACGGAAAGGGGCTACTGGGGAAGCAACAACGCCGCGATCGAGCAGGATGAAGACGATCCCATGACGGCCAGATCCATCCGGGTCATACCCTTTGTCGAGGACCGGCGCAACTGTCTGCTGTTCGAGCCGACGGGACACCTTGATCTGAATCAGATGGCTTCCTTGCAGTCGGCACTCAAAAACGCGATTCAGACCCTCTACCAACTGGAGGACAACGAGCTGGCAGTTGATCCCTTGCCCGGAAGAGATGAACGACGGGTTCTGCTCTTCTATGAAGCGGCTGAAGGCGGGGCTGGCGTCCTCAGGCACCTGGTCGATGAACCGGACGCCTTTGCCGAAGTGGCCAGGATTGCCCTTGAACTCTGTCACATTGATCCAAAGACGGGCGAGGATCTTAGAAGGGCCGACAGGGCCAAGGAGGACTGCGAAGCTGCCTGTTACAACTGTCTGCTGAGTTACAGCAACCAGACGGACCACCAGCACATCGACCGTCAGTCCATTCGGAATCTTTTGTCGAGATTTAAACAAGCCAAAGTCTCTGTCTCACCAACCAGTATTCCCAGAGCTGAGCACCTGAAACGGCTCATGAACCAGGCGGGCTCTGAGTTGGAGCGCAGTTGGCTTCGTTTCATGGATGCAAAGAGCTACCATCTTCCTTCAAAGGCCCAGTGTTTTATCGAGAAGTGCAATACACGCCCTGATTTTCTCTATGAAGATCACGTGGCGGTAATATATGTGAACGGACCTATCCATGATTACCCCGAAAGGGCGAAGAGAGACGAAGAGCAAAGAAATAGCCTTGAAGACTTGGGATATACGGTCATTGCTTTTGGCCATCAGGATGATTGGCAGGCAATTATCGCCAGATTCCCTAATATCTTCGGCATGGAAAAAGAGAAGTAAGAACAGATATTCAACACAGGATGAATCATGCCCTATGCCGTAGGATCTTTAGTCAGAGCGCGGAACAGAGAATGGGTGGTGCTCCCCGAATCGCAAGACGATTTTCTGATGCTGCGGCCTCTGGGGGGGGCAGAGGATGAAATCGCCGGGATCTGCACCGCCTTGGAGCCTGTTGAGCCTGCCAGTTTCGACCTTCCCGACCCGAACGAGATCGGCGATTACCGTTCCTGCCGCCTCCTGCGGGACGCCATCCGCCTGGGTTTCCGTTCCAGCGCGGGACCCTTCCGTTCCTTTGCCAAGATCGGCGTTGAGCCCAGGCCCTATCAGTTGGTTCCCCTCCTGATGGCTTTGAAGCTGGACCCGGTGCGTCTTCTCATCGCTGATGACGTCGGCGTGGGAAAGACCGTCGAGGCGGGGCTGATCGCCCGAGAACTTCTCGACCGGGGAGAGGCGACGCGTCTGGCAGTCCTGTGTCCGCCCCACCTGGCAGAGCAGTGGCAGATGGAACTGGACGCCAAGTTCCACATCGCTGCGGAACTGGTCCTGCCGGCAACCGCCGGACGCCTGGAGAGACATCTCCGTATCGGTGAATCGTTGTTCGACCATTACCCCTATGTCGTCGTTTCCATGGACTACATAAAGGCAGACCGGCGTCGCAACGAGTTCATCCGCACCTGTCCGGAACTGGTCATCGTCGATGAGGCTCATGGCTGCGCCTACGCGGAGGTTCAGCGGGGAGGAAGGCACCAGCGAAACCGCCTGATAAGCAGCCTCGCCGAAGGTCCGAATCGCCACCTGATCCTCGTAACGGCGACGCCCCACAGCGGCAAAGAAGAGGCGTTCCGGTCGCTGCTCGCTTTCCTGGATCCGTCCTTCGTTGATCTGCCGGCTGAACTTGCCGGACCGCATAACGAACCCTACCGACGCAAACTCGCGGCACACTTCGTTCAGCGACGTCGGGCCGACATCCGCCATTACATGAAAACCGACACCCCTTTCCCGAGTCGCGAGGACCGGGAAGAAACCTACGCATTGGGCGAGGGCTCAGATTACCGGCGACTCTTCGACCGAGTCCTCGACTACGCCCGCGAGACGGTTCAAGATCAGGCCGGCGGTCATTACCGGCAGCGGGTCCGCTGGTGGTCGGCCTTGGCGTTGCTGCGATCGCTTGCCAGCAGTCCTGCAGCGGCCGCGGCCACTTTGCGAAACCGCGCCGCATCGGCCGACGCCTCGACGCCCGAAGAGGCCGACGAAATCGGCCGCCGCACTGTTTTGGATATCGATCTGGAGGATGCCGGAGAGGGCACCGACCTTATCCCAGGCAGCGACCCTGGCGAGACGGAAGGAGCGGGTTGCGAAGATCAAACCCTGCGTCGAAGACTTCTCGCAATGGCCAGGGATGCGGACAAGATGGTCGGTGAAAAAGACGCCAAGCTCAAAAAAGCAATCACGCTAGTCAAAGAATTGCTGAAGGACGGTTACAACCCAATCGTCTTTTGCCGGTTCATCCCCACGGCGGAATACGTCGCCGAGCAGCTCCGCAAGGCACTGCCCGCAGATATTGCCGTCGCGCCGGTCACGGGTACCCTACCGCCCGCAGAACGGGAAGATAGAATCATACAACTCGCTGAAAGCCCCAAGCGGGTCCTTGTCTGCACCGATTGCCTAAGCGAAGGGATCAACCTCCAGGAGCGTTTCGATGCCGTCATGCACTACGACCTCACCTGGAACCCCACCCGCCACGAGCAACGAGAGGGCCGCGTGGACCGCTTCGGCCAGCCCCGCGACAAGATCCGGGTCCTCACCTTCTATGGGACGGATAACCAGATCGACGGCATCGTCCTGGACGTCCTGATAAGGAAGCACAAGACGATCCGGACAACCTTGGGCATCTCCGTTCCCGTCCCTGTGGAAACCGCTCAGGTGATCGAGGCGATTTTTGAAGGCCTCCTCCTCCGGGAAAAGTCCATGGGAAGTGCCCAGGCCTATCTGCCCGGATTCGATGAAATGTTCAAACCGCAACGAAAGGAACTCTTCAGCAAGTGGGACGACGCCACGGCGCGTGAAAAGCGTTCCCGGACCGTCTTTGCCCAAGAGACCATTAAAGTGGAGGAGGTCGCCGAGGAACTGCAAGCAGTACAGGCATCGATCGGTTTAGGCACTGATGTTCGGCGGTTCGTCTTGAATGCCTTTTCCTCTCACGGCGCGGTAATCTCAGATCAGGCAGGCTGTCAGCGATTCGACCTGACTGAATCTCCCGGACCGCTCAAAGAGACCCTTCTCTACAGCAAGCCTTTTCAGGGGCGTTTCGAAATGCCCGTTCCGGAAGGGATTGCCTATCTGAACCGCACCCATCCCACGGTGGAGGCCTTGGCGGCCTATGTGATGAACGCATCCCTGGACCCGCTCCTCAAGGGCATTGCCCGGCGTTGCGGTGTCATCTACACCCACAGGGTCGAACGCCGGACAACTCTGCTTCTCGTCCGTTTCCGTTACTACATCATAACAACTCGCAATGGCATCGACAGCCCTCTCCTGGCGGAGGACTGCCGACTACTGGGATTTTCCGGCCCGGCGGAAAAGGCCGAATGGCTGGATGGAGACACGGCCGAAAAGCTGATCCTGGCGGAACCGGCAATGAACATCAGCCCGGATCGCGCCACCCAGTTTGTGATGAGGATCATCGAAGGCTTCGATCATCTGAAGCCGCATCTGGAACAAGATGCCCACCGCCGGGGCGAAGAGCTTCTGAACGCCCACCGGCGCGTGCGAAGCGCAGCCCGGATGAGTGGCGTGAAATACCGCGTCGAACCGCACCTGCCCCCGGATGTGTTGGGGATTTACGTTTATCTGCCTGTGACTCAGCCATGAGAGGAAAAACCGGCGACATATTCACAACAATACGAACCGAAGGCGCCCTGCTTCCGGCAGAGATCCTCAGGCGCGTCGTTGAAGGTGACCGTACTCTGGGGGGACTGGACCCGGAATCCTTTCATCTGGAAAAATCGGAGAAGATCAACGAGGCCGTCAACCGGGCCTGGTTCCGCTGCCTTGCTGCCTGGCGCACCTTCCGGGCGGCCACGGAAAAGCTGCCCGATTCGGACATTGGAACCACCCTGACCCGTGAGCGCTGGCTCCTGATTTTGTTCCAGGAACTGGGCTATGGCAGGCTGCTGGCCACCAGAGCCCAGGAAATAGGGGGCAACACCTATCCGATCAGCCATCTCTGGAATCACACCCCCGTCCACCTGGTCAGCTTCCGCCAAGACCTGGACCGTCGAACACCGGGTATAGCCGGGGCCACGCGCCTCAGCCCCCACAGCCTCGTTCAGGAGTTTCTCAATCGTTCCGAGAATCACCTCTGGGGCGTCGTCTCCAACGGCCACCGTCTCCGGATCTTGCGCGACAACATCAGCCTGACCCGCCAAGCCTATGTCGATTTCGACCTGGAAGCAATCATGGAGGGTGAGATCTACACCGATTTTGTCCTTCTTTATCTCCTGCTGCACCAGTCCCGCCTGGAGGCGGACAAGCCCGCAGAGTGCCGGCTGGAGCAATGGAGCCGGGAGGCCCAGGAACGCGGCACCCGTGCCCTGGATCGGCTCCGGGACGGCGTAGAGCAGGCCATCACTTCCCTGGGGCAGGGATTCCTTGCCCATCCTGAAAATACATCCCTTCGCAAGTCCTTGCAGGCCGGGACTTTAAGCCCCCTCGGCTACTATCAGCAGCTCCTGCGCCTGATTTACCGTTTCATCTTTCTCTTCGTTGCCGAAGATCGGGGGCTCATCCCGCTTTCGGATATCTCCGCCAGTGTCAGGAAGCGATACGACTTTTACTCCATCGCCCGTCTCCGCCGCCTGGCGGGGCGGCGCCGGGGTACCCGCCACAGCGACATCTATGCGGGCCTTCGTGTCACCTTCGCCTGCCTGGAGAAGGGGGAGCCAGGCCTCGGCATACCCGCCCTGAATGGCTTTCTTTTTTCCCCGGAGAGCCTCGCTGATCTCGATGGCTGCAAATTGGCCAACGACGCGCTTTTGAGCGCCATTCGCGGTCTCTGCTACACGGAAGAGAACCACATCCTCCGCCCCGTCGATTACCGCAACCTCGGTACGGAGGAACTGGGCAGTGTCTATGAAAGCCTCCTGGAACTCCACCCCGAACTGAACGCGGAGGCTTTTACCTTCGCCCTCAAAACGGTTGCTGGTTCCGAACGCAAAACGACGGGGTCCTATTACACCCATCCGTCGCTCATCCGCTGTCTTCTCGATTCCGCTCTCGAACCGCTGCTTGATGAGGCGATGAAAAAACCAGCCCCGGAAGAAGCACTTCTCTCCCTGAAAGTCGTAGACCCTGCCTGCGGCTCCGGCCATTTTCTTATTGCCGCCGCCCACCGGATCGCCAAGGATTTGGCCATCGTCCGAACCGGTGAGGGAGAACCCCCGCTGGAGGTCCACCGGGAAGCTCTCCGAGATGTGGTCGCCAACTGCATCTACGGCGTCGATATCAACCCCCTGGCCGTAGAACTCTGCAAGGTGGCCCTCTGGCTCGAATCCCTCGATCCGCACAAGCCCCTGGGCTTTCTGGATCACCGGATCAAGTGCGGCAACTCCATCATCGGGGCGACGCCAGAACTGCTGAAGGATGGCATCCCCGACGATGCTTTCAAGCCCATCGAAGGGGATGATTCCGCCGTCGCGTCTTCCATCCGCAAGAAAAACAAGGAAGAGAGAAAGGGTCAACAGGACCTTTTTGCAATTCAGGAAGATCGCTCCGGCTGGCGGGAAGCGGCCTCAGCCTATGCGACCTGGACCTCCCTGCCTGAAGACAATATCGATCAGATTTCAGAAAAGGCCCGCCAGTACGACACCCTTCTGGAGGGCAGCGCCATCCGCCATCAGCACGAATTGGCGGATCTCTGGACAGCGGCCTTCTCCTGGCCCCTGACGGAAGAATCATACCCCTCTGTCCCCACGCAGGATGCCTTCACCCGCCTCCGCGACGGGGCCTACTCCCTACCTGAAAAGATCGCTGGTCATATAAAGGCTCTGGCTGACGAGCACCGTTTCTTCCACTGGCATCTGGAGTTTCCAGAAGTCTTCATGAAACGGCAGGGTTTCGACTGCGTCCTTGGCAACCCACCTTGGGAAAAAATTACAACGTTGGAAAGGGAATACTTTTCCGCAATTCCAGAGATTGTAGAAGAGAAGAGGAGTGACCGACGGAAGGCTCTCATTTTGGCATTACGGGATACCGATGCTGTCCTTTATGATCGATGGACTCACCAATTGAGATTTGATGCCGCGACCATGCATTTCATGAGGACGGGTGGGCGCTTTCCCTTATCTGCAGTGGGCGAATTGAATTTGTATCCATTGTTCGTTGAACTCTCAGAGTACCTCACAAGAAGATCCGGAACGGTCGGCATGATCATCAAAACAGGGATGATGCTATCGCCTACATGGGCCGACTTTTCTTCGTATTTGCTGGATAACGACCGAATTGAATCGGCCTATGACTTTAGAAACTGGAAGGGATGGTTTCCGGACATTGGTTATCATGAACGTTTTACCTTGCTGACCATGAGAAAAGGGCGTCAAAAGCAAGATATTGTTCTTGGCTATTATCTCGATGACACCGTAGAGATGAGGGATACGTCAAAGACGTTCACCATCGCCCGGGATGAAGCCATACGTCTTAATCCTATCACAAAAACCGTACCCGCATTTGAAAGCAGCCTGCATAAAACCTGTGTCATGGCTGTCTATGATCGCTTTCCCGTCCTCGGCAACAAAGCTTCCGAATGGGGGGTGCATTATACAAGAGGCCTCGATATGGCTGCCGAGGCGGATAAACTTAGAGATTTTGAAGAATTGGCCTCGGAAGGATTTGAGCCGGACGAATTTCTGTGGGTGAAAAAGGGGGAGCGTACTTTTATTCCTTTGTATGAGGGCAAATTTATCCATCAGTTTGATCATCGTTTTGCCTCCTTTGAAGGGATTCCCAGGAAGAATCGTTTCGGTATCAAAGCCGGGACGCACAACCCAACGGAGGATCAAAAAAAGAACCTGAGCTATCACATCACCCCAAGGTACTGGATATCTGAAGAAGACGCAGCGACTGATAGGGAAGCGAGGCACTTAAGAAGCATTTGGGCGATTGCTTTCAGAGATACAACCAATGTCATCTCTAATTTTCGGACGAGTGTAGCCTGTATTTGTTCAGGAGTGGCTTACAATTATAAAGCGCCTAATATTATGTTGGAGGGTCCATCGGAGCAAGATAGGGCCAAAGCCTCTCTTTTATTCGTTGTACTGATGAACTCCTTTCCCTTCGATTATGTGGTCCGACAGAAATTTTTCGGCGCAAATTTTATCAAATCCATCCTGTTACAGCTTGCCGCACCGTCCATGACAGTGATTCAGCGACATCAATCCTTCATTCTGCCAAGGGCGCTGGAACTGTCTTATACATCTTGGCAGTTGGAAAGATTTGCTGCTGAATGCGGGTTTAAGGGACAACCATTTATTTGGGATGAAATACGGAGGCAGCAGATCCGTGCCGAACTGGATGCTTTGTTCTTTCACATCTATGGTTTTTCTGTCGATGATGCAGCGTTTATTCTGGATAGTTATCGGATTTTACGAGATAAGGATCAAGACAAATTTGGTGAGTATCGGACAAAACGTCTGATCCTTGAAATCTACGACGCCATGCAACGCGCCAATGACACCGGCCAGCCCTACCAGACCATTCTCGACCCACCTCCGGCTGATCCGCACTGCTGCCACCCGTTGAGGTGATATCCATGAAACTTAAAGGTGGATTCTTCGAAGCCAGGCATATTCTTGAAAAACAAAAACCTTGTCTGGCCATGCTTATCGGCAACGGCATCAATCTTGTAGGAAATACCGGCGCTGGTATCAGCTGGGAGAAGCTCATGGAAAATTTGGTTTCCGCTGCAACAGCCAATATTCCCTCTCAGTCTGGCGCCCATAAACGGCTCAAACGACTGATACAGAGAGGGCAAAATGGCCAGACACCCGCAAGTTTACCGGAGATATTCGATATCATCGGAGCAACTCAGCGCATACAAGCTGGAATAGACACAGAGGCGTCCTCCAAATTCAACCTTCAATCCGAGATAGCGAACCTGCTAGGGGAAATGGTACCCGGTCCTGCCCATAGGGCACTAATCTCATGGGCAGCGCAATCACATGTGCCAATTCTGACGACCAATTACGACCACTGCTTGGAGGATGCTTTAAATAATATGAAATGCTCACGCCTGGTTTTTGGTACCGACGGTGATCGTGGCCACGGCATTTGGCTGCTTGAAGGCCCGATAGACGATCTCCATCATCCGGTAATAATCCTTCGTAAACCGGTTGTAGCCCGCCTGGAGCTGCTCGACGGTCATGTTCATCGGCCTTACGATCACCGTGCCTCCCGTGTACTTCGCGTAGTCCGTGCAGATGATCCGCCCCTCCCTCTCAAATTTCCGGTAGAACTCGGTCCCCGGATAGGGGATCAGGATGTTGACGGCGACGCTGTCGATCTTCACCCTTTTCAGGGCCTCGATGGTCCGGTCGAACACTTCCGGCGTGTCGGTATCGAACCCGAAGATGATCCCCCCATCCACCAGGATGCCGCGATCGTGGAACCTTGCGATATTCTCCTTGAGGCGCTCGACCTTGTTGAACCCTTTATTCGCCTCGGAAAGAGCGGCAGCCGACACAGACTCGACCCCCACGAAGACGCCGAGACATCCCGCCTTCGCCGCCAGCGAGAGCAGTTCCTCGTTTTCGGCGAGGAGCACATGGGACTGCATGAAGAACTTCTTCCCACGGGGGATCATGGCCGTGAACAGCTCCTTCGCGAAGGCATCGTCGGCCGCCAGGTTGTCGTCCAGGAAAGCGATGAGCCTGTTGCCGGCCCGATCGAGGTCGGCAATGATGTGCCCGACAGGCCGGGTCCGGAATCCCAGGCCGTGGACGTATCTTGTGGAACAGAAGGCGCAGGCATGGGTGCAGCCCCGTGTCGCTTCGATGGGGTAGAGTGGGAAATAGCGGGAGGCATCGAGCAGATCCAGTCTCGGCGGTTTCAGCTTGGCCAGGTCAACCGGCGTTTCCCCCATATAGACGCCCTGCATCCTCCCGGCCATGGCATCGGCGACAACCCGCGGCCACACTTCGTCCGCTTCGCCCACCACCACCGCATCGGCATGTTGCAGCCCCTCTTCCGGCATGACCGAGGCATGCATCCCGCCCAGGACCACGGGCACATGCCGCTGCCGGTAATGATCGGCGATCTCATAGGCGCGGTAGGCCCTGAACACTTCGAAGGAGATCCCCACGAGATCGGGATGGTCGTCCAGGCGGATCGGCTTCACCCTTTCGTCCTCAATGGCAATCTCGTGCCCTTCAGGTGTGGCAGCCGCCACCGCAGGCAGGGATAGGGTCATGATCTGCGACCACTTCGATTTTGATCGGACCGCCGCCGATATGAGCTTTATCTTCATGATATCTCCTCCCTCTGGATGGTCAGCACATGACCTTCCGTTGCCTGACCCCATTCAACGAGGCAAAGACGCGGACCGGGGCCGCCTTCAAATGTGATCTCTATTCCGGTGATGCTGAGGGGATGAACGCAGGAACCGGTGTTGTAGTAACTCCGGTCGGGCTGATGCTTGATCTCGATTCCTTCAGTCTTCACCTTGGATTCCAGGTAGCGACGCTCGGTCAACGAGAGGTTCTCGAAGACCGCTCGGTGGGTGTGGCCGGCGATGATGGCGGCAATGCCTTGGTCATTGTGGTTCGCCCACTCGTGGAGCTGCCTGTCCACCTCGTTGCAGAGGCCGGGATTGAGGGCGGCTCGGGTCGGGTCCTTGGCACCGCACCGCTGAAGATCCGACCAGACGTGATGAACGAAGAACTTGCTGACGGCCGCACCCTCGCCGCTGCATTTCGGGTCTGCCTGGTGGCCGTGGATGAGAAGGATGTTGCCGCCGGTCTCTCCACCGGCCGCCTGGTTGCCAATCTCCAAGACAATCCCCTCATGGATTTCAATGCCAGGAAATAGCGTCCTGTAGACCGCCTCGTTGTCCTTCCAATACAGATCATGATTCCCCCAGACCTTCAGGTACCGGGTCTTTGCCGGATCCGGATCATGGAACTTGGCCAGGAGTTCATAAACCTGGGTGTGGGTGATGTAAATCTGGTCGAAGTTGTCATTCTCCCAGAGCTCCTCGGCATCGCCCAGCTCGATGTAGGTGAACCCCTCTTCGAGATAATGCTCCAGGGCGCAGCGATAGATCAGGGCATTCTTGGCAAAGTCGTCGGCCCCGGAGCCGTCGCCCCGGTGCATGTCGGACATGACGATCAGCTTCATGCCGGGCGTCATGGTCAGCCGTCTGACCCGTTCCAGCTTGGGCAGGGATTCCATCAACTACCTCCTTCTTGCGGACTTCTTGCTGAAGCCATCGACCTTCCCGAAGGCATCTTCAGCGGCCCAGAATACCGGCCCATGCCCCGGAAAGATGATCCGGACGTGCAGCTTCTCCGCCAGTGCGGCAAAGGTCCACTGGGTCTGCACCTCATCCCAGCAGAACCGATTCACGTAACCGCGGCCGTCCTTCCGGCCCAGGATCAGGTCACCGGTGATGAGCTCCCCTGATGCCTCGTTGTAAAAGACCACCGACTCCTCGGTATGGCCTGGCGCCGCGATCACCTCCCAACCTCCGAAACCGATCCGGGACCGGGGCAGGCGATTCCCTTCGAGATACCGGATCCGGTCCGCATAGGACACGTGCTGGCAATCCTGGAAAAACGGCAGAGGCACACCCGCCGGACCTTCGAAAGCCAGGTCTGACCATTTCCGGATGCCGAAGAAACCACCGGCGATGAGCGTTGGAACGAGCCCGGTGACCCAGTGCTTCATTGGGGACAACGGCCGACCTGCATTCAAATATGCCTTCACGAGGGGGTGGAATAGAACGATCGTCTTCGGCGAGCACTTCGAGAGCAGCGCGGCAATCCCGCCGATATGATCGATGTGAAAATGGGTGGTGGCGATGATCCGGATCGCCATGAGCGATCGCTTCAGAGTGTGAGTGCAGAACACCTCGACGGCCCGAGCGGCGCCAATGCTCCCGCAATCGACAACCATCAGGCCGTCCTTCTCATCGGTGATGAGATACGTCTGGGCAATACCGCTGCCTGGAATCGGATGCACCATGCCTGCCTCCATTTTGTTTGCGCCCCCACCCCCTACCCCTCCCCCGGACTCCGTCACGCCTCAATCGGCGTCCTGCAGGGACCCTGCGGCTTCAGCATCGATGGGCGGTTGAACCGGTGATTCGGCGGGTGTGTACTGGGACCAGAGGCGTTCGAATTCGGCGGTGAAGGATTGGATCAGCCCCTTGTGGTTCGTGAAGATCGCAGCCTCGTGGTTCCGGAATTCAGACTCATTGGTGAAGTTGTAGCTGCCGGTGATGAGGAGCTTGCCGTCGATGAGCATGAACTTGTGGTGCAGGGAGCCACGCTTGATCTCGATGAATCGGACATCTATCCCCTCGCCGACAAGCCACTCGTCGATCGAATAAGACTTCCGGGCATTGTCACCGTCCAGGAGGACCTGGATCTTGACCCCGCGCTTCAGGGCCCCGGACAGGGCCTGCCCGAGGTATTTTGAGGAGAAGGCATAGACGGCCACGGAGATCTCCTTCTTGGCCACCTTGATCAACCGGGCCAGTTCCTTGGATGTCCCTCCCTTGGGTGAGAAGATCACCCTTGTTCCTGAGGTGCTAGCCATTCATCATCCCCCTTTCCTGATTCCCCCACCGACACAATGGAGTTGGTCATGGTGGCACTCCTTTGGTTTGGCCCCCCCTTGTATGTTCCCCCCATGACTTCATGGTTCATATGACCAACTTGTAGTAAGAGGTAGAGCATTACGGTTGTGGCAGATCGATGCCCCCCTGGGACATAGAGCTCGTGGGGTAGCCGGGGGTCGCCACAACCGTCTCCAGATTAACCCGGACAGTTGCCAGGGACCGATGAGGATCCCGAATCTTTTGCAAGGAAGGGAGTAAGGAGAATCAATGGCAGAAAGAGAGAAGGAGGTTTTTGTAGGGATCGATGTTTCCAAGGACAAGTTGGATGTGGCCGTCAGGCCGTCGGGTGAGCTCATGAGTTTCTCAAACGACGAGGACGGCATAGCGATGATGGCCGATTTCATAAAACCATTCTTACCGATGCTGGTCGTCTTTGAAGCCACCGGGGGCTTGGAGACGGCAGCGGTTGGAATGCTGACAGCCCACGGATTACCTGTGGTCGTCATCAATCCCCGGCAGGCAAGAGACTTTGCTAAAGCGACCGGAAAGCTGGCCAAGACAGATGTCATTGACGCCCATGTGATCGCCCGGTTTGGAGAGGCTGTGCGTCCAGAGGTACGCCCCCTTAAGGACGATGAGGCCAGGAAATTGAATGCGCTGATCACCCGTCGCCGCCAGATCGTGGAGATGATCACTGCAGAGAAAAACCGTCTCAGCAGGCCTACGCCTTGGACCCATAAAGACATCCAAAAGCACATCGCCTGGCTGGAAAAATGTCTTAAAAAGGCTGACAAGAACCTGAACGATCTCCTCAGGAAGAGTCCCGTCTGGCGGGAGAAGGATAAAATTCTGCGAAGTACGCCTGGGGTGGGACCGGTGCTTTCCATGACGTTATTATCCAACCTTCCCGAGTTGGGGACCTTGAACAGGAAACAAGTGGCGGCCCTGGTCGGCGTTGCGCCCTTAAACCGCGATAGCGGCTCATTCCGGGGCAAACGGATGATCTGGGGCGGCCGGGCA